>Ga0256405_10001584_pt1 | contig 60708 bp, 64 predicted proteins | sample RumenRJG_02DNA_FD_189096 | JGI IMG/M metagenome (GOLD analysis project Ga0256405, IMG submission 189096) | Bovine rumen microbial communities from Lethbridge, Alberta, Canada - RJG_02 | ecosystem: Host-associated > Mammals > Digestive system > Stomach > Rumen | place: Canada: Alberta... | reverse complement strand
AGCAGAGGGGGTGCGACCATGTAGGCGTCGTCGACATGCGGCCGGATCGTTGAGCGCAATGCCCTCGGCCGGGTTTCCGCAGGGCGCCGGGGAGGCGCGCCGGGACGCTAACTAAGTGACATTGGGTGGGACCCTTTCGTATCAGCTCGTTTTCTCCAGATGCCATGGGTCTCCCTTTCGTTTGCCGGGCGCGTGCCCCCTTGCCACCTAACGAGACGTCATTTGCCCCGTCTCCGTCTCAGGCGGTTTGGCATTTGCCTCCGCAACCGCACAGGCCCGTCATGCTAGAATCAACTCAGAACAACGATCTGGCACGGAGCAACTCTGCATGGAACGAACGGACGGATACATCGTCCACGAGGGATGTGACCACATCTTCTTCGTGGGCTTTCTTGGTGCGGGAAAGTCGACCTTGGCGCGCAACCTCGGTCGTCTCTTCCATCGCCAGTATGTCGACACCGACCGCCTGGTCGAGCGGATCGTGCGCAAGTCGGTCTGCGACGTCTTTGCGCAGGACGGGGAGGCTGCCTTCCGCGAGGCGGAAGTCGCCGCCCTCAATCGCCTCAAGAGGGAGAAGTCGCTGCTCGTGAGCTGTGGCGGCGGCATCGTCGAGCATGAGGAGAGCTGCAGGCTCATGCACGAGATGGGCGTCGTGGTGTTTCTGGACGGCGACGTCGAGGACTCGCTGCGCCAGATCCAGCACCCCGAGAAGCGACCGGACCTCGGGTCGCCCGACGAGGCAAGGGAGCTTTGGCTCCACCGCCGCCCGCTGTACGAGCGCGAGGCGGACTACACCGTGGACATTCGTGACAAGACGTTCGAGCAGGTGGCGACCGAGGCCGCGCAGCTGCTGTGGGAGAAGGGTCTGCTGTGAGCAACAACGTGAGCGGAGTCATCAGGCAGTGGGTGTCCATGCCGGGCGGGTCGTGTGACCTGCGCGTGGGAAGTGGAGCCATCGACACCCTCGGCTCGGTGCTCAAGGGGTCGACGGGCAAGCCGCGCACCTGCGCGCTCGTCACGGACGACTCGGTCGGCGAGGAGCTGGCGGAGCATGTCCGGCGGGAGCTGACCGACGCGGGCTACCTCGTCAGGCCCGTGCGCCTTGCGGGCGACGCCTGCGCGTGCACCCTGCCTGCCGTCGAGGGCCTGGCCTCCTCGCTGGCCGAGCTTCACGTGACTGCCGACGACGTCGTCTGCGCCGTCGGGGGCAGCGACGTGCTGTCGCTCTCGTCCTTCGTGTGCGCGTCCTGGTGCGCGGGGACGTCGCTTTGCCATATCCCGACCGACCTGTTCTCGGCGATCACCGCCTCCACGACCCCCAGCGGCATCGGCGTGGCCGGCATCCCTGACATGCTCGCCACGCGGGGTGGCGCAAAGTACCAGCTCTGCGACTTGGACGTCGTGGGCACCGACCCGCGGGACGGGGCGTCCCTCGATGCCCGCGCGGTCATGGCGGCATCCGCCCTGTGCGACTCCGAGCAGGCCGTCTCGCGCCTGTGGGACCGCGCCGAGCTCCTCGTTGACGGGGACGTCGAGACGCTCAAGGACCAGATTGCCGACACTGCCAAGAGCAGGGGGCACCTCATCGCCTCGACCTCGATCGCCACGCGCCAGACCATCGACTATGGGCAGACCTTCGTGCGCGCGCTGGTACGGCTGACGGGCGGATCGATTCCCCGTGGCCAGCTCCTTGGCGAGGCGATTCGCTTTCAGTCGCGCATCGCCGCCGCGACGGAGATCCTCTCCGTCGACGATGTCCTCACCATGGACGAGCTGCTCGACCTCCTGGGCCTCGAGCCGGTGAGCGCCGACGTGGACCCCGACGAGCTCGTCTCGGCGCTCAAGGAGGAGCGCTTCCTCAGGTCAAGCCGCTTCATCCTCTGCCTCCCGCGCGGCATCGGCCGCGTGAGGCCCGCATCTGTCGACGACGACCTCCTGGCAGAGCACGCGAGCGCCTGGTGCGCCACGCGCGCGAGCCGATAGAACCAACCAAGCACGCGAAAGGAACCAACCATATGAGTGACGTGAATGCCTGCGCCGGGCGCGTGTCTCGCCTGCGCGAGCTCATGGAAGAGCGTGGCTACGACGCCGTCGTGCTGCGCAACAATGCCGACCTCCGCTGGCTGACGGGAGCTGAGCGCACCTTTGACGATGAGGTCGCGCACACCGCGTTCGTCACGGCCGAGGGCCTGTGGCTCCACACCGACTCGCGCTACTACAACACCTTCTGCGAGCGCCTTGGCGCGGACACGCCCTGGGTCATCGACCAGGAGATGGTCGGCGCCGCGGCGTGGGCGGCACAGCACGTGCGTTCTGAGCGCGTGCGGGTGCTGGCCATCGAGGACACCGTCGACCTGGCGTTTTATGATGAGCTGCAGGTGCAGCTTGCCAAGGCGTCCGTGGCACCTGCCCTGCCACGCCTGCATGGCGACCTCTGCGACCTGCGCATGGTCAAGGATGACGAGGAGCTGGCGCTCCTGCGCAGGGCCCAGGAGATCACCGACGAGGCGTTCGAGCACATCTGTGGGTTCATCCGTCCCGGCCTGACGGAGCAGCAGATCCGTGCCGAGCTGGAGAACTACATGCTGAGCCACGGCGCGGACGGCCTCTCCTTTGGCACCATCATCGCCGCGGGCCCCAATGGGGCAAACCCGCACGCGCAGCCGGGGGAGTACGTGGTGCGCGAAGGGGACCTCGTCGTCATGGACTACGGCGCCCTCTATCACGACTACCATGCGGACATGACCCGCACCGTCTGCGTCGGCGAGCCTACGCCCAAGCAGCGCGAGGTGTACGAGATCGTGCGGCGCGCGCACGAGGAGTGCGCCGCCATGGTGCGTCCGGGCATCATCGGCAAGGAGGTGCACGACCACTCGGTCAAGGTCATCTCCGACGCAGGCTATGGTGCCTTCTATGGGCATGGCCTGGGCCATGGCGTGGGCATTGAGATTCACGAGCGCCCCGGATTTGGGCGCAGCTGGGACAAGCCGGTTCCCGCAGGGTCGGTGGTCACCATCGAGCCGGGCATCTATCTGCCGGGGGAGTTCGGCATTCGCCTCGAGGACTGCGGCGTGGTGACGGAAGAGGGCTATGTCCCCTTCACGGCGTCGAGCCACGACCTGCGCGTCATCGCGGTGTAGCGGGTGTCGCATGCCTGGGTTGGGAACGCTCATCAACGTCGCCGCCATCGTGGTGGCAGGGCTTATCGGGTCGGGAGCCGGGAGGCTGCTGACCGAGCGGATGCAGGACGGCCTCACCAAGGCTTCCGGCGTGTGCGTGCTCTTCATCGCGCTGGCGGGGGCGCTCCAGGGGATGCTTGACGTGAGCGGGGGTTCGCTCACGTCGGGCAAGTCGCTCTATGTGGTGATCAGCGTCGTCGCGGGCACGCTCGTGGGCGAGGCCATCGACATCGACGCGCTCGTGCGCCGCTTTGGCGAGTGGCTCAAGCGCACGACGGGCAACGCCAAGGACCCCGCCTTTGTGGATGCCTTCGTCACGGCATCGGTCACGGTGTGCGTGGGCGCGATGGCGGTGGTCGGCGCCGTGGAGGATGCGCTGCTGGGCGACATCTCCATCCTTTGCACCAAGGCCATTCTCGACTTTGTCATCATCCTGGTCATGACCTGCTCGCTTGGGCGGGGCAGCGCCTTCTCGGCCATTCCCGTGGGCGTCTTCCAGGGGAGCGTCACGGCGCTTTCGGTGCTTATCAAGCCCCTCATGACGGAGCCTGCGCTTGCGGGCCTTTCGCTTGTGGGCAGCGTCCTCATCTTCTGCGTGGGGGTAAACCTCGTGTGGGATACCGAGCTGCGCGTGGCCAACATGCTGCCTGCGATCATCGTCGCCCCGCTGCTCACCTTCCTGCCCGTTGTGTGGTAGTCGGGGTAGGGCGACTTTCCTGGGGACGCTGACAGAACGCAAAACCCATCCCGTCAGCGTGGCGCGGCTCTCAAGAAACGCTGACGGAACGCAAATTCCATCTCGTCAGCGTGATTAGTCGGCTGGCAGCGGTGACGAAACGTAAAACCCTTTTCGTCAGCGTGACATGCCCCTCAAAAACGCTGACAGAACGCAAATTCCATCTCGTCAGCGGACCATGTCGACAAGAATCCGCTGACGGAATGAGAAAAACCATCCTGTCAGCGCGGCGTCCCTCTCCTAACACACTGACAGAACGCAAATTCCATCTCGTCAGCGCCCAACCCATACCCTATTGCTCGTACGGCCAAGGCGGCAGCAACTCCATGAGGCGCGTCCTTCTCGCTGCCACGTTGTCGGGATGCTCAATTGCGCTTCTATGAGCCGCCGCTCCTTTGGCGCCGAGCAGCTGTTCCTTGTGGGCAAGCTGCCTTGCCAGAAGGTCAAGCTTGTCAAGATGCGAAACGGTATCCCATGTGACGTCCTTCACCTCTATCCCCAGCGTCTGGATGTCGTTACGGCGCGACGCATCACGTACAAGCGCGCGGCGCCCCAGATGGTTCTCGAAGCTCTGGAACTCAAGGTCCGTCTCGATAGCCTCAAGGTAGCAGTCAGGCTGATAGGTGTCGACGTTGACAAGATGTCTCAGCTCAGACTTAACGGGCACATCAGGATTGAGCGATACGCTACCAAAGCCATAGCCACCTTTCCTGCAGGGAAGGTTCATCATGAGGCCAAGCACAGATTCATTGGGTGACGCCGAGCCATCAAGCAGGAATGCCGCCGCCTCCTGGGCGGGACGCAGCCCTGCGATGCGCTTTGCCAGCGAGCAAAACGAGGCGATTTCCTTGACGGTAGTTGCCTGCTTGATGCGGGGGTTTCGGTGTTGGCTGACAAGTTCGCCTGTCTTGTTTGCCTCTCGATAGAAGGTCGGGGTCGTCTCGTCACCAGCCACGAGGTGCGCGTATCTGCCGCAAAGCTCCATCCCCAGCTTGAGCCGATCCGAGAGGCGCTTCAGGCGTGCGCATCGCAGCACGTAGTAGAGGGGCCACGAGGGGACAAGCACGTCGTCGCACAGGCGCATGAACGAGTCGGAAGGCAACGATGACGACAGCACATGATGCTTGACCTGCTTGCAGGCATGAGCCTCTGCCGCGCTCGCAACAAAGACGTGAACCGGCTCGGCTCCCTGCGGGGACAGAAGGTCGGCTAGGTCTTGTGGAGCCGCGCTGGCGATGGGGGCGAGGTCCTTTGGCCGGGACACGCACGTTCGCGGCGCAAGCTCAGCAAGGTCGATGGGCGTGGTAGACAGTCGACCAACCCTGATGAGGCCCATTGCCCTGTCGAGCGTGGGTCCTGCCAAAACGACGACGCCCATGAGGCTCCTTTCTCGTTGTGGGGACGAGACGTGCGTTCGCATTCTCTTACCATAGCAGATAAGAGAAGTAAAAATTCATAAATTAGCGAATTTTAAGAGATGTTGGGGTGGACGGTCTGGGAAAACGCTGACGGAACGGAAATTGCATTTCGTCAGTGCGGCGCGGCGACGGCGAAACGCTGACGGAACGAGAATTGCATCTCGACAGCGTGGCGCGGCTCTCAAGAAACGCTGACGGAACGCAAAACCCATTCCGTCAGCGTGTCGCACCTCTCGAGAAACACTGACGGAACGGAAATCCCATCTTGTCAGCGCGGCGCGGCCCCCAAGAACCGCTGACGAAACGCCAAACCCCTCCCGTCAGCGCAGGGCAGACAGAAACGCCACGCCCCGCCCAGGGCCACATCACGGAATCTGCGTGTAGGCAGCTCAGCTGCGCTATACTTACCATCTGTATGTAGATATGCCCAGTTTCCCTGGGCTGGCTGAAAGGTTACACATATGGCTACTCTGGGCATCACCGATCTCAAGGTCGGCCTTGGCGTCAACATCAAGGGCAAGGACTGCGTCATTCTCGAGGCACAGCACGTCAAGCCGGGCAAGGGCAACACCTACGTCCGCACCAAGTATCGCGACATCCGCACGGGCCGCGTGAACGAGGAGAACTTCCAGCAGTCCGCCAAGTTCGAGAGCGTCAACATGCAGACGCGCGAGATGCAGTACCTCTACCAGGACGGCGACATCTACTACTTCATGGACAACGAGACCTACGAGCAGGTCGAGGTCTCTGCCGACATGATCGGCGACAGCGCCAAGTGGTTCAAGGAGAACGACACCTGCCAGCTGCAGTACGCCAACGGAGTGCTCTACGCCGTGCAGCCGCCCATGTTCATCGAGGTCGAGATCACCGAGACCGACCCTGGCTTCAAGGGCGACACCGTCCAGGGTGGCACCAAGCCCGCGACCATCGAGACCGGCGCGACCCTCCAGGTGCCCATGTACCTCAACGTGGGCGAGGTCATCAAGGTCGACACGCGCGACGGCAAGTTTGTGAGCCGCGTCTAGCACAAGAATCCCCGGCGCGCCACCCCGGCGCGCCCATCCCGTTGTTGGCTGCGCTTTCGAAAGGTGCCAAACATGGAGGATACCGAGCTCCACATCGCTGGAATCAGCATCGCAAAGAACGTCGTTTCCACGGTCGTCAGGCGCTCTGCCGAAAAGGTCGAGGGTGTCGCGCGCGTTGGCGGCAACGACATCGCGTCCAACCTCGTGTCGGTCTTCACGAGCCGCTCCCTTTCGCCCGAGCGCTCGGTCGAGTCGTTCGTCGAGGACGAGAAGCTGCACATCACCATCCACCTGGCCGTCTTCTATGGCTATCCCTTCACCAAGCTTGCCGACGCGGTGCGCCAGGCGGTGGCAAAGGGCGTCTCCGAGCAGATCGGAGTAGAGACCGGCACGGTCGACGTCTGCATCGACAGCCTCGTCTTCCCCAAGGAGTAGTTCGTGGCCCATCACATGCGTTTTGGCGCGCGTACCAACGCGCGCAGCCAAGCCCTGCAGCTTCTCTTTCAGGCTGAGGCCACGGGGCGTATGGTCGTCGATGTCCTGGGCGGGGAGTATGCGCTCTCCGATGGCCCGCTCGACGACTACGCCGAGCAGCTTGCTGTCGGCGCTGACTCCATGATTCACGAGCTCGACGCCGTGCTCGAGGCGAACTCTGCCAACTGGGGCGTCTCGCGCATGCCGTCGGTTGACCGCAACCTCCTGCGGCTCGCCGTCTACGAGATGCTCCATGTGGACGACGTCGACATCGCGGTCACCATCGACGAGTTTGTCGAGCTGGCCAAGGCCTACGGGACCGATGAGTCATCTCGCTTTGTGAATGGCCTGCTGGGACGCGTCGCCACCCTCATCGAGAGGGGCGAGGACGTCGTGGCGACCTCGCTCGCCGCCTGCGGCGAGGACGAGGCGGACGACACCGCCGAGGAAGAGGTCCCGGAGGCTGACGCCGCCGAGGAGTTCCCTGCCCAGGAGGACGCCCCCGCAGACGAGGCCCCTGCCCAGGAGGACCTTCCCTCGTGGGCGCAGGAGGGATAAGGCATGGCAAAGAAGCCCGACACCTCCGCCTACCAGACCTTTGACCAGATCACCAGCCGCCTGGACGAGATCATCGTCCAGGTTCGCGACAAGGACACCTCCCTCGAGCGCTCGCTTGACCTCTTTGACGAGGCGATAGCGCTCGGCTCCAAGGCGGTTGACCTCGTGGACACGACCGAGTTCACGCCAGAGGAGGAGGCTCGCCTCAAGGAGGCGGAGCAGGCGGACGAACAGGCGGTATAGGCAACGATGCCCAAACGCCAGCGCCTTGACCAGGAGCTTGTTGACCAAGGCTTTTTCTCCTCAACCTCAGATGCCCTGCGTGCCGTCATGGCCGGAGAGGTCTCCACGACCGACCGGCGCCTGACCACCCCGGGCGAGCAGGTCGTCCCCGGCATCGAGCTGCACGTGCGGGGGCGCATTCCCTATGTGAGCCGCGGTGGCCTCAAGCTCGCTGGCGGGCTTGACCACTTTGGCGTGGACCCCACGGGCATGCGCTGCCTGGACGTGGGCTGCTCCACGGGCGGCTTCACCGACTGCCTGCTGCGCCGCTGCGCCGCGAGCGTGATGGCCGTGGACGTGGGCTACGCCCAGTTTGACTGGTCGCTTCGGCAGGACCCGCGCGTCACGCTTTTTGAGCGGACCAACATGGTCGACCTTCCCACGCTGACTGACGAGCGCTTTGACCTCGCCGTCTGTGACGTGTCGTTCACCTCGGTGGTCACAATCCTGCCCGCGGTGGTGAGCATGCTCGCGCCGCACGGCATGTTCCTCACCCTGGTAAAGCCTCAGTTCGAGGCTCCCCGCGAGGACGTGGGGGAGGGCGGCATCGTGCGCGACCCACAGGTGCGCGAGGCGGCGCTCGCCAAGGTGCGCGACGCCTTCGTGGAGGCCGGCCTGGACGTGCAGGGCAGCTGCCAGAGTCCCATCACCGGCCACAAGGGCAACGTGGAGTACCTGCTTGCCGGGAGACTCCCCTGACTCAGAAGGGTCCACCCCCCTTTGCGTCAGTTTGGCTCAAAGGGGTGGGACCCTTGTGAGTCAATGACGGTCGGCATGTTACACTTGTGCCACACGTTTACCGTTTGTGGGGGGATGCCATGAAGGTGCTTCTCGTACCCAACTACTCCAAGGAATCTGCCGTCGATGGCGCCACGCAGCTGACGCACTGGCTCGAGCACGAGGGCGTCGATGTCCTGTGGGCCCACGACAAGAAGCTCTATCCCGATCGCATCGTCGACATCGAGGGCGTCAACCTGGTCGTCTCGCTCGGAGGCGACGGGACGCTCCTGCGGGCGGCGCGCATCGTGGAGTATTCCGAGATACCCATGCTCGGCATCTCGTACGGGCACCTTGGCTTTCTGACCTGCGGAAGCCCCGAGAACCTCATCGAGACGGTGAGCGATGCCCTCTCCGGCGACCTGCATGTCTCGCACCGTGCGACGCTTGATGTGGAGGTCGACTTCGAGCACGCCGACGGCAGCGTCTCCACCGAGCGACGCTTTGCCCTGAACGACCTCTCGCTGGGACATGGCATCCGGGGTGACATGATCGTGTTCGACGTGTCGGTCTCGGGCCATCACGTCGACCGCCTGCGCGGCGACGGCTTTGTGGTCTCGACGGCGACCGGCTCCACGGGATACGCGCTCGCGGCGGGCGGACCCATCGTGACGCCCGAGTTCGGGGGCATGGTCTGCGTGCCGGTCGCCTGCCACACCATCATGGCGCGCGCGTTTCTCACCTCGCCCTCCGACGTCGTCGAGCTGCGCATCTCGCGCGAGCGCAAGGCCGACCGCCTCTTCTTTGCCGATGGCCAGCCCCTGGGCGAGGGGCTGCGCGGCGTGCGCGCACGGGTTCGCAGGGGTCCCGGAGACATCCTGTTGATGGACCGGAGCGTGCGCAGCTTCTACGAGTCCGTCTCGCGTGTGTTCTATGGCAGGGCCAAGCGCGACTAGCGGCGGGCCACATCACCAGACGATGGGTTTGACAAGGCAATGATTGACGAGCTTCATGTACGTGACGTCGCACTCATCCACGAGGCGACCATCGAGCCGGCGGCGGGACTCACCGTGCTCACGGGAGAGACGGGAACGGGAAAGACGGCGCTGCTCTCGTCCATAAAGCTGCTGGTGGGCGAGCGCGCGGACGCCGCGTCGGTCCGCGAGGGGGCGACGGGGCTTTCCGTCGAGGCGCGGCTGTTCCTGCCTGACACAGACGAGGACGGCATCGTCGCGCGCCGTCGCGTGTCCGCGGACGGACGGAGTCGCGTCGAGCTTGACGGGCACCTCTCCTCGGTGCGCGAGCTGGCGGAGCGCGTGGGTTCCACCGTCGACCTCTGCGGCCAGCACGAACATCAGCGGCTCCTGCGCGTGCAGACGCATGTGGAGCTTCTGGATGCGTGGGCGGGGGAGAAGGCAGCCCGCGCCAAGGAGGAGTACGCCGCCGCCCTCGGCGCCGCCACGGCGGCGCAGGCCGAGCTGGAGCGCATCCGCAAGATGGCCCGCTCGGCGCAGGAGCAGGTGGACGAGGCCGCCTTCGTGCTGCGGCGCATTGACGAGGTCGGGCCGAGCCTCGAGGACTATGCCGAGCTCGAGGAGACGCTCCCGCGTGCCGAGCACGCCGAGACACTCCTGCGCGCCGCTCATGACGCGCGTGATGCCCTCACGGGCGACGAGGGCGTGCTCGACCTGCTCTCCCAGGCAAACTCGCTGCTGGTCGACGCCTCCTCCCACGATGCGAAGCTCGCCCAGTTTGCTGACGCGCTGGAAAGCGCGCTCATCGACGTCGAGGACGTCGCCTCCGACCTTCGCTCCTACCAGGACAGCGTCGACTTTGACCCCGACGCCCTCGACGAGCTGCAGGCGCGCATGGCCTCCTACCAGGGCCTGCTGCGCGCCTATGGGCCGCGCATGCAAGACGTGCTGGACCGGCGCGAGAAGGCTGCCGAGCTTGTCGCCGCCGTGAGCCATGGCGACCGCCTGGAGCGCAAGGCGGCCGAGGCGCTTGAGGCGGCCGAGGCGGCGCTGCGCAGCGCCGCCCAGCGGCTTGACGACGTGAGGCGCGCGGCCGCACCGGGGCTCGCGGATGCCATAACGCACGAGATGGCGCTGCTCGAGATGGGATCCGCCGAGGTGGAGTTCCAGATCGAGGCGCTCCCCAGGGAGCAGTGGCACGCCGCCGGTCCCGAGAAGGTCGAGCTGATGTATCGTCCCGCCGCCGGCATGACGGCGCGGCCGCTCAGGCGCATCGCCTCGGGCGGCGAGGTCAGCCGCGTGATGCTTGCCGTGAAGGTCGTGCTCGGCGAGGCCGCGGGCGCCGCGGGAACGGGTGCCGAGACGCTCGTCTTTGACGAGGTGGACGCAGGCGTCGGTGGCGCGACGGCGGTAGCCCTCGCGCAGGTGCTGGCCCGTCTCGCCAAGACCCACCAGGTCATCGTGGTGACGCACCTCGCGCAGGTGGCCGTGGTCGCTGACTGCCACTACCTTGTCTCGAAGGGCGTCATCGAAGGGGACAGCGTCCCCCAGACCACCTTGCAGAGGATCGACGGCGAGAAGCGCGTAGCCGAGGTCGCCCGCATGCTCTCGGGTTCGGTGACCGAGGCCTCGCTTGCCCATGCCCGCGAGATGCTCGGCCCGTCGCAGGGCGAGCCCACGCTGTTTTGATGGTACGTGCCTGAAAGAAGGAGCTGCCCATGCCAAAGGTAACCAAGATTGTCGTCACGGGCGGACCCTGTGGCGGCAAGACGACTGCCCTGACCCGCATCCAGCGCGACCTCGCGCACCTCGGATACACCGTCCTCGTGGTGCCGGAGACCGCGACCTCGCTCATATCGGGTGGCGTGGCCCCGTGGACCTGCGCCTCAAACGAGGACTACCAGAAGTGCCAGATGCTGCTGCAGCTGCAGAAGGAGCAGGTCTTCGAGCGCGCCGCCGAGGGCATGGGCGCCGATCGCGTCGTCATCGTCTGCGACCGTGGCGAGCTGGACAACAAGGCGTACATGAATGACGAGGAGTTCGCCCACGTGCTGGCCTTTCTCGGCAAGACCGAGATCGAGCTGCGCGATGACTACGACGCGGTCTTTCACCTGGTCTCCGCCGCCAAAGGCGCCGAGGAGTTCTACACCCTCGACAACAACGGCGCGCGCTACGAGTCGGTGGAGGAGGCGGCCGCGCTCGACGACAAATTCATCGCCGCGTGGACGGGCCACCCGCACTTTCGCGTGATCGACAACCGCAGCGACTTCGAGGAGAAGATGCGCCACCTCATGCGCGAGATCACGTACTTCTTGGGAGACCTCGCCCCCTTCGAGATCGAGCGCAAGTTCCTCATCGAGTATCCCGACGTGGCGTGGCTCGACTCGCTGCCCAACTGCGAGCGCGTGGACATCGTGCAGACCTACCTGCGCTCCGAGCCTGACCAGGAGATTCGCATCCGCCAGCGCGGCTCTGAGGGCAACTACATCTACTACCTCACCGAGAAGCGCATCACCAAGAACCACACGCGCATGGAGCTGCAGCGCCGCCTGTCCGAGCGCGAGTACCTGACCCTGCTCATGCAGGCGGACCCGGCCTTCCGCCAGATCGAGAAGACGCGCTACTGCCTGACCTATGCGGGCCAGTACCTGGAGATTGACCTCTTCCCGTGCTGGGATGACCAGGCGATGGTCGAAATCGAGCTCACACAGGAGGAGACCGAGGTGCACTTCCCGCCTGAGCTGCACGTCATTCGCGAGGTCACGGGCAATCCCGACTATCGCAACGCCGTGATCGCGTCCAAGCCGAAGGGTGCCACGCACTAGCCGCACACACCTGACTCAAAAGGGAGTATCCCTTCCGAGTCAGGCTCCGAGGTCCGTTCAAGAGAGGGGTAGCGATGGGCACGGGAATCGTCGTCATTGGGGCCACGTTCGTTGACATCAAGGGCTATCCAAACGCCCAGTACATACCTGCGGGCAGAAACGCGGGAAGGGTCGTTGAGGTGCACGGCGGCGTGAGCCGCAACATCGCCGAGGACATCGCCAACGTCGAGCTGCGGCCGACCTTCGTGAGCGTGGTCGACCGCAGCGGGACCAGCACCGGTGTGCTCGAGAAGCTGGAGCGGCATCGCTGCAACACGTCCTACATACGGCGCACCGACGACGGCCTGGGCACCTGGCTCGCAATCTTTGACCACACCGGCGACGTCGTGGCCTCCATATCAAAGCGGCCTGACCTGAGCGAGATCGAGAACATCCTCGACGAGCAGGGCGACGAGATCTTCTCGCAGGCGGACAGCATCGCCGTCGAGATGGACATCGAGGTGTCGATCCTCAAGCGCATCCTCACTCTGGCGGAGCGCTACGACAAGCGGGTCTACTCCCCGGTCACCAACATGTCCATCGCAAGCGAGCGACGCGACCTCCTCAAGCGCATCGACTGCTTTGTCTGCAACCAGCAGGAAGCCGGGATCCTCTTCTCGGAGGACTACGACCGCGTATCGCCCGAGGAGATGTGCGAAATCCTGGCGCAGCGGATCGAGCAGGCGCATATCCGCCGCATGGTCGTGACGATGGGCGCGCAGGGCTCGGTCTACGCGGAGCGGGGAGGGGAGAGGGGCATCTGCCCGGCCCGCGAGGTGGGCGTGGTCGACACGACTGGCGCGGGCGACGCCTTCTTTGCGGGCGTGGCGATCGGCCTCACCTATGGGAAGACCTTGGCGGAGTCCTGCGTGATCGGCACGCGCCTGTCCGCCTCGGTCATCGTGACCGAAGAGAGTGTCAGCCCCCGCTTCATGCCCGCGGAGCTCGGCATCGAGGTCGAGCACGAGGGATAGGGGAGCGGATCGGTCCCCTGTGGGAACTTCGTGCGGTCGGACGTCGAATCGCGCTATGTTCCCGCGACGCTTTGGCCTACACTGTCACCTAGAGTCGGCGGCTTTTCAGCCCGCCCCTAGGCTACGATGTAAGGAGAAACCATGCGTGTCCTGCTTGTGTACAACGACGGCCTCATCGACTCGTTCGACACCATCTATGACCCCGACCAGGAATATGCCCATGCGCAGCTCATGACCTTCGTCGAGGAGGACGAGGAGCAGGAGGGCCACTTCAGGACGGGCATCGACCTCGTGCCCATCGTGCATACGCGCTCCCACGAGCTGCCCACCACGCGCCGCCTGTGCACGGTGTACTTCACCTCCAAGTACCCGCACGGCTCGCGCCCATCGATTGCCAAGGTATGCGAGATGGTCGACGGCCTCGAGAAGCTCATCGTCAACGGCTCCGTCATCTGGGAAGGCGATCCGGCGCCATACATTGCGGATGAGCATTACGACAACGCCTACGTGGACCGCGGCGAGCGCTAACATCCAGAAGAGACTGATTGGCGGAACACCCGACGGCGTTGCCCGTTCCTGTCATGCGGAACGGGCAATGCCGTCGGGCGTTCCGCTACACCACAAAGAGCAGTGCGGACAGCGTGATGCAGATCGACCCCGCCAGCACGAACAGGTGAAAGATTGAGTGCATGTAGCGGACCTTGGGCATGGCGTAGAAGATCACTCCCGCGGAGTAGCAGAGCCCGCCCGACAGGAGCAGCCAGAAGGCGGAGGCGGGGAGCAGGGCATAGACGTCGCCGATGTGGAAGATGATGGCCCATCCCATGGCAAGGTAGATGATGGGCGTGATCCACCCGGGCTGCCTCTCGCGCAGGAACGCCTCGGCCGTGGCCCCCGCCACGGCAAGCGCGCACACCACCAAGAAGAGCCGAAGGCCGCCGTGGTCTGCAAGCGTGACCAGGGCAAAGGGGGCGTAGCTTCCCGCAATGAGCAGATAGATGCAGGCATGGTCAAAGACGCGCAGGACGCTCTTGGCATGGGGCGCCTGGACGGCGTGGTAGAGCGTCGAGAAGAGGTACTCGACAATGAGCGGGACCCCCATGAGGAAGGCCGCGGCAAGGCGCACGCCGTCACCATGGCTGGCCGCCCGCAGGGCGAGCAGCACGAGCGCGACGATGGCGAGCGCGCACCCTATGCCGTGCGAGACGGCGTTCGCGATCTCCTCGCCCTTGGTGTAGCGCTGCCTTTGGGCCGGGCGGGAAACCATTGCGGTTGCGGGGACGGGCATGTCGAAGGCTGACATGGGTAACCTCCTCTCCCATATAGAACTCTCCATCTAGTATACAAAACTAGGTGGAGAGTAGTAAAGAACTAGTTATAGAAACGAGGCGAAATCGTCGGTCAGTCCGTGACGAGCAACGAATACACGAGCCAGCACAGGCCGAGCGGGAGCGCCAGCACGATAGCGCCGTGGGCGAGCGCTGCCAGCAGGATGAGCGGGAAAAGGAAGATGCCCAGCACGGTGAAGACGGCGCGCAGCGTCCAGCCCATCACCCTCAGGGCGAGCCCGATCGCCCAGCACGTGACGGGCAGCACGAGCAGAAGGACGGGCAGGGCAAAGATGGTGGCCATGATGACCTCTTTCTTACTTCGGTGCGGAGACCCTCTGTCCCCGCGCGTTTCTATAGGACAGTATGCCCGCCGTTGATTAACCCAAGGTGTAGGCGGGATTAATCTTTGCTCGGTTCTGGACCAAAAAGATGCAGGGTAACCCTCATGCAAGCTTAATCGTCCCCTCGAGCACCCTTCATTTCTGAACCTCACTATGGAAGCCGTCAGAGGGAAGGCCGCAAGGCCCCAAACACAGAAAGGGTGTTGATCATGGAGAATCTGGAGAAGGTCGAGCTCGTCCGCGAGAAGTGCGGAGTCAGCTACGAGGAGGCGCGCGAGGCGCTTGAGGCCTGCGGGTACGAGGTGCTTGACGCGATCATCATGCTCGAGCGCGAGGGCAAGGCCGCCAAGGTCGAGGAGCCGGAGCTGGTCGTCGAGATCGCCGAGGCCCTTGAGGACGAGGAGAGGTCCGAGGAGCGCTCCGAGCGCAAGGAGTCAAAGGCTGCCAGCGCCTGGAACAAGTTCTGCGCAAAGTGCAAGGAGCTGGCGCGCTCGGGCATGGACACGACGTTCGTTGCCGAGCGCAAGGGCGAGCGCATTATCGCCCTGCCGGTGCTCTTCGTCATCCTGGGCTTGTTCATCTGGGGCGCCACCCTGTGGCTGCTCGTCATCGGACTGTTCTTTGGCTTCCGCTACAGCCTTGAGGGCAAGGGCACCCTGGTGAGCGACATCAACGACGCCATGGGGAAGGCGGCAGACGTCGCCGACGACATCAAGGAGAGCGTCGCATAGCGCGCCGACAAATGCGGAACACGCAACGGCATTGCCCGTTCCGCTCGCGGAACGGGCAATGCCGTTGCGTGTTCCGCACGTTTTGCAGGGTAACGAAGCGGTAACGGCGAGCGAACACGTTCGTATCCGTGTCTCGGTTCGCAGTATCATGAAGTCCCGTAGGAGTGGCTCATGCGACTTACGGGAGGCAATCATGACCAAACACGTCTTCGTCACCGGTGGTGTGGTCTCGGCGCTCGGCAAGGGCATTACGGCGGCGTCTCTGGGGCGCCTCCTCAAGTCGCGCGGCTATCGCGTCATGATGCAGAAGGCCGACCCCTACCTCAACGTGGACCCCGGCACCATGAGTCCCTTCCAGCACGGCGAGGTCTTCGTGACGGAGGACGGCAAGGAGACCGACCTGGACCTCGGCCACTACGAGCGCTTCATCAACGAGAACCTCACGGCCCAGTCAAACTTCACCTCGGGCCTCATCTACCAGGATCTCATCGAGCGCGAGCGCCGCGGGGACTTCCTGGGCGGCACGGTGCAGGTCATCCCGCACGTCACGAACGAGATCAAGGACCGCTTCCGCCTGATCGAGGAGCAGACCGACGCCGACGTGGTCATCACCGAGCTGGGCGGCACCATCGGCGACATCGAGGGCCAGCCCTTCGTGGAGGCCGTGCGCCAGTTCCGCAAGGAGAAGGGCGCGGGCGAGACCGTGCTCATCCACGTGAGCCTCGTGCCCTACATCGCGGCCGCGCACGAGATCAAGACCAAGCCCACGCAGCACTCGGTCAAGGAGCTGCGCTCGATGGGCCTGCAGCCCGACTTCATCGTCTGCCGCTCCGACCACGAGGTCGACGCCTCCGTGCGCGCCAAGATCGCGAGCTTCTGCGACGTGGACGCGGACTGCGTCTTTGAGAACTCCGACTGCCCCAGCATCTACGACGTGCCGCGCCACCTCGCCGACCAGGGCTTTGACCTCAAGGTCTGCGAGAAGCTGGGCCTTGACCCGCGCGAGAGCGACATGAGCAGCTGGTATTCCTTCACGGGCGCCCTGCACGAGGCGGAGGCGCTCAAGAGCGTGACCAAGATCAAGGTGGTGGGCAAGTACACGCAGCTGCCCGACGCCTACCTCTCGGTCATCGAGGCCCTGCACCACTCCGGCGTCTTCTACGGCCGCCACGTGGACATCGAGCTCATCGATGGCGAGGCCCTCGACGCAGAGCATGTGGAGGAGGTCCTGGGAGACGCGGACGGCATCCTGGTGCCGGGCGGCTTTGGCATCCGCGGCATCGAGGGCAAGATCTTGGCGGCACAGCGGGCGCGCGAGCACAAGATTCCCTATCTGGGCGTCTGCCTGGGCCTGCAGGTGGCCGTGTGCGAGTTTGCCCGAAACGTCTGCGGCATGGACGGCGCCAGCTCCACCGAGTTCGTGCCCGACTGCGCCTATCCCGTGATCGACCTCATGCCCGACCAGGAGGGCGTTGACGACAAGGGCGGCACCATGCGCCTGGGCGCCTATCCCTGCGTGGTGGCCCCGGGCACGCTGGCGCGCGAGGCCTACGGCGAGGAGCTCGTCTACGAGCGCCACCGCCACCGCTACGAGGTCAACAACGCCTACCGAGACGCACTCACCGAGGCGGGCCTCGTCATCTCCGGCACGAGCCCCGACGGCCGCCTGGTCGAGATGGTGGAGCTTCCCGAGGACACGCACCCGTGGTTCGTCGCCTGCCAGGCGCACCCCGAGTTCAAGAGCCGCCCCAACGTGCCGCAGCCGCTCTTCCGCGAGTTCGTGCGCGCGGCCATCGCGCGCCGCGAGGGGGTCGAGCGCAAAGACATCAAGGTGGTCGGCGTGCCGGTCATCCCCGACCAGGTGCAGGGGGCATAGGCCTTGTCCGCCGCAAGGAGGGGAGCGGGCCCGCGCGTCGCGAGCGTCCGTCGCGAGGGGGAGGCCGCAACGCCGCTCACCCGCGCCGCCGACGAGTACCTGGGCTACCTCTCGGTCGAGCGGGGAAGCTCCGAGAACACCGTGGAGTCCTACGGGCGCGACCTGAGGCGCTACCTGGCATACCTGGCGGGGGAGGGCATAACCCGTCCCGACGACGTCACGCGGCAGGCGGTCGAGGCCCACATACGCGCGCTGGACGACGTCGGCCTCGCTCCCGCGTCCATAGAGCGTGCCATCTCTGCCATCAAGGGCTTCCACCGCTTCATGGTGGCCGAGCAGATCTGCGAGAACCACCCGACGGCCGACCTGATGCTGCCCAAGAAGCCCGAGCGGCTCCCCGACGTCATCTCGCGCGAGCAGGCGTTTGCCCTGCTCGACGAGCGTATGTACGAATGGCATGGGGACGCCTCCACACGCAAGGGGCAGCTGGCGAAGGCCTCGCTCCTGCGCGACCGGGCCATCCTGGAGGTGCTCTATGGCTGCGGCCTGCGCGTGAGCGAGCTCTGCGGCCTCGACACGGGCGACCTCTATCTGGACGAGGAGGTCCTGCGCGTCTTTGGCAAGGGCTCCAAGGAGCGCATCGTTCCCGTGCTGGGGAGCGCCGCGCGCGTGCTGGCGTCCTACCTTGCCGACGCACGGCCCGTGCTCGTCTCGGGCCGCCCCGCGACGCCCGCCGTCTTCCTCAATGCGCGCGGCGGGCGCATGACGCGCCAGGCGGTGCACACCATCGTCGAGAAGTACGGCGCCTACGCAGGCATCGAGGGGCTGCACCCCCACACCCTGCGCCACAGCTTTGCGACGCATCTTCTGGAGGGCGGCGCCGACCTGCGCATCGTCCAGGAGCTGCTGGGCCACGCGAGCGTCTCCACGACGCAGCTCTACACCCACGTCGACCGCAGCCACATACGCTCCGTCTACCTCGAGGCACACCCCCGCGCCCACGTATAACCTCGCCTGACTCACAGGGGTCCCACCCCTTTGAGTCATTTTGACTCAAAGGGGTGGGACCCCTGTGAGTCAGGCCTTCAAGATTCCTTCACATGACGCCTTGTGGCGCAAACAGTCGTTCTCACAAGATGTTGGGGTTCGCGTAACAGCGACGAAACCTCGTGGGGCCATCCAGCCCAAAAATCCATCCGAATATGTCAAAAAGTGTTTTCAAGTGTCGCGAAGTGTCGGAGTTGGTATAAAGTGTTCATCGCGCATCCATGGGGGATTGCCATCTTGATTCGTGACAGAGGGGAGGCTTGCGGTGACCGGTACGTATCCGATGAACGTGGACGGCAAGGCCCGCATCACCTTTCCCTCTCCCTTCCGCAAGGAAGTCGACAAGCGCATCAAGCTGGTTCCCGTCAAGGACTGCGTGTACGGGTTCACCCCCGAGGGCTTTGACGCTTGGGTCGAGGGGCTCTTTACGTACGGCGACCGCCAGTACAACCCCCGCGACACCAAGGACGTCAAGCTCAGGCGCGGCCTCTACGCAAGCGCCGTCGATGCCGACATCGACTCGGCGGGCCGCATTGCGCTCGGCAAGCTGGACGTCGCCAAGCCCGGAAGGCGCGAGGCGCTCGGCCTTGTCGGAGAGGTCATGGTCATTGGCAGCGGAGACCACTTTGAGGTGTGGAATGCCGACAAGTGGCGTGCCGAGCAGGAGAGCTTCGAGGACGACCTCGACGCGCTCATGTTTGGCTAGCAGCCCGTGGGGGTGGACGTCTTGACAGGGGAATATCGGCATGTACCCGTGATGCTCGAAGAGGTCATCCGGTATCTGGACCCCAAGCCGGGCGAGGTCGTCTGCGACTGCACCCTGGGCGGGGCCGGACATTCGGTTGAGCTCGCAAGGCGGGTGGCGCCCGATGGGCTCTCCATCGGGATCGACCAGGACGACATGGCGCTTGCCGCCGCATCCGCGCGCTTCGAGCGCGAGGTTCCCGGCGCGGAGCACCGCTTCCTCAAGGGAAACTTCGAGTCCCTTGACGAGCTGCTCGTCCAGGCCGAGGTGCCGGGGGTCGACTGCTTCTTGTTTGACCTCGGCGTCTCGTCACCGCAACTCGACATCCCCGAGAGGGGCTTCTCGTACAACGAGAACGCTCCGCTTGACATGCGCATGGATCCGGGGAACAACACCCTAACCGCAGATGAGGTCGTAAACCACTACAACGAAGCTGACCTCGCCCGGATCTTGCGCGTATATGGGGACGAGCGCAACGCCTCGCGCATTGCCCGCCAGATCGTGCGCACGCGCGAGAAGGCGCCGATTTCGACCACGCTCCAGCTGGTCGAGGTCGTGAAGGCGGGCATCCCCGCCGCACAGCGGCGTCACGGGGGCCATCCGGCGCGCAGGACCTTCCAGGCTCTGCGCATCGAGGTGAACCACGAGCTCGATGCCCTCGAGAGGGGGTTGCGCTCAGCAGTGCACTGGGCAAACCCCGGTGCGCGGATCTGCGTGATCAGCTACCACTCCCTTGAGGACCGCATCGTCAAGCACGTGTTTGCCGAGATGAGCCAGGGATGCACCTGCCCTCCGGACCTTCCGGTCTGCGTGTGCGGGAACGTGCCGATGCTCGACGTCAAGACGAGAAGGCCCCTCGTCGCCACAGACGAGGAGGTGCGCCAGAACCCCAGGGCGCGCAGCGCGCTCATGCGCGTGGCCGAAAGGCTGGACACCACGTCAGCCTAGGGGCAAGCCAGGGCATACCGGCCGAAAGGCCGCGTGCCGATACAAACGCAGCAGAAACGAAGCACAACACACCACAAACGCACCACCATCACACCACCAACGAACCAGAGAGTCACCGACACCATGAGCTATCGAGGAACAGAAGCCCCGCGTCTCGACTTCGTCGAGCGGCAATGGGACTACGAGGTCGCAGAGAGGCCTTCCTTCGACATCGTCGAGGGAGGAGGAGCCGATGCCCGCGTGCGTCGCGGGGTGACGTCGGACTTCTTGGTCCAGGTCCGCCTCGTCGTGCTTGCCATAGCGGCCTTCGTGGCCCTTGGTGCCGGGCGCGTGGCGCTCACCACGGCGACGGTCACCTGCCTCCAGTCCAACCTCCAGATGCAGGCGAGCATCGAAGAGGCCGAGGCGGCAAACTCGTCGCTCAGGATCGAGCGCTCGGTGCTCTCCAACACGTCGCGCATCACCCGCATCGCGACGCAGAACTACGGCATGGTCTACGCGACCGAACACGACCGCGTCTCTCTCCCGACAAAGGAGGAAGACGCCCTGCAGGCCCGCGCCGCGATCGAGGTGGAGACCGCGTCCACGACGACGGGCGCCCTCTCGAGCTCCCCGTCAACGAAGAAGGGCCCCTCGGCTCACCTTGTCGACGAGCCGCTCGAGGACCAGGTGGCGGAAGCAGTCGCCCAGTCGCTCGCGGACTCCTCGGCCCAGGGCGAGGGACTCATCGACGAGGTGAACACCGCCACGAGCGTGGTCATGGCATACGTGGGCCTTCCTATCAACGCACAGGCTGAAGCCTAGGGGCCCATGCGGGACCGTGGCAGACAGAGGCGTTCCGACTGGGACGTCGAGACGGACGAGGCCTCTTCGTATGACGAGGCCTCTCGCGCTCGCTATAGGAGGCGCTCGTCGGTCTACGGAGGCTCGGGCTCGGGCGGCTTCGACAACGGGATCGACGTGGTCTTCGTCGTCATGCTTGCCCTCTTTGCGCTGGTCGCGCTCAGGCTCGTGTGGCTGCAGGTCATCAGCGCCCGCGACCTCTCCCAGGCCGCGGAGTACTCCCGCACGGACGAGATGACGCTCAGGGCGCGTCGCGGCACCATCTATGACCGCAACGGCAACGTGCTCGCCATCAGCGTCGACTGCAAGACCATCTACTGCAACCCCACCGAGGTGGAGGACCCAGGCACCGTGGCCGACCTTCTGGTGAAGCATCTGGGCGGGGAGCGCAAGGAGTATCTGGACAAGCTGCGCTCCGACACGACCTTCATCTACATCGAGCGCGCCGTCGACGAGGACAAGGCCGAGGCGCTCATGACCGCCCTCGAGGAGGCGGAAGTCAGCGGCATCTACTTTGTGGACGACTCCAAGCGAAGCTACCCGTACGGCAACGTCGGGGGCCAGGTGCTCGGCATCGTGGGCATCGACGGGGACGGCCTTTCGGGCCTCGAGTACTACTACGACGACATCCTCCGCGGCACTGACGGCGTCATGGTCATGGAGAAGGGCATTGGGGGCACCCCCATCGCCGGCGCGACGGCGACGGTCGTCGAGGCAAAAAACGGCACCGACATCGTGACCTCGCTTGACGTGGACGTGCAGATGGTGGCCGAGGAGAAGATCGCGCTCGCGGTCAAGGACTTCCAGGCGGAGTCGGGCACCGTGATGGTCACGGACCCCAAGACGGGGGAGATCCTCGCCGCCTGCTCCACGCCGCTTCTGCCCATCACGGACTTCTCGCAGATGGCGGAGGGCTCCGAGACGCTGAAGCCCGTCTCGTCCTCCTACGAGCCAGGCTCGATCTTCAAGATCTTGACCTCTGCCATCGGCATCGAGAACGGCGTCGTGACGCCGTGGACCACCTACGTCGTGCCCGCCGCCGTCGAGGTAGGCGACGACCTGGTCTATGACGACGACGGCCGCGACTACACCATGTCCATGAGCCTCACCGAGATGATGCGCCGCTCGTCCAACACCGGCCTCGCCATGGTGGCGCAGGAGTCCATCGGGCCCGAGATCTTCTCGGCGGGCGTCGACGCCTTTGGCATCGGACATGCGACGGGCATCGACTTCCCGGGCGAGGCGGCGGGCCTCGTGCGCACGCTCGAGGAATACGACGGCTCCACGACGGGCTCGATGGCATTTGGCCAGGGCCTCGCCATCCCCATGGTGCAGATGGTGCGCGCCGTGGGCGCCATCGCCAACGGGGGCTACCCGTGCACCCCGCACTTCCTGGTGCACCAGGGCGGCGCCGAGGCGGAGTGGCCCCAGGGCGAGCAGATCGTGTCCCAGGAGACCTGCGACCAGGTGATCGACATGATGCGCACCGTCGTCGACAGCGGCACGGGCGTGAACGCGCAGGTCCCCGGCTACGACGTGGCGGGCAAGACCGGAACGGGCGAGCAGGCCTCCGAAGAGGGAGGCTACCTCTCAAACTCCTTCATGTCTTCATTTGTGGGCTTTGCGCCAGCCTCAGACCCTGAAGTTCTCGTGTACGTTGGTCTCAATGGGACCCCATACCTGGCAAGTGGCTCGGCAGCGCCGACGTTCTCGTCTATCATGAGCGAGACGCTGAACGATGTGGGCGTGCAGCCCGAGTACTAGCGTCGGGAAGGAACGATATGCTTCAGCTTTCAATGAACGAGGTCGCTGCTGTCACGGGTGCCGACGTCCTCGTCGGGGGTGGCGGCCGCGTCTCGAACGTGGTTATCGACTCCCGCCAGGTGGGGGAGGGCTCCCTCTTTGTGTGCTTTTCCGGGGAGCGTGTCGACGGCAACGCCTACGCTCCCTCGGCCATAGAGCGAGGCGCCTCGGCCGTCGTGCTCACGACCAAGCCGGACGAGTCCCTGAGGCGCATGGCGCTCGACCGCGGGTGCACGCTCATGCGTGCCGCGGGCGACGACGCCACCGAGTTTCTGCTCAAGCTTGCCGCCGCATGGCGCGCCCACAACCCGCAGTGGGTGGTCGTGGGCGTCACGGGCTCGGTGGGCAAGACGACCACCAAGGACATGCTGGCGGCGGGGCTTGCCGTGGGTGGCAAGGTGCACGCCACGGCAGGAAACCACAACAACCTGATCGGGCTTTCGCTCACGCTGCTTTCCGCCGACTCGTCGGACGAGTTCGTGGTCTGCGAGATGGGCATGGACCACGCCGGCGAGCTGACCAGGCTGGCCGCCGTGGCGCATCCCGACGTGTCGCTCATCACCAACGTGGGCACGAGCCACATTGGCATCCTCGGCTCGCGCGAGGCCATCGCGCACGCCAAGGCCGAGATCGTATCGGGCATGCGGCCGACCGACGACGCCCAGGCAAGTGTCCCCTCGTGTCTGGTCCTGACCGCGGACAACGACTTTGGCGACCTCATCGAGAGGCGCTATGCCGCACCCGCGGGCATCGAGGTCCTGCACGTGGGGTCGGGCGAGGGCAACGCGGTGGCGCTGCGCTCGCTCTCCCTCGACGACGAGGGCTGCGCGACGGTGGCGATAGCGTTTCCTGACGGCTGCGAGCTCTTCACGCGGCTGAGCATCCCGGGCACCCACGTGGTGTCCGACTTCCTGCTGGCCATGGCCATCGTCTGGCGCCTGGGCGTCGACCGGGCCCTTGCGGCCAAGGCCATCTCGAGCATGGAGCACACCGGCATGCGGCTCGAGATCAAGCAGGCGCCGGGACGTCCGCGCGTGATCGACGACTCGTACAACGCAAGCCCCAACTCCATGGCGGGCGCGCTCGACGTGCTCTGCTCCATGGCGTGCGAGGGGCGGCGCGTGGCCGTCCTGGGCGAGGTGGGCGAGCTGGGCGACGAGTCCGCGCGCCTGCATGGCTACATCGGCGCCTACGCGGCGGCAAAGCATCCCGACCTGCTCGTGTTCGTGGGCGGGGAGGCTGCCGACGCCATGGCCGAGGCGGCCTACACCATGGGGTTCTCGGGCGACCTGATCGAGCGCTTTGCCGACGGCGCCTCGGCCCTCGACGCGCTCAGGGGCGTCTTTGGCGAGAAGGACCTCGTCCTGGTCAAGGCGTCACGCTTCATGGGGCTCGACGAGTTTGCTAAGGGGGTCCTTGCCTGATGTTTGGAAATCCCAACTACCCGACCTACCAGGTCTTCCTTTCGGCAGGCATCGCGGCGTTCGTCACCGCGGTCCTCATGCCGCTCTTCATCCGCCTCATGCGTCACGAGCAGATCGGACAGCAGATCCGCGCCGACGGGCCGCAGCGCCACCTCGTCAAGCAGGGCACGCCCACCATGGGTGGCGTGGTCATCCTGCTGGGTACCGTGTTCACCTGCTGGCTCATGGGAAAGTGGACGCCCGACCTGGTCCTCATCATGGCGGTGACGCTCGCCACCGGATCGCTCGGCCTGCTTGACGACATCGAGTCGGTCGCCCACAGCCGCTCGCTGGGCCTCACGCCGTCGCAGAAGATGGCCGGCCTCATCATCATCTCGGTCGTCTTCTGCCTCGTCGCGGTCAACGGGGCCGGCGTGGAGCCCACGCTCGCCTTCCCAGGCGGCATCACCCTCGACCTGGGCATCCTCACCTCGGCCGTCCCCATGGGCGGCATGCTCGTACGCATACCGTGGCTCTACCTGATCTTCGTGTTCTTCCTCATGGCGGGCCTCTCCAACGCCGTCAACTTGACCGACGGCCTGGACGGCCTTGCCGGCGGCTGCTCGATGGTCGTCATGCTCGTCATGGCCATGGTCGCCTTCCGCTACGACAAGATCAACCTCGCCGTCTTTGCTGCCTCCATGGGCGGCTCGTGCATCGGCTTTCTGTGGCACAACTGCTATCCCGCGTCGATCTTCATGGGCGACACGGGCTCGCTTGCGCTCGGCGCCGCCTTCGCGGGGCTCGCAGTGCTCACCAAGACCGAGGTGACCTCGCTCGTCATGGGCGGGCTCTTTGTCATCGAGGCGCTCTCCGTCATCATCCAGGTGCTGAGCTTCAAGCTCACGGGCAACCGCGTCTTCCTCATGGCACCCATTCATCATCACTTCGAGAAGCTGGGCTGGTCGGAGACGAAGGTCGTCATCCGCTTCTGGATCGTCTCCGGGGCGTTTGCGGCGCTCGGCTTTGCCCTCTACTTCCAGCTTGGCTAGGAACACACCATGGAAACCTCCACACCACGCTTTGGCGACACGCTCGTGCTCGGTCTGGGCAAGACCGGCGCGGACGTGGCACGCTACCTCGTCCGTCGCTCCGCCTCGGTCACGCTGTACGGCGGGCTCTCATCCACGGAGGGCCCCGTCGTGGACAGCCTCCGCGACCTGGGCGTCCATGTCGTTCTGGGGACCGAGGACATCGAGGGCTCCTATGAGCTGGCGGTCGTGTCGCCGGGGATCTCGGAGCGCTCCGAGTTCTTTGCGCATGCGCGTGCCCATGCCGACGAGGTGATGGGGGAGCCCGAGTTTGCCTGGCGCGAGAGCCCCGAGCGGTGGGTGGCCATCACGGGCACCAACGGCAAGACCACCACGACGGCGCTCACGGCCGAGCTCCTGCGCGCCGCGGGTCTGGACGCCGAGGCCGTGGGAAACATCGGCACCCTCATCACGAGCGTGCTCGACGAGCGCCGCGATGGGGAGTGGTTTGTGGCGGAGCTCTCGAGCTACCAGCTCGCCACCACCTCCAAGCTCCATCCCAAGGCCGCCTGCCTGCTCAACGTGACGCCCGACCACCTGTCGTGGCATGGCTCCATGGAGGCATATGCCCTCGCAAAGGAGAAGGCCTTCGCAAACCTCACCCCCGACGACCTGGCGGTCGTCTCGTGCGAGGACGCGTGGTGCCGCGCGGCCATAGCGCGGCTCGAGGAGCGCGGGCTGTGCGTCTGCCACCTGAGCACCTCCGCAGACCCCGCCACCCCCTCCGCCGCCTTCGTGCGCGACGGCGAGCTCGTCGTGCGCCTGCGCGGCGTCGAGCAGGCGCTCGTGGGCGTGGGGGAGCTCTTCATCAAGGGCGAGCACAACGTGCAGAACGCGCTTGCGGCGAGCGCCCTCGCGCTGTCGGTCGGCGCGGACGTCGAGGGGGTGCGCGCGGGGCTGCGGGCGTTCCGTCCCCTCGAGCACCGCATCGAGCCCTGCGGAGAGATTGCGGGCGTGAGCTTTGTGAACGACTCCAAGGCGACCAATACCGATTCGGTCGAGAAGGCGCTGACGGCCTTCGTCCCAGGCTCGGTCGTGCTGCTTCTGGGCGGCAAGGACAAGGGGACCGACCTGACGAGCCTCATGGCGGCCGCTGCCGGCACCTGCCACGCGGTGGTCTGCTTTGGGGCGGCGGGCGAGCGCATGGAGGAGGCCGCGCACAAGGGCCTCGACGACGCGGGCGTGACCGTCGCGCGCGCGGAGCACCTCGAGGATGCGCTTGACCAGGGCATCGCGCTCGCCCGTCCGGGCGACGTCGTGCTGCTCTCGCCGGCCTGCGCCTCCTTTGACGAGTTCAGCAGCTTCGAGGAGCGCGGCCGCGTCTTCAAGGACCTCGTGGCGGCGCGCGTCGCCGCGGCTGGGAAGGGGTGCTGAGCAACATGATGACGGGATCGATGGCCACGGGCACGCGCGCCGAGCGCCGCGAGAGGAACATCCTCGCGACCCCGTCGCGCTTCATGCAGCCACGGCTCATCCTCTATGCGATGACGTTTGCGCTCGTGGCGCTGGGACTGCTCATGATCTACTCGTCCTCCTCCATCACGGCCATGGCCGCGTTCGAGTCGGACTACAACGCCGCCTACTACCTGCAGCGCCAGCTCATCTTTGGCGCGATCGGCCTCGTCGCGGCAGCCATCGTGGCGGTGAGCGACTACCACCTCTGGGTGCGCTTTCTGCTGCCCGCCGTGTGGATCGCGACCATCGTGCTGCTGGGGCTCGTGCTGACCTCGTCGGCGGGCCTTGACGCCTATGGCGCCACGCGCTGGATCTCCATCGGCGGCTTCAACCTCCAGCCCTCCGAGTTCGCCAAGATCACCGTCATCCTCACGGCGGCCAACGTGGCGCAGCGCTACTACGAGGACTTCTCGCTCTCCTTCACCACCTTCACCTACCTTATGGCCATCGGCGTCGGCCTTCCGTTGGGACTCATCATCCTGCAGCCCGACAAGGGCACGACCATTATCTGCGCGCTCACGCTGTACGTGATGGGCTACCTTGCTGGCGTGTCGCGCCGGGCGCTCGCCATGGCGGCGGGCGTCGGCGTCATCGCGGTGCTGATCCTGGCCTTCAAGGACGCCTATTCCCGTGCGCGCGTGATGACGGTCCTCAACCCGTGGAAGGACCCCTACGGCGACGGCTACCAGCTCATCCAGGGCTTCTATGCCTTCGGGTCCGGCGGGCTCTTTGGCGTGGGCATCGGGCTTTCGCGCCAGAAGTACTCCTACCTCCCCATGGCGCACAACGACTTCATCTTTGCGGTCATAGGGGAGGAGCTCGGCCTTGCGGGCACGCTGGGCATGCTCCTTGCCTTTGCCGCGCTTGCGTGGGCGGGCCTGCAGATCGCGCGATATGCCCCCGACCTCTCGGGACGCCTGGTCGCCGCGGGATGCACCACCATGATCGTCATCCAGCTGCTCGTCAACATCTGCGGCGTGCTGGGGATGATCCCGCTCACGGGCAAGCCCGTGCCCTTCGTCTCATACGGTGGCTCGTCCATCATCTCATGCCTCCTGCTCGTGGGCTTCATCGCGTCGGTCTCGCGTCACTCGAGCCTTCCCGACACGGTCTTTGACGAGCGCCGCCGCGACTGGACCCTCTCCTCGGGGGACGTGCGCGCGGACAGCCCGACCTTTGTGGGCGAGGCGACGCCGCGCTCGGCGCGCGGGTTCACCGTCGTCGGCGGAGGACTGCGCGACACGAGCCCCGACGCCATCCGCTCGTCGCGCTCCGCCCTTGGCTCCCACGAGGGAAGGGTGAGTGTCGACAGCAACGGACGTCGCCGCATCGATCTGGGCCCCAGCGCATCCGACAGGCTCCGTTCGGCGCGAGGCAATACCGGCAGGAGGAAATAGCGCCATGAAGAAGCAGCTCAAGGTGGCCATCGCGGCCGGAGGGACCGCTGGCCACATCAACCCCGCCCTCGCGCTCGCCGAAGAGCTCGCGGCGCGCGGGCACCAGGTCGAGTTCTTTGGCCAGTCGACGCGCCTCGAGGCGACGCTGGTGCCCCAGGCAGGCTTTCCGCTGCACCCCATCAAGGTGGCGGGCTTCGATCGCTCGCAGCCCTGGACGCTTCCTTCCGCCGTGGCGCTCATCCTGATCGCCCAGCGCACGGTGGGCAAGATCTTCAAGGAGGAGGGCGCCCCCGACGTCGCCGTGGGCTTCGGCGCCTACGTGGAGCTCCCCCTCGTCCGCTGGTGCGCGAGCCATGGGGTTCCCTATGCCCTGCACGAGCAGAACTCGGTCCCGGGGCTTGCCAACAAGATCAGCGTCAAGAACTCCGCGGCGCTCTGCCTGTCGTTCCCTGCGGCCGCAAAGGCCTTCGAGGGGCGCACGGGGGCGCATACCAAGGTGGTCACGACGGGCAACCCCGTCCGCCGCTCGGTCGTCGACGCCCGTCGTGAGGACGGACGGAAGCTGCTCGGCGTGGCCGATGACGAGACGCTCCTGCTCGTCTTTGGCGGCAGCCTCGGCGCACGCCACCTCAACCAGGGCGTCACGGCCCTCAAGGACAAGATCTTGTCGCGCGAGGGAGTGCGCGTCATCCACTCGACGGGCAAGGGCGAGTACGACTCCGTCGTCAGCGCGCTGGGCCTAAGCGACGAGGAGGCCGCCCGCTGGCAGGTCATGCCCTACATCGACGACATGGGCCATGCCCTCGCCGCCGCCGACCTCGTCCTCTCGCGTGCAGGCGCCTCGTCGGTGGCGGAGATCGCCGCCAAGGCCGTGCCGTCGATACTCGTGCCCTATCCCTTTGCGACGGCGGACCACCAGACCACCAACGCGCACCTGCTCGTTGACGAGGGGGCGGCAGAGCTGCTCCCCGACGACCAGATCGACACGCCCGCCTTCGAAAGCACGGTTCTGGGGCTTCTCGACGACGCGGGAAGGCGCGACGCCATGCGCGTCGCGGCGCAGGGCCTTGGCCAGGACCGTGCCGCCGCAGCCCTCGCTGACGCCGTGGAGTCCATCGCCCGCTCGTAACCCCTACATAACAGAACAAAAGGGTAACAGCACAAAAGGGTGGGACCCCTTTGTGCTGTCACAAAAGGGTGGGACCCTTCGTATCATGGGAAGATGGCGGACAACGCTTCGGAGCACAGCCATGGCCTTCCCATTGAGTACAATGGGAAGGCTACATTTGTCTTTTTGAGAGAGGGTTTCCATGGAAGACATCCCCAGCGCTTCGAGCTTTTCCGCGGTGCACTTCATCGGCATCGGTGGTGCGGGCATGAGCGGCATCGCCCTCGTGCTTCATCAGCGCGGCTGCCAGGTGACCGGTTCTGACGTCAAGGTGTCGCGCTACGTCCGCGACCTCGAGGATGCGGGCATCACGGTCCACGTGGGCCATGACGCCGCGACCATCGACCAGGAGAAGCCCGAGGTCGTCGTCATCTCATCCGCCATTCCCGACGAGAACGTCGAAGTCGTCCGAGCCCGCGAGCTGGGCATTCCCGTCTGGCCGCGCGCCAAGATGCTCTCGGCCCTCTCGCTCGACGCCAAGACGGTCGCCGTCGCGGGGACCCACGGCAAGACCACGACGTCGTCGATGGTCGCCACCATGCTCGACCACCTGGGATGGGACCCGTCCTTCCTCATCGGCGGCGTGGTGGAGGAATACGGCACCAACGGGCGCAACGGCAAGGGCGGCTACTTTGTCTGCGAGGCGGACGAGTCCGACGGCTCGTTCCTCTTCCTGCGCCCGAGCGTGGTGGTGGTCACCAACATCGAGGCGGACCACCTCGACCACTACGGCACCCTCGAGAACATCGAGCGCACCTTCTGCGAGTTCATGAGCCTCGTGGGTGACGACGGCACGGTCGTCATCAATGGCGACGTCGCGCACTACGTGGAGCTTGCCCGCTCCACGGGGCGCACCGTGGTGACCTATGGCTTTGACGAGGGCAACGACTTCGTGTGCGTGCCCGGAGAGCCGACCGGTGACATCACGAGCCGCTTCAAGGTCCGCTGCCCCTCCGGCGAGGAGGTCGCCGTCGAGCTCACGGCAAACCCCGGCAGGCACAACATGGCAAACGCCTGCGCATGCATCGCCGTCGCGGCCACGCTCGGGGCAGACCCCGCCAAGGCCGCGGAGGCGCTCTCCTCGTTCAAGGGGGCGCACCGCCGCTTCACCCACGTGGGCGACGTTGACGGCATCACGGTCATCGACGACTACGGTCACCACCCGACCGAGATCAAGGCCACGCTCACGGCCGCGCGCGCCCTCTCGTACGAGCGCATAGTCTGCGTCTTCCAGCCGCACCGCTACTCGCGCACCAAGGCGCTCGCGGACGGCTTTGCCACCGCCTTCGACCTTGCCGACAAGCTCGTGGTCATGGACGTGTTCTCCGCGGGCGAGATGCCCATCCCGGGCGTCTCGGGCAAGACGGTGTCGCTCGCGGTGCGCGAGGCCGGCCAGGTCAAGGACGTCACCTACATCTCAAACCGCAAGGAGCTCATCCGCCATCTCTGCGAGACCTGCCGCCCCGGAGACCTGCTCATCACGCAGGGCGCGGGCGACGTCACCGCGATCGGCCCCGCGTTCATCGCCGCGCGTGCAGAGATGGACGCCAAGGGTGACGGGCGGGCATAGTGAGCGTCTACAACGCGTACCTGAGCCTCTCGGGCTCGCTCGGGGTGGAGGCCGTCCGTGACGAGCGGCTTGCCCACCGCACAAGCTACCGCATCGGGGGCCCCGCTGCGCTCAGCGTGACCGCCCACACCTATCCCGCCCTTGCCCATGCGGTCGAGGTCCTCGACCGCGAGCAGGTGGGCTGGGTCGTCCTCGGCAGGGGCACCAACGTGCTCGTGTCCGACAAGGGCTATGACGGCTGCGTCATCAGGCTCGGGCGCGAGTTCTCGCGCATCTCGTTTGAGGACGGGGGACAGGTGAGCGCAGGTGGCTCCGTGCTCCTCTCCAAGCTCGTCAACGAGTGCCAGTCAAACGGGCTTTCGGGGCTCGAGCCGTGCGTGGGCATCCCCGGCACGGTCGGTGGCGCCATCTCGATGGACGCCGGCACGCGTGACGAGTGGATTGGCCGCCACGTTGCCTCGGTGGTGACGTTCAGGCCGGGAAAGGGACTCGTGCGCTACGAGGCAAACGACATCGAGTGGGGGTATCGCTACACCTCCATCCCCGCGGGCGAGATCGTCCTCGAGGCGTCGTTTTGCCTGTCCGACCGCGACCCCAAGGAGATCGCCGAAGACATGGAGCAGCGGCTTTCCCGCAGGCGGAGAAAGCAGCCCATGGGCAAGCCCACCTGCGGATCCGTCTTCAGGAACCCGCCTGGTGGGTCCGCGGGCAGGCTGGTCGAGTCGTGCGGCCTCAAGGGCTATGCCGTGGGCGGCGCGCAGGTGTCGGACACGCATGCCAACTTCGTGGTGAACAACGGGGGCGCCACGGCAAACGACGTGCTGCTCGTGCTGCAGAAGATGCACGCCGACGTGATGGAGCGCCATGGGGTCGATCTCCTTCCCGAGGTGAAGTTCCTCGGGTTTGACTGATAGGGAGCATATGGCTGACAGGAAGCCACATAAGAGGGAGGCAACAAAGAGGGTCGAGCCCAAGGCGCCGCGCCGCACCAAGGCCGCCGGTGCCTCTGCCGGCTCCACGACCAAGATGAGGGCGGTCTCGTCCCCCTCCGCCAGGGGCGGCAGGGGCACGAAGGCGACGCCCAGGAGGACGCTTCCCCTGAAGGGCATCGCCATAGCCCTCGTGAGCCTCGTTGCGCTCTTCATTGCGGGGGCCATCGCCCTCGTCGTGCTTTCGCACACGGACGCCTTCACCATCTCGTCAATCAGCGCCGAGCCGACGGAGCACATCAGTGCCGACGACATCGCGGCGCTCGCAGGCGTGCCCGAGGGCACCACCCTCCTCAACTACGACGAGACCCTCATCGTGGACAACCTGCACCGCAACCCGTGGGTCAAAGACGTCAGGCTCTCGCGCGAGTTTCCCGACCGGCTCAAGGTCGAGGTGACCGAGCGCACGGTGACGACCATCGTCATGATGAACTCGGGCAGCGTGGTCTGGTGCATGGGCGACGACGACGTCTGGATCGAGCCCGTCAAGATCGTCGCGGGGGAGGGCCAGTCGATCATCGAGGCGGCGCTGGCGTACGTCTCGGGCACGGAGACGCTCGTCATCACCGACGTCCCCCAGACCGTCAATCCCGTCGCGGGCACCCATGCCGACGACGAGGTCTTCGACGCCATCCGCACCTACCGCGTCAACCTGTCCCCAGACTTCTGGAACGAGATCGTGAGCATCAACGCATCGAGCGTCGAGGGCATCTCCTGCATCCTCAAGAGCGGGGTCGAGATATCCCTGGGAGCGCCGACGTCGATCGAGACGAAGGAGGCCGTGATCGACCAGCTCATGGCCAAGTATCCCAACAGGCTGACCTACGTCAACGTGCGCGTCCCCTCCAACCCGTCCTACCGCATGGTCGACACCGAGTCGGTCGAGAGCGGAACGGGGGCGACGGGAGACCTCGAGGCGGCGCCCTCGACGACCGAAACGGCTCCCGCCGAGGGTTCAGAAGGCTCTACCTCCTCGGTGGATGAGGGTTCTGACGAGTCGATGTCAAGTTCAGAGTGAGCCCCCAAGACTTTCGCGTCCCCTGATTTTGCAGCGGTTGACCAGCGTATTCCACCGTTTGCACAAAAGTGTTGACGTAAAGGCTCAAGTTGTGCAAATATACCTCGCTTTAGATTGGACATCGAGGTCAACCTGAGGTTTAGGGTTTTCCTGATTGCTCATGAACGAAGCAAACACATCGCATAACGCAACACAACCGCAGACTCAAACGTAGCCACAGGCAGCAGAGAAACAAAGAAGGGTGTCGGGCGCAGACCCGGCAGCACAAGGAGGAGCCATGATCAAGGAAGTCGACATCCCCAGCAATTACCTCGCCGTCATCAAGGTCGTCGGAGTGGGCGGCGGCGGAACCAACGCCGTCAACCGCATGATCGAGGAGGGCATCCGCGGGGTCGAGTTCGTCGCCATCAACACCGACGCACAGGCGCTGGCAATCTCGGATGCCGACATCAAGGTCCACATCGGGACCGACATCACCAAGGGCCTGGGCGCCGGCGCCAACCCCGAGGTGGGTCGCGAGTCCGCCGAGGACAGCCACGACGAGATCAAGGCTGCCCTTGCCGGCGCCGACATGGTCTTCATCACCGCTGGCGAGGGTGGCGGCACCGGAACCGGCGCTGCTCCCGTCGTTGCCGACATCGCCAAGAACGACGTGGGCGCCCTGACCGTGGGCGTCGTCACCAAGCCGTTCACCTTTGAGGGACGCAAGCGCTCCCAGTCCGCCATCAGCGGCATCGAGACGCTCTCCGACAACGTCGACACCCTCATCGTCATCCCCAACGACCGCCTGCTCGACCTCTCCGAGAAGAAGACCACCATGCTCGAGGCCTTCCGCATGGCCGACGACGTGCTGTGCCAGGGCACCCAGGGCATCACGGACCTCATCACCGTCCCGGGCCTCATCAACCTCGACTTCGCCGACGTCTGCACCATCATGAAGGGCTCCGGCACCGCCATGATGGGCATCGGCATCGCCTCGGGCGACAACCGTGCCGCCGCTGCCGCCGAGGAGGCCATCTCGAGCCCGCTGCTCGAGACCTCCATCGATGGCGCCACGCGCGTGCTGCTCTCCATCGCGGGCAACAAGGACCTGGGCATCCAGGAGATCAACGACGCGGCCGACATCGTCGCCAAGAACGTCGACGAGGACGCCACCATCATCTTCGGCACCGTCGTCGACGAGAGCCTCGGCGACGAGGTCCGCGTGACCGTCATCGCGACCGGCTTCAACGAGGCCAGCGCCAAGCAGCAGTCCCTGCCTTCCTTCGAGCTCGGCTCCAACCAGCAGCGCGAGCGTCCTTCCCGTCCCGCTCCCGCACCGGCGCAGCCGTCCCGTCCCGCCGCTGGCGGCGACTCCGGCTTTGACATTCCCGAGTTCCTCAGGAACAGCCGTCTCTAAGCTCAAGATGGTCGGCGCGCACCTGACAACGTGCACGTCTCACGGCGTGACCCTGCTGAGCGACGAGCGTCGCCCCGGCGGGGTCACGTTCGCGTTCACCGAGCGCACGGGAGGCGTGAGCACGGGAAGCTATGCCTCCCTCAACCTGGGCGATGCCTGCGGGGACGACCCTGCCTGCGTGGCGGAGAACCGCCGGCGCGCGCTGGTCGCCCTGGGGGCTCCCGGGCTGGACGGGCGTCTCGTGAACCCGCGGCAGGTCCACGGAGACCACGTCGTGGTCATCGCGCAAGGGTCCCCCGATGCGGTGCGCGCCGCCCAGGAGGAGGCACGCGCGGGCGCCGACGCGGTCGTCTGCGCGGCCCCGGACGTCCCCGTGCTCCTGTGCTACGCCGACTGCGTGCCCGTGGTGCTCGCGGCGCCCGGATGCTTTGCCGTCATCCACTCGGGCTGGAAGGGGACCATCGCGCGCATCTCGCGTCGTGCCCTCCGGCTGCTCTGCGAGGTGGGCGGCGTCGGCGCGGGCGAGGTGAGCGCCTACGTGGGTCCCCACATCATGGGGGCGGACTACGAGGTCTCGCAGGAGCTGCTCGACCGCTTTGCCGCAGAGTTTGGTGCGGGCGTCTGCCTGCCCAAGAGGCATCTGGACCTGGGCGCCGCGGTGCGCCAGACCCTCCTTGAGGAGGGCCTCCACACCGACGCAATTGCCGCATGCGACGACTCGACCGCCACGACGACCGACCGCTTCTTCTCGTACCGCGCGTCGGGCGGCTCGTGCGGCCGCCATGGCGCGCTTGCCGTGCTCCCCGGACCGCTCTCAGAGGAGGTGTGAGATGGACGAAAGCCTGTCAGAGCGCTACGGCGCGTTTCTCTCCGAGCGCCGCGCGGCGCTGCTCTCGATGATCGCGGACGCGTGCGCCCGTGCGGGCAGGAACCCACAGGAGGTCGACCTGCTTGCGGTCTCCAAGACCGTCGGCCCCGACGAGGTCGCCCTCGCCATCGCGGCCGGCCAGCGCCTCTTTGGCGAGAACCGCCCCCAGGAGCTCTCGCGCAAGCTCGCCGCGCTGCGCGCGTCCGGCCAGGCGGACATGGTCCGCTTTGACATGATCGGCAACCTGCAGAAGAACAAGATCAACCAGGTGCTCGGCAACGTCGAGCTCATCCATTCGGTGTCCTCGATCCACCTTGCGCAGGCCATCGCAAAGCGCGCCGAGGCGCGCGGCATCGTCGCCAAGGTGCTCATCGAGGTCAACGTGTCGGGGGAGGAGAGCAAGTCGGGCTTTGACCCGACGGAGCTGCGCTCCCAGGTAGAAGAGGTGCTGGGCCTGGGAGGCCTTCAGGTCGAGGGCCTCATGACCATGGCGCCCGCGCATGACGCCAGCGAGGCGCGGCGCACGTTCAGTGGCCTGCGCAATCTGGCCGACGAGCTGCGTGTTCGCACGGGCATGCCGCTCAGCGTGCTATCCTGCGGCATGAGTGACGATTTCCAAATTGCGGTGGAGGAGGGTTCAACACTCGTTAGACTGGGAAGGATAGTGTTCGACGAGCACTATCCGCTTGACTAGCACTATCAGCTCGACTGGCGCCAGTGGCGCTCTGTTCGTTTTGAAGGCAAGGCGCCAGCGGCGCCGGGCTCGGAAGGTGGTACGCATGGGTTTCTTTGACAACATCAGGGAGCGCCTGAACCTCGGCGGAGACGACGACTACTACGAGGACGAGGAGTTCGAGGAGTATTACGACGACGAGGAGGACGACGAGCCCCAGCGCGACACGAGCGGCATCCTCGGAAACACCCGCCGTCCCGAGGCGGAAAGCGTCTCGGTCTACACGAGGTCCGGCCGTCCGGTGGCGAGCAACGCCGGCAGCGCCTCGGCGGGGTATGGCTACCCCATCGAGCAGGGCGCCTATTCCGGCGACTATCGCTCCTCCTATGGCGACGCCACGCACGGTGCGCAGAACACCGGCCGCGGCGCCCTGGGGACCGCCGGCTCCACCACGCCGGGAGACATCGGGCTCACCCCGCTGCCGCGCTCCGGCTTTGCCCAGCTTCCTCCCTATGTCCTCAAGCCGGTCGCCTATGACGACGTCCAGATGGTCGTGCGTCGCGTGCGCACCAACCAGCCGGTGGTCCTGTCGTTCAAGAACACGAGCGTCGAGGTTGCCAAGCGCATCCTCGACTTCTCCTTTGGCTTCACCTGCGGCATCGGCGGCACGGTGGACGAGCTGGGCGACCGCGCCTTCGTGGTGCTGCCCGCCAACATGCAGCTTTCGCAGTCCGACCTCGACAAGCTCGCCGCCGACGGCGTGATCACGAGGTAGCGGCCATGCCTTCAGCAGACCTTCGCATAGCGTTCGTGGGTGCGGGAGCCATGGGAGGCTCCATCGCGCGCGGGCTCGTGGAGTCCGGCACGCTTGACGCCTCGGCCCTTTACGTGAGCGACCTGAGCGAGCAGGTCCGCTCCTCGTTTGGGGAGCTGGGCGCGACCGCGTTTGCCGACGCCGCGGACATGATCGCGTCCGCCGACCCCCAGGTGGTCGTCCTCGCCGTCAAGCCCCAGGTCCTTCCCGGGGTTGTCGAGGGAATCGCCCCGGCGCTGGACGGACGGCTGGTGGTGTCTATCGCCGCCGGCGTCAAGATCGCGACCATCGAGGGCTGGCTTGGCGAGGGCGCCCGCGTGGTGCGCTGCATGCCCAATCTTCCCATGCAGGTGCGCTCCGGCGCCGTGGCCATCACCGCAGGCACGCATGCCACCAGCGACGACGTCGCGCTCGTGTGCGACCTCCTGTCGTCTCTGGGCGTCGCGCGCGTCATGCGCGAGGACCAGCTCGATGTCGCGGGCGTCGTGTGCGGCTGCGCCCCGGCGTTCTTTGCGCTCTTCGTCGACTGCATGACCCGCGCCGGCATCGAGGCGGGGCTTGGCGCGGCGGACTGCCGCGAGATGGTGGCCTCCACCATGCGCGGAACCGCTGAGCAGCTGCTCTCCTCGGACGCCCATCCGCGTGCTTACATGGAGCGCGTCTCCTCGCCGGGCGGCACCACCATCGCCGCCCTGCGCGCCATGGAGGGCGAGCTCTTCTCGTCGGTTCTGGACGGCGTGGACGCGGCTCTTGCCCGCACGCGGGAATTGGCAGGTGAGTGACGTGATTCGTGTGGTCCTGTGGCGCATCCTCGACGCCTACCAGCTCCTCATCATCTTCTCGGCGATCCTGAGCTGGGTCCCTGCGGCCCCCGGCTCCATCATCGACCAGATCCGCGCCGCCGTCGGCTCCCTGACGGAGCCCTTCCTCAACCTCTTCAGGCGGATCATCCCCGACATGGGGTCCTCGCTGTCGCTGGATTTCTCGCCAGTGGTGGCAATCATCGTGTTGGACGTCATCAAGCGTATTCTTTGACGCATTTGTGGCTATACTTTTTAGGTAAGTACGTTCGCCATGCGTGGCGGCGACAAGACGAAAGGGAAAAAGATGGCAATCACACCTGCAGACATTGAACAACTCACCTTCTCCCCGTCCAAGCACGGCTACAACACCGAGGAGGTTGACTCCTTCCTCGACCAGATCGCAAGCGAGGTTGACGCGATGCTCAACAAGATCGCCGACCTCAAGGGCCGTCTGAACAGCTCCGAGCAGCAGCTTGCCGCCGCCCAGGCGCAGGTCGCCCAGCTCCGCGAGCAGGGTGCAGCCGCCGCTGCCGCTCCGGCTCCTTCCTACGAGTCCGACTACTTTGCCTCCGAGCGCCAGATCTCCCAGGTGCTCATCGTTGCCCAGCAGAGCGCCGACAACCTGCTTGACGAGGCCCGTTCTGCCGCTGACAAGATTCGCACCGACGCCGAGACCAAGGCCCGCGAGGTCATCCGCCAGGCGCTGGCCGAGAAGCAGAGCGAGCTTGACGAGATCGATCGCCTGAAGCAGTCCCGCGAGGACTTCCGTTCCGAGTACAAGAAGCTCCTGCAGCACTTCATCGACGATGCTGACGCTGTGTTCCCGCAGGCGACCCTCTCCACGCCCAACGGCTCTGCCGCCCGCGAGTCTGTGGCTCCGGCTCCCGCGATCCCGACCCCGGCTCCCGCGCCGGCGCCCGCGGCGTCTCCTGACGCGACGGTGCTTGCGCCCGTGCCCACCAGCTTTGACGATTTTGGTGACCTCGACTAGAGGTTGAGCGTTTTCTGATAGCGTGGGACGCCCCCGCATGTCCTCTGTTCAGAAGGACGTGCGGGGGTGTTTTTGTGTGGGGGATGGCGGCTGGCGGGCGCGTCAGCGGTCCTCAGCCGCCGAGAAACGCTGACGGAACGCGATTCCCATCTCGTCAGTGTCCCGAGCCCATCGGCAAACGCTGACGGAATGCAATTTCGCTCTCGTCAGCGTCCCTGGCCTCAGAGAAACGCTGACGGAACGCGTTTCTCGTCTCGTCAGCGTCCCTCCTCAGCCAGGAGACGCTGGCGGAACGAGATTCCCATCTCGTCAGTGGTTCTCGCCGTCAGGAAACGCTAACACAACGCAAAACCCATCTCGTCAGCGTCCCTGGCCTCAGAGAAACGCTGACGGAACGCATTTCTCATCTCGTCAGTGGTTCTCGCCGTCAGGAAACGCTGACGGAATGCAAAACCCATCTCGTCAGTGTCCCGAGCCCATCAGCAAACGCTGACGGAATGCAATTTCGCTCTCGTCAGCGCCCCGAGCCCACCCGCCAGCAAAAGGCTCGCTCAACCCTCTCCCCACACCACAGCCAAAATACCTGCGACCTTGATGGTTAGTTGAGGGTTGCAGTAGAGCGTTTGCCAACACTCGGCACATCGGCCATCCGCTCGTCCGACCTGGTCAGGTCACCCCAGAAGCGCCGCGGCAGCCAGCTGTCCCGCACATCGCCCCCACGCCGCGGCTCGTCATGGCCCGCGGGAGACACGGCATCGTAAAAGCGCCGCCAGAGGAAGCGCACAGAGGGCTCGTCGGGGGAGAGGCCCTTCTCAGAAACCAGCTCGTCCGCACTCTGCTGGTCAATCCTGATGACGGCGTAGCCCTTGCGGCCCCCAAGGGCGCCCGAGTCGTGGAACGCGGCCGAGCGATGGATGGGATCCACGATGCAAAAGCGCTCCTTGTCCATGCGCCTCGCAAAGTAGCCGGCCGTGAGCGGTATGGTGTCGGCCTTGGGCCGAAAGATCGAGAAGAGCGACCCATCAGCCAGCAGCGAGAAGCGCGCGGACTGCTTGGTGTGCTCGCATTCGCCCAGGACCGCGCGCGCCAGCTCGTCCACCTCGACCACCCGTTCCTCGGCCATGAGCGCACGCAGGCGCGGCCCCTCGTCAAACGCCAGGCGCACATAGCGGTGGACGGACTCGGGCATGGTGGGGACGTCGAAGGCCGCGGCAAGGGCGATCCTGCTGGCGCACGCCCCCGTGCAGGTGGCGGGGCACACTCCCGCGCGGGCACGGGGGCACCCCGCGGCCACATGCCGCTCGACGCCCCGGTACACGCGCTGCGCCAGGGCGACAAGGTCGTCCGCCCCATCTGACGGCGTGTCCACGACCTGCTCGCCAAAGCGTGGCTGGCAGCCGTCGCGGGGGACCAGGCGGATGCGGCTGGCGTCCGCGTGGGCCAGATACCCTATGCCGGTCGCGCCGAGCGTGCCCTCGAGGGTGGGGTCGCACGCGAGCGAGACGGCGTTTCCGTCGGCAAGCGCCGCCTCGACGCGAAGCTGGGCGCCCTGGACCGACACGGGGCGGGTGTGCCCAGAGGGGCGCGAGCCGTCCCGCCGCCTGACCTCGCGACCGGTTGTGGGCACGTTGCCGCGCATCGCTCACCACCCCTCCTGAACTCGGAACTTCTGTTCTTGAATCCAGTATAGAGGAACGGCTGTACGTTAATTGTGAGAATCAGAGAGAACATCTGTATTGCTCGTACCAAAAGGGTATCGCCCTTTGGTACGAGCGGCAAAAACGTGCGAGGTGGGCCGATAAGCCGGGTTCTGTCGGGGGCGACCATTTATCTACTGACGCCGTCACCGGCGCCCTCTAGCGCGCTACCCGAGCGCAGTGCGGGCCACACCATAGCGCTCCTACATGCGTTTGCTCCGGAAGGGGCTTGCCAAGCCGCCGTGTTGCCACGACGCTGGTGGTCTCTTACACCACCGTTTCAGCTTTTCTCTCACCCACGGCGGCGAGCCGCCATGGGCAGCGGGAGTCTTCTTTTCTGCGGCGCTTTCCGTCGGGTTATCCCGCCAGGCCGTTAACCTGCTTCCTGCCCTGTGGAGCCCGGACTTTCCTCATGACGTGCAAGCACGTCCCGCGGTCGCCTGGCCCACCTCGCGCGTGCCATTGTATCACGCTCGTCTGCCGTTGCACCGCTGGCACAGGGCGCACGTGTCCGTAAAATGAAAGGGATGTGTATCAATGCTCCGTCGCCTGTGGGAAGGCGTTGCGCGGCGGACGGCAAGAGAGGGGAGAACACCATGGCACATTTTCCCGAGGGCTTCCTGTGGGGCGGCGCGACGGCGGCAAACCAGTGCGAGGGCGCATGGAAGACTGACGGCAAGGGCGAAAGCGTCGAAGACCACCTGACCGGCGGCGCGGTCGACCGTCCGCGCACCTACACCCGCGTCATCGACCCCGACACCTACTACCCCAGCCACGAGTCGGTCGACTTCTACGGCCACTACGCCGAGGACATCAAGCTCTTTGGCGAGATGGGCATGAAGATCTTCCGCACCTCCATCAACTGGAGCCGCCTCTACCCGGTGGGCGACGAGGACGAGCCCAACCAGGCCGGCGTCGAGTTCTACCGCTCCATGTTCCAGTGCTGCAAGGACAACGGTATCGAGCCGCTCGTCACCATCAGCCACTACGAGATCCCCTGGGGCCTCTGCGAGAAGTACAACGGCTGGGCCGACCGCCGCGTGATTGACTTCTACCTCAACTACTGCCGCACCATCTTCACCGAGTACCAGGGTCTGGTGAAGTACTGGCTTACCTTCAACGAGATCAACATGCTGCAGAACGGCGGCCTGGGCAGCTTCATCGCGGGCGGCATCATGCCCAAGGAGGACGTCGTTCCCATGGGTCTTGCCCCCACGGACGACCCCGACGAGCTCAACACCATCTACACCGCGCTGCACCACCAGTTTGTGGCGAGCGCCAAGGCCGTCAAGCTCGCGCACGAGATCTGCCCCGACTACATGGTGGGCTGCATGATCGGCGGCGGCCCGTCCATCTACCCCTACACCTGCGCGCCGGCCGACGTGCTGGGCACCCAGAAGAAGCTGCAGATCGGCACGTGGCTGTGCTCCGATGTGCAGTGCCGCGGCGCCTACCCCGGCTACGCCAAGCGCTTCTTTGCCGACAACGGCATCACCATCCCCATGGAGCCGGGCGACGAGGAGGCCCTGCGCGAGGGCACCGTGGACATGTACACCTACAGCTACTACATGACCAACTGCTACAGCGCCGACCCCAACGTGACGCAGAACGGCGGCAACATGGTCATGGGCGTCCCCAACCCCTACCTCAAGAAGAGCGACTGGGGCTGGGCCATCGACCCGGACGGACTGCGCTGGAGCCTCAACGAGGTCTGGGACCGCTACCAGCTGCCGATCATGGTGGTCGAGAACGGCTTTGGCGCCATCGACGAGCGCGGCGAGGACGGCAAGTTCCATGACGACTACCGCATCGACTACTTCCGCGCGCACATCCAGGCCATGGACGAGGCGCTGGCCGACGGCGTGAACCTCATCGCCTACACCACGTGGGGCTGCATCGACATCGTCTCCGCCGGCACGGGCGAGATGAAGAAGCGCTACGGCTACATCTACGTGGACAAGGACAACGACGGCAACGGCGACCTGCACCGCGAGCCCAAGGATTCGTACTACTGGTACCAGAAGGTCATCGCGTCCAACGGCGAGGACCTGGCCTAGGCTGTCGATACGAAAGGGTCCCACCCCTACGTATCGCTTGATACGTAGGGGTGGGACCCTTTCGTATCGGTCGTGCCTCCTTAGCGACACGCCGGTCTACGCGGCCAACGTCTTTGCCGCGGAGGGCGACTGCGTGCTGAAGTACGTCTCCGCGCTGACGGGCGACTACAACGCGGACGTCACGGTCAACGTGTACCTGCTGAAGCCGGGCGCGACGAGCCCCACCGACGGCGTGCTGGTGGACAGCACCTCCGAGACCTTCGTGCTGACTGAGACGGCCGCGTAGCGGGTGCGGCCCGGCGCGCCGCGGCTGTCCCATGAATTTCTTCGGAATCGCGCTGTACAAGAGGGGATTGTTCAGGTAAGATTTCTTTTGCGCTTTACCTTTACATATGGCCCGTTCGTCTAGCGGTTTAGGACATCGCCCTCTCAAGGCGGAGATCGCCGGTTCGAATCCGGCACGGGCTACCAACAAAGCAGCAGGTCAGGGGTTTATTCCCTGACCTGCTTTTCGTTAGGTGCGTGTCCGAGCGTGTCTATGCGTTAGCGGCTTTCTTCCTGGCACTGTCCTTGCCACCTTCGACCACGAACAGCTTGCCCATGCGCTCTGCCGCCTCCACCGTGTCAGGCATGAGGTAGTTCGAGTAGGCAACCCTCTCGCTGTGGCCATGGGCGGCGGCGTTCAGCGAGTCAGGCACGCCAGCGGCCTGCATCATCGTCTCGTGGGTGTGCCGCATCTGCTTGAGGTGGATGAAAGGCACCTGTGGCTCTTCGAGCATCACGCCTCGCAGCACGTGCGTTGCTGGATCCTTGGGCATGTGCTTGCTCTCGCTGAGAGGTTGCCACATCATGGCCCAGCGACGGCTGATGTTCTTTGGCGAGACCTTGCACACGGGCTCGTCTCCACTTCCAGCCAACTCCCAAAGCCTGTTGCCGAAAGGCTCAACCATTGCGACTATTCGCAACTTCTTGTTCTTGGTCGATAACCTGCCATCCTTTGCCGTGTTGGCGGCGTGCACGGCGATCTGGGTGACCTCGCGCCCTGCAACCTTGATTCTGCGCACGTCCTTCCACCTGAGAGCCAACGCTTCCTCGCGCCTGAGCCCTGCACCAACCATGCAGAGCCAGCACGTCTCGATAGGTAGACCTCGCAGGCGCTTCATGGCTAAGAGCACCGTGTCAACGTCCCAAACGTCCTGCTCCCTTTCGATTGCCGCAAACGGATCGTCTGCATCGTCAAGGTCAACGTCCACGGCATTGCCAACGTCCTCCGGCAGCTCGAAAGGTGCCGCACGGCATGGGTTCTTGGCTAGCTTGCCCTCTCGAACGGCATGGGTGAGCACCGCAGAGAGGGCCTTTATTCTCTCCTTGGCCATTGAGCGTGTCTGGGCCACTATTACGACCGATTGCACGTCTGCATGGCTTATGAGGGTAATGTCCCTGTGGCCGAGCGCTGGGAGCCACGTGTTCTCGATCTCGGTGGCATAGCGCTCAAGCGTTGCCCTGGCTATGCGCTGCCCACGAGTTGCCTTGTAGGCAACCCACCAGCGCTCAAGCGTGATGCCGTTGCCCAGCTCAGGCTGCATGCCGAGCTTTGATGCAAGCTCAAGCGCTATCCTCTCCGCTTCGTCATCGTCCTTGGCGTAGGCATACAGGCGGCGCTTCTTGCCATCGGAGCGCAGGCCATGGCAGACGGTGACCTTTATCCTGCCGTCTGCGAGCACTTGACGAGTGCCAACCCTTCGGCGTGCCGATTTGTGAGATGATGCCATTTGGCCTCCTTACTCTTTCCTTTTCTGTTTGGGTTGGGAGCCACGCCCTCACGCTGTTTGGCCGCACCGTGAGGGCATTTCTCTCTTCTGCCTCAATCGTGCTAAATCTTGCAACTCCGTGTCATTCCGCTCCTTCGCACTCCTCCTTTTCCGCGCGGATCCTCGCCACGTCTTCGAGCAGGTCCATGCCTAGCCGTGCCGCAAGCTCGCCGAAGTCGTTCAGCGAGAGCCGGTAGGCGTAGCGTCGTCTCCAGTCGGAATCCACCCTCGTGCTGTCAACGCCCGACCGCATCCGGGCCATGTAGTTTTGGAAATCGTGCGCATCAACGTAGTCGGTGACCAAGCTTCCCCTGCGCGACAAGTCCAGCAGGAGCAGCTTCTCGTCGGGGTCGAGGCCCATGACCCATGAGCGCGCATCCGCCTCTCTGGCCGCGTTCCTGCGCTCCTCCTCCTTCCGCTCGGCTTCCATCCTGTCCTTTCGGTCCTCCTCGCGACGCAGGCGCTCCATCGCCCTCTCGTGGCGCCTGCGCGAGCTGCCCAGGAGCGCACCCGCCGAGAACGAAACAAGCCCGAAGGCGGCGAGGGCCTTGGGGTAGGCCGTGGCCATCTTCCCGATCTGCCCCAGGAGCGCGAGCGCATACGCGCCGGCTCCCATACCTACGAGACCGAATAGAGCTTCAAGCCAGTGGTCACGCCACCACAGCGGGTCCTTGTACCACGGCACTGCAGCTCCCGTGTTTGTGTCACTCATCAAACCTGCCTTCCTATCGCCGCGAGAGCATCAATTGGTTGGCTCAATGTCATCGGCGCTGATGGGCCAAGGCCAACTGCTGAGCGGTCCTTGATCCGACTCTTCCTGAGGCTGCGGGTCCCCTTGCTCAACGGACAAGAACCTCGCTTGCTGCCACCAGGGATACACGGCATCCGGCCTTACCTTGGAGAGTATGTCGCCGGCCAGCTCCACGACCCGCATTCCGTAGTCGCTGATCCAAAGCTCCTGGGCGTCAAGCCCGACCTCGGTGTGCTCGACGAGACCGTACAGGTCGATGATGTGGTTCTCCATGGCGTACCTGTTCATGGATACCGTGAGGGACTCGCCCTTGGCCAGTTCCAAGAGAAGCAACTTGTTGTCTGGCTTGATGACCATGGCGACCTGTCTTGCCTCGTCTCGCTCTTGCTCCTCGTCTTCCCTATCCTGTTGCTCGTCAATCAGGGACTGGAGGTTGCCCTTGATGGCGGACAGCTCCCCATCAAGCTTCGCTATCTGTTCGTCCTTCTGGCTTAGCAGAGTGTCTTTCTCACCGATCTCCGACCTTAGTTGCTCCAACTCAGCATCCAACCCCGACGCTTCACGGGCGGAAAGCATGCCGTTCCACCTCCCGATGAGGTAGGAGCCGACCGATACGGCAAGTGCCATCCAACTCACCCACCACGGGGCATCGTCAGGCAGCCCCATGTCGCTGACAAGGAAGATGAGGGCGGGTGCAAGAAGACCCCACCAGTCACGGATCCACTGCTTGAGCGTGCCCATTTGTCTAAGCTCACTCCTTCCCGTCCGCCCTCTGGTCGAGCAGGTCGCGCTCCCAGCTGGCGTACAGCCTCCACAGGGGGCTCACGTTGAAGTAGCCCAACTCGCCCGTGCCTGGGATGTACGACCCCGTGTCAGCCAGGAACTTGATGGCGCCGAACGAGAGGAGGCCCGTAGTCCCCGGATCAGTCACCACGAGCTGGTTGTTCCCGTCGATGAGGGAGCGGAGGGCCTTTGCCTCGTGCCGGTTGAGCTGTGCGATGAGGTTGTGCGCGCGAATCACGTGCTCCCGCTGCTCCGCGAGCCTCTGCTCCTCGCCATCTCGCTGTCGAGCGAGCTCGTCCTCGAGTTCTCTCACTTTGCTACCTAACTCCGATGCCCTTTTGCTCGCGCCCTCGGCATTCTGCGTCGCCTCTTCCAAACTCTTTCTCAACCCGTCGACGCTCGCGGCTCTCGTCTTCTCGGCCTCGAGCTGCGTGGTCAGGCGCGTTATCTTGTGCTCTTTCTCGCTGACCTTGGACTCGATGTCTGCCGTGGCCTTCTTGCCCGCCCAGAAACCGGCTGCAGCGCCAAGCGCGAAGACGACCAGCGTGTAGACGATGAGCTGTGCAGGGCTTCTCTCCAGCAGGTCGAAGAACCATTCCGCGTCAAAAAGCGTTGTCAGGAAGTCCCACCACATGACGGCTCCTTCGCGTCACTCATTGGTTAACGATCATCTCTTGCGGCTCCCTGCGCCTGGCCGAGTGCCACGAGCGGCTTTGTGAGGAACTGGGCACAGGATGGCACCACTGTGGCGGAGTCGGCCGCAAGCCCCAGCCGCCCCGCCGCCTTGTCCGCGAACGTCCTTGGTGTGCGTGTCTTCTATATGCTTCGAGCGCCGTCCTCCGAAACCTTGACGACCTCCATCAGCGCTTCCGGATCGATCGGCGGAACCACGTAGCCGCCCATCGGCGACATTCTCGTCAATTGAAGAATCTGGGCGCCGGCATTCGAATACCCGACCGCCGCGGCCTCTCGGAACAGCAGCTTGCCCGCCTCGTCGTCATCTCGCCCGTTCGTCGCGCACGTTGCGACCACCCACATTGTCGCACTGGCACGCATGCGCTCGACTGCCTCCGGCGATGCGTCGGACATGATCGCGGAGAGGGCGAATGCCATCTCAATGCGATGCCTCCCGATCTCGTCATTCCTGCTTGTACGTGCGTCATTGACCGAGACGGTAACAGCTACTTGGGCTTGCATGCCCGGCTCAGGCGCATCGATGGTCACGTCCATGGACGCGCTGATCAGCCTAAGGTCCTCGATTTCCACCTCGCTCAAGAAGCCCTTCCCACTGTCAGCCACTACGCTCTCACCACCTTTGCCGTGCTGTGCACATATCCGACATGACTGCCCCAAGCCCCATAGCTGGCGCTGGGCACCGTGTACGAGGTCGTAACCGGTGTCGCCGTCATGGGCGCGGGCTTGATGCTCAGGTTGAGGCCAAGCGCCTCGTCGAGCTGGGCGAGGGTCTTCATGGTGAAATTGGCCTCACCGCTCAGCAGCCTGCTGATCTGGCTCTCGCGCTTTCCCATCCTCTCGGCTAGGGTCTTCTGGTCTATGCCGAGCTCTTCCATGCGGTCATATACGATTACGCACAAATCCATGATGTAGTCGAGCAGTATCTCCTCTGCGCTCCTTGGCCCCATAAAGGCGTCCGCGAAGCTCTCTCCCTTAACGATTGCCATCTCTCATGTCCTCCTCCAGGCTCTTGCGTGCTATCTCCGCAAGATCCCGTCCTTTCTTCATGACATGTCCCGGTATCCTGTTCGAGCCCTGGTGCCCGTCGAAGTCGAAGAGCAGCACGATGCGGTGTCCCGCATACGGCTGGTATATGTAGGCCATGACCCTTATGACCTGCCCAGCAACCTTGAGCTCGAACAGGGAAAGCCCCGAGTCCAGGACCCTCACCATCCTGCCGATGTACTTCTTCGGGCCGTCGAACTGGATCTTTGCGACCATCCTCGTGATAAGGCGGTATCTGCGAATCTCCTTTGGCTTCGACTTCATCTTCTCGAGGAAGTCGGTGCCGCCTTCTGGACGAAGCACGAGGATCGGGTTGCCACACTCGGTCTCATGTTCGACAATCTCATAGCCCTCTGCCATTGCACCTCCGATTCACATTTATATGAATTGTCGGCCATGCTGTCAACGGAACATATATTCGCATGCCATCTGCCAGCCAATCCATCTCCCTCGCCGACTGGACTCAGGCGACCGTCTCCATCAGCGCCGCCATCACCTAGCCAACCCTCCTTGCACTAGCCTCAGGTTCCTCCTCATCGCCTTGGCCTTGCTTTCTTGCTGCCGCCATACCCGAAACGGCGGCTACGGCGGCGTCCTTGCTTGCCTCGTCGAGTGCTTGGTAGTCGAAGTTGAGCCTCCGCTGCCGTGCGTCGGCGTACCTCCCCACGTACTCCCACCTGCCCGCAAGCTCGTCTAGGGAGCAGTGAAGGAAGTCGGCGATTTCACAGGCTTGAGGAAGAGAAATGGTTCGCTCTCCACTTTCCCAGGCTCTGATCTGTCTCACGCTTATGCCCGAGGCTTTAGCAAATGCTGTTGCAGTCTTGAAACCTGCCTTTTTTCTGAGCTGTTGTAGTTGAAGCTGCATTACCCATTCACCTCTCTCATCAGTAGCGAAATCGTACACGCAGAGCGTGTTTTTTTTCAACTCTTTAACACAATGGTGTCGTCGTTGAGCGAAAATGTCACCCCTCCCTCGCTGCGCCGCCACACTGCATGTCCGAGAGGATGCACTGCAGGTCCCTACGGTCCTGGGCGGCGCCGGGACCCCTGCCCCTGCGCCTGGCGACGGGCACGCACGCCCAGCGCTTGCCCGACCTCTCGACGTACAGCTCCTCCGTGATGGCGTCGACGTGGACGTCCAGCCTGGTGTCGTCCGGGGCCTCCAGGATGACGCCGTCGGCGTCGACCATCATGTAGACCACGCCCTTGTACGAGATCGAGCAGCCGCGCGACAGCCTCGACTCCCTCGTCCTGAACACCTCGCTGAGGTCGAGGGAGGCGGACAGGGGCATGAAGTCGCTCCTCGGGCCGAGGGGCGCGTAGGAGAACTTCGCGTTGAGGTAGGGCGCGTAGAAGTCGTTGAACCATCCGTTGATGGCGTCGTAGCCGGCGACGCCGAAGCGTATGAGGTCTGTGGGGAGCCTCATCTGGGCGGTCGAGTTGTACCGCTCGACGCGGCCCTTCGCCTGCGGCGAGCCGGCAAATATCATGTGGATGCCGAGGTCCCGCATCATGAGGGCGAGCTGCGTCGGCGAGCCGTCCTTCGCCGCCCTGAACACCGAGTCCTTGTCGGAGTACATGGCCCTGGGCACGCCGTGCCTCGTCACGACCTCCCTCATCATGCGGGCGTAGCCCCTCATGCACTCGCGCTCCATGAACCAGCCGGCAAGGACGCCCGTCGTCGCGTCGTCCACGGCAAGGTGCATGCACCAGGGCCTGCCGTCGCCGAACCAGTCGAGGGGCGTGCCGTCGACCTGGGCCATCATGCCGGCGCGCGGGAGCGGCCTGCGCATCGGGTGCTGCCGGCCGTCGGCGTCCCTCCTGGGTGCCCCTCTGTGCGGGCGACCTCCATCCCCCGCGCGCGAACAGGTCCCGGAACCACGATGCGCTGCGCGGCACGAGGCCGTACCTCTCGACGTCCCCGGCCCTGACCGGGTTCTCGATCACGTCCTCCATGTATATGTCGCGGAAGTGGGCGATTATGACGTCCGGGTACGGCCTCTTGAGCTCCCGCAGGACCCTGACCTCGTCCTCCGACGCGGCGTTGTGCGGCCTCGCCCCGGCGTTCCCGTGGACGAGGATCGAGTCGGCGCCCACCTCGTCCAGCCTCTTGGACAGCCTCATGAGCTGGCGCCTGCTGTAGCCGGTCTCGACCTCGATGTCCGAGTAGGTGATCCCGGGGTCAGACTTCTTCTCCGAGAGCAGCCTGAGCGCCCTCTCCCTCGTTGCCTTGTCCATGCCCGCTCTTCCCAGTCAGTCCTGGGAGAAGCGTATTCCACAACATGTCAGGGGGTGACATTTTCGCTAAACGAAGGGGTGACATTTTCGCTCATCGAGGACGCCGCGATGTTTGCCAAACAAAAGATGGTGGTGGTTGGTGACTTTAGGCAGCTTGCCCCAATTGCTCAATGCGAGAAGGTGAAGAAGGAGCTATCGACAGACATTTTTACCTACCTTGGGATATGCTATGCGCAGCAAAACGCCCACTACCATCCATGGCTTGTCATGCTTGATGAACAGCGAAGAATGCATCCTGCGATATCCGCTTTTTCGAGTCGGTCCTTCTACAGCGGCCTTCTAAAAGATCATGAAAGCATGATGCATGCTCGTGATGGAGTCGTTTCCCGCGAGCCGTGCCCAGGCAAACCCGTGACGGTCGTAGACATGAGGGGCCTCTACGGTCTCGCAACAAGAAACGAAGACAACTCGAGGTTCAACATACTTAGCGCCATCATCACGTTTGGCATGGCGTTGACGGCAGAAAAAGCTGGAAGCAATAGCGTTGGAATTATCGCCCCATATGCCGCGCAGGTGAGACTAATCAGAGCGATGATAAAGGACTATAACGAGCATGGAGGATCGAGTGACATCGCCTGCTCGACGGTTCACCAGTTCCAGGGTTCAGAACGTGACGTTGTGGTTCTGGACACCGTTGAAAGCGTTCCCAGCAAGAGGCCTGGCATTCTGACATCTAGTACGGAAAACGGGTCTGTAGACAGGCTTGTGAATGTGTCAGTTACTCGTGCAAAGGGCAAGCTGATTACTGTTGCCAACAAAGACCTGTGGGACATGAAGGCCGTGCGAAGAAGCAATCCTTTCCTGCGCTTGTTGACGTACGAATTTGACCACGGAAATGCGCTTAGGGTCAGGGACTCTTCATTGATTGCGGAATTGTACAGCTTAGATTACGGGCCGCTGATTGATCTCTACACTCTGGGAAGGGCAAACAAGGAGTTCTTTGCCGACATCGATTCCGCCAAAAAGAAGATTGTGCTCTCCATTCCAGACGTTCTCCTCACTCCGTATGACGAGATGTTTGTTGCGTCGCTGCGTGAGGTGCGCAAGAGGGGAGTGCAGGTCCTTATCAAGTCCCTCAAGTGGGGAGATTTGTCCGAGGAACTCAAACAGCTGGGCTGGCAGTCGGAGGACGTTGTCTTTCCGCTGACGATCATTGATAAGAGGGTTTGCTGGTATGGCATGCCCCTCTCGCGAGGAAAGATGGACCTCGGTGAAGGCAAGAGCGTCCTGATTGCGGAGCAGACGCCCTTCAGGATTACGGGGCACAATGCTATATCGATAATCATGTCCTTTGTCGATTTGGAAACTCGAAGTGTTGAGGGACTACGCCAGTCTCTTAAACCCAGAAGCGACGCGCCTGCTGCAGATAGTAAGGGCGATGAGCTGGATGGATTTGCACAGTATGCCAAGCAGAAAAAGAGGTGCAAAAAGTGTAAGGCGCCCATGCGGCTAGCTCGCAACAGGGAAGGAAAGTTCTTCTTTTCTTGCACGAAGTGCAAGAGCATGGAGCTCATCGACCGGGGATACGTTGAAAACTATTTGATGACATCGGGCATAAAGTGCCCCAAATGTGGCTCTGAGCTGAGCGTGGGCATCAACCGCTTTGGTATACACACAAAGTGCCGTAAAGGCCAATGCGATTGTAAAGCCAGGCTGGGATATCGTTTCTACGACACATTTTGAATTCTACGTCTTAGACTTGTTATGGGTATTAGCTATCGGTCAATGAAAGACGAACTGTGCACTCGTCCCTTATAACGTTTATAGGGTGAGATGAGGGAGACGCTTAGTCCGGGGAGGGCGATCGCAGATGGGCTTCATGGCGAGGCTGAGGGGCGAGGAGCCAGGCTACCTCAGGAAGCTCTACGTGCAGTGGACCGAGGGCACGGGAGGGCTCGGCGAGTACCTGACCGAGTACGCGCTCGAGCACGGCGGGCTCGGGGAGACCGCCGCCGTCTACCGGAACCTCCTCGTCCCGCGCGCGACCGGCCCGACCGGGACCTCCGAGGTCGACGTGCTGCTCCTGCACGAGAGGGGTCTCTTCGTCCTCGAGTCCAAGAACTACGACGGCTGGATCTTCGGGAGCGAGGGCCAGGCGCAGTGGACGCAGTCCCTGCCGGGTGGGCGCAAGGAGCGCTTCTACAGCCCCGTCTTGCAGAACCGCGCCCACGTGAGGGCGCTCGCCGCGAGGCTCGCGCTGCCCGAGTCGGCCTTCAGGTCCTACATCGTGTTCTCCGAGCGCTGCGAGCTCAAGAAGGTCCCTGATGACACGCCGGAGTTCGCCATCTGCCACCGGCAGAACCTGCTCAAGGTGCTGAGGCGCGACCTCGAGTCGAGGGACGCCATCTTCGGCGCGGAGGAGCTCGCGAGGCTCCGCGCGGAGCTCGACGCGCTCGCGCAGGCCTCCACCGCCGAGGCCCGCGAGGCGCACGTCGAGGAGGCGAAGCGCGTGAAGGCCGGCGAGGTGTGCCCCCGTTGCGGCGGCGAGCTCGTGCGCAGGTCTGGCCGCTACGGCGAGTTCATGGGCTGTGCCAACTACCCGAGGTGCAAGTACACGAGGAAGCTGTGACCAGCTTCTGAGCTGCGACTAGAGAGCTTGCCAAACCGCTAGAACGGCAACTAGGGGAGTGGTCGCCGCCTTGCTTCTGTCCGCAGGGCAGACCGCGAAATGCCTAGCGGGTTTGAATCACCAAAGCCCGCGCCCTTGCCGTATGCTTGGGTGAGCGAACTGACGCGCGGGATACGGGGGCACACGTGGCAAGGACGCGGGCAATAGACGCCAACGAGCGCGCCATGTATGCGCTCATCTGCGCCAACGATGGCATCAAGGCCAAGGACCTTGCCCGGGAGCTGGGCCTCACGCGCAAGCAGGTCAATCAGTACCTGTACACGTACCCCTTCGTGCGGGACCTCTGCTATCACGACGAGGACTACCTGTGGCACGGGCTCATTCGCCAGTGCGTGCCCCACGACGGCCTGCGCGAGTACAGCGGGTGGTATGGCCTGGTGAGCGAGTTCTTGGCGCAGAGCCAGGACGAGTGGTTCAACGAGCTTCTCGCGGGATGCGCGGCAATCGGGCGCAACCTCAACGACACGCATGGGCTGTTTCACTCTTTTCTGGACGCCCGCCAGACCATGGTCACGCTCTTTGATGACCTGCACGATGCCGGGGTGCGCTGTGACGGGTGGGAGCTGGTGTTTGAGCTGCGCATCAAGCGCTCAAAGTGGATCAGGATCTATGCGGACGTGCTGGTGATAGCTCCCGACTACGTGTTTAGCCTCGAGTTCAAGATGAAGGACGTCATCGATCAGGACGAGGTCGACCAGGCGGCAAAGTACGCCCCCTACCTCGAGGTGGTCTTTGGGCCAGACTACGAGGTCATCCCCGCGTTGGTGCTCACCAGGGCGTGCGACCTGTACACCCATCACCTGATAAGCGGGAGCACCGCCGAGGTGTCGGTGGCCTCTGGTGACATGCTCTTCAACGTCTTTGACGAGTACCTGCGGTTCTTGAAGCAGTAAGCAAAGGTCGGTATACGAGTCCAGCCGCTGTGCAGGGGCATGCAGCAGCCGCCCAGCTTGTCCTCCAGGCACGATAGGATCGCAGAGGAATACGCTGACGGAATGCAAAAACCCACACCCTCAGCGTGAAATTGCATGTGAAAACGCTGACGAAATGCAAAAACCCATTCCGTCAGCATCCTGCCGCGGCTGAAAACGCTGACGAAATGCAAGAACCCACACCGTCAGCGTACGCCGGACGCTACGGAGAGTTCATGGGCTGCGCCAACTACCCAAGGTGCAAGTACCGAGGGGCTGTGACTCGGTTCCGGGCTACGACAAGAGAGACGGCCAAGCCGTGAGAACGGCAGCCAGGGGAGTGGTCACCGCCCTGCCCTTGTCTGTTTAGCTTCCCGCGTAATACAAGGCAGTTTGGAATCACTACAATACTTGATGACGTGAGAAGCGTAGACAACCTTGCCAGGCTGCCTGGCACTGCAGATGCGATAGATGGGAGAGAGGCATGGCTACCGTTTCTAGCGGCATCGTGATGGATGCCAACATCATGAACCTCAGGGCAATCAAGGTCTCCGGCGTGCGCAAGGAGGTCTCGTCGCTGCTCGTCGGGGGAGAGACGGTCATCTCGGCCTTCCAGACGGTCAGGGACCAGGTCGTCTTCACCAACAAGCGGGTGTTCGTGGTCAACGTGCAGGGCATAACGGGAAAGAAGACCTCGTACTTCTCGTACCCCTACTCAAAGGTTCAGTACTTCGGCATCGAGACCGCCGGCGTGTTCGACATCGACAGCGAGCTGATCCTCGCGTTCAGCAACGGGGCGCGCCTGCAGTTCGACTTCAAGTCCAACGTCAACATCGGGGAGATCTGCTCGACCATTTCCGAGTTCATTCTTTAGGGAGCGTCGTTCTTGCCGTGATCATAATCGGGTTGATGGCGGGAGTCTAGACACAGAGATACGTGCAGGTGCTCAGAGGGGTGGGATCACGATGACCCACCCCTTCTGCATGTCGAGCGAGCGAATGACCCACGAATCATGGGCCATTCCGCCGCCAAGAGCCACATAGCAAGAATCCGCGCGTCTACTGGAACACGTGCAAGTCGAGAAACCCTGAGTTGAATGCATTTTGTAGACAACTGAAGCTCACCGCATCCGACGGCAAAAGGTATATGACAGATTGTCTGTCCCAAGAAGGCGTCGACGCACTGCTGCTGGTATTGCTGCTGAAGCGTAGGTTGGCAAAGTGCGTCGACTGGCAGCTTATTGACAAACAGGATTACCTGAATGCGATGGAGAGAAGCGTCATCGACGCGACGGATATCAAACGACTGATCTCAACTTCCTTGACCGATAGGATTGATGACCGCGAGCTTTTCATGAAAGGTATCGACTATTCGTACTACTACGAAGGAATTGACGAGTAGTCACGCGGTTTCAGCGCGCTGACCGGCACGCTCTTCGCCGCCGCGAAGCTGCCCCTGCACAAGGTCATGAGGATCGTCGAGGTCATGTGCCACAACACGTCGCTTCGCCTCATCGAGCTGACCTGCGAGGCCAGCCACAACACGGCGTTCCTCTGGCGCCACAAGGTGTTCTCCACGGTCAGCGGCTGGGTCACCCTTGTCGCGGAGATTGCTGGACTTGTCGGCGTTCTTGATGCCGATTCCAGACGAATTCCCAGTCCCAGGATTCGTCGTGCAAACCAAATCAGAAGCGTTCACTCATCTGCTTGGATTGAGGGCAATACGCTCTCCCTTGATGAGGCAACCGCTGTTATCGACGGCGGAAAACCAGCAGGAGTATTACCAGGTTCTGGGGTTCTCCAACACCGGTGATGCCACGCTGTTTATCGAGTTCATGCTTGAGATGACACGAGATGCGCTGAGGGCTTTATTCGACAGCTCGGAAGATGTGAAGGATGCTGCCCATCGGTTGAAAACAACCGATGGTGACCCCACAAGTACCCCATAAGCTAGATAGTCTGGTGAGCGAGCTGCTGGCCGCGCTGGGCGATGAGAGGCTGTCAGCGCGAGAGCTGATGGGGCGCCTTGGCCTTGCTGATCGTAAGCACTTCTACGAGGCGTACCTGAAGCCTGCGCTGGCTGCCGGAGTTATCGAAATGACCATCCCGGAGAAGCCGCGGAGCCCCAAGCAGCGGTATCAGAAGGCTCGCTAATCGGATGACGCAGAGAGCGACGCTAAGCCTGCTAAAATCGCATCAAGCGGAATTCACGCCCGATGAGACCAAACCAGGGCCTCTAACGTCTCTTCCAGCTCCGGGCCCCACCTCGCTCAGCTCTCTTCAGGGACAGGTGCCCCCCGAGTTGTCGAGACTTTGTTGTGAACGCCGAGGAGTATTGCCTGCGCACCAGCAATGACTATGCTGCTGTGCATTTGAGTATCCCTCCGTGCGGAAAGGAACATGAACATGGAGCAGACACCCAATAACAACGCCGCCCCGCAGGACAACGAGGTCCCTCTGGACGAGCTTCCGGTCGAGATCAAGGCCTACCGTGACGAGAACGGCTATGCCCTCATCCTGAAGTCGAAGGACAAGCGTATCGGCAGCTCTGACGGCAGCCTTGTGGACACGTTCCTGGTGCGCATCCTCGCTGGTGATGTGCCCAAGGTGTATGGCGTCCACACCGTGAAGGTTGCGGACGGACAGATCCGCCACGTGGAGGTTGCCGACTCGAAGATTGACGAGCGAGGCATCCTGTTTATCACCGGCGCCGACGGCGTCAAGCGCCGTGCCGCAAAGCAGTAACGCGCCCACAATTCAGGCTCTGGCCCAAAACGCAGGTCAGTTGGCGAGGCCTTCCTTCAGCGCGTCGCCAAGGAAGGTCTCGTTCTCCGCTCGCAGCGACTTAAGCTCCCGGGCGGCGGCCTTGGGCAGCCTGCGCCCCAGGGACTCGTCAATCAGGCGGATGTTGGCCCGCGCGTCGCACACGTCGCCCAGCTTGTTCTGGTGAGCCATCATGCCCAGCGCGATCTGGACGGCGTCCGGCCCCAGGATGTCCTGGCAATACTCGGACACGTAGCGCGCCCGCTTGGCGCGTTTTCGCACGTCGTGCGTGCGCTCCGCGTCAGAGAGCTCCACCACGGCAAGGTCGGCGCTGACCGACGCGACCAGTGCGTCAAACCGCGCACGGATGAGCTCGGCCGACAGGCCGTCTCTGGCCACGCGCTTCCTCCACGCGATGTGCTTGGAAAGCTCCATCGCGCGCTCGAACGACCTCGTGACCTGCTTGGACTTCAGAATCTTCCGCACCTTGGCGCGCTCGCGGGCGGCCTCGGCCTTGCAGAACGCGAGCAGCTCGGGCGAGGAGTTGGGGTTGAGCCGGGCGTTCCTTTCGAGGACGTCCAGCTCGCGCAGGCGAGACGTGTGCCGCACGATGTCGCGCAGGATGACCTGCGCCTCGGCGTTCTCCTCGCGATTCTGCCACGGCTTGATGAACGCGAGCAGGCTCCGCAGCGTGCGGCTGTTGGTGCGGAAGCGGTGGATGGTCTCGATGTCGTCGGGCGTGGCAAAGAAGGCTGCGCGGCGCTCCTCGATGGCCTCGGCAACCTGGGTGATGGTCTGCTGCAGCTGGATGAGCGTGGCCCAGTGCGCGGCGACGGGCCCCTGGACAAACCAGAGCAGGCGAGCGTCGTTCTCGGTGGCGGGCACCTCCAGGCAGACGAGTGCGCCGGTGGAGAAGGTGGGCGTGGCGTCGGTCAGCTCCTCCACCACCTCCTCCACGAACGGGATGTGGCCCACGGCAAAGACCAGGTCGGCGTCGGTGTCACGCAGCTCGTCGAGGAAGACCTCCACGTTTTGCCGCCACAGGCTGTCGAGCTCCCGCGGCTTCCCGTCAAGCTGAACGCCCTTGTCCCGCAGGGCGCGCTCAAGCAGGTCAGCCGTCTGGCGGGCGCGCTTGGCGGGGCTCACCCAGATCTGCGCGCGCTGGCCGCGCGCCTGAAGGAGGCGCAGCATGTAGGGGAGGCGCGACGCAAGTGCCAGCGCCCCGGCCTTGGTAAGGGTGCGGTCGCGGTCCTGCTGGCCCGGTGCGGCGGGCATCGCCTTGCCGTGCCGCATAACGACGAGTGTCTTTGCCAAGGTGGCCTCCTTAGCTCGAAGGTCGGAATGGGCGCACATGCTCACCTCACCCTTCTACCAGCGAATGTTGACATGAGAGGCGTCGTTTCCGTCAACATTCGCCAGGCGGCATGAAATCCGCTGCCCTGATGCAAAAAAGGAGTCAGGCACCTGAGTTGCGCAAGAGGGCATGCCCTTTGCTCGTCAGCCTATACTGCTGGTTTCTGCTTCGAGGCTTGTCGGGTATCGTCATCTCTATCAGGTGCTCATTGAGAGCGGGTCGCAGGTAAAGGGCCCTGAAGCTCTTCGTATCAGATAGTCCGAGTCTCTCTTTGAGAGTGGCCGCTGATAGCTGATCCATTCCAAGTGCCGCCACAAGTCGCCTGACTTGGGGGGTAACTTGGGGGGTAACTTGGGGGGCATGCGCCGAGTCACCCGTTTGGATGCTATCAAGCCAGGGAACGTCCTGTTCAATCCCGCGCTTGTATTCGCCAATCTCTTCGGCAAGCACCTCAAGTAGCTCATCTGCCATAAAACCAAGAAACGGCGCAGAAGATCCCTGCTCGCGCCAAAGCCGATGTTGTAGGTGGCCACGGTGTAGGTGACACCATGCTCTAGCTGGGATTTATTTGCGGTTTGGGCGCCGGTGACCTCAAGCGTTGCGTTGTCGTCGATGACGGTGGCCATATCGTCCTGCAGGCTGTACGCCGCCGGTGACGTCTTGCGAGGCTAGACAGGGACCCAGCCGTGCAAACGGGAGCCTACCGTTCCAGAAACTCCTTGATCTCTGCGGCCATGATCTCCGGATGGCCGATTATGTCGCTGTGCCCCATTCCCTCAAAGGGATGGTCCTCTGCCGCCGGGAACGCCCTTCTCAGCTTCTCCAACGCCTTCTTCATGTTTGGCTCTCTTGCCCCATGCCAGATGACGACCTTCGCGTTCGGGTCCTTCACCCCAGCTCTATTCTCTAAGCTCAATCAACTGCGCATCCTTGGGCTGTACGAAGGTCACGCTTCTGACCTTGAGTCAACTTTGGCCGCTCGGGCGCACGTCAGGTGCGCTTTCGGCACGCCAGCTGCAAACCCCGCACATCTGGCGTTCCCAACCAGAGACTCGCATGTGCTATGCTGGTCGACGGTTCCGTTGCAACAACCTTTGCGGAGACAACCATGACCCCAAAACAAGCAAAGGGCCTAGAACAATACAAAGAGGCGACCAGATTAATTCGAAAAGCAGAAGCCGCTAATCAACGTGCTCGCGAGGCGAAGTACGAGACGGTGCAGTTTGGAGAAAACACGCTGAAAGACTGGCTTGGGTGGTTTGCCCTGCTTCTGGTTGCGGCTCTGCTGTTCAGCTCGCTCATTATCAACATGGGCCGGCATTTTGGCTGGTGGACCATCGAACAGTTCAATGACCTGCTCAGCGGCATAAGGGCTGCGCTAAGTGACTTTGGTGGGGAAGGAGGACCTACTTTCTGGATCGCCACGCTGATCTGGTGGGTGATCGAGATAGTCACCGGCATACTCATGGTCCTCCCCCTGAATGTCTTTGAGTTCATCGAGATATTCATTCCAGACGCGGGGTCTTTCATGGGGTTCGTGGACGCCGCAATCCTCGCCGTTGTGTTTGGGCTGCTCATAAGGGTAAATCCCCTTGCGCACGAGGACAGGTATAGTTCGCGCACGAAAGAAGCCATCGATAAACGGATAAACGAGGTGCAGGCGAAGGTGGACGAGTTAAAAGAGGTGCGCGACGAGATCGTTGAGAGGTACGGTATCCAGGACTACATAGACGGGATCTAGACGGCGTGGCGTGCGCCGTCTCGTCATCAGACGGTTTCGCGCCTGGTTGTACGAAGGTCACGCTTCCGACCTTGAGTCAACGTGTCGTGACGTGGGGATATGCCCCGTCCTGCGCCCGCGCGAAGGCACTGATCTGGTGCGACGACACGCCGGATTCCAAGGTTCAGATGAACGTGTGGCGGTGCGAGCTCGGCATCCGCGTGCTTGCGGCGCGCAAGGCCAGGATGAGGCGCTTGTCCTACGAATGGCTGGCGGGCCTGCGGGAGATAGTGATCGATTCCGAAAGATGCCCATAGACCTTCTCCGAGTTCACCTTGAAGGAGTTCGAGCGCGACAAGGAGGGCAACTGGATAGACGACATCCCAGACGGGAACGACCACTCGATTGACGCTGTGCGCTATGCGATGCTCGATGACATCCTGCGAGGGTGAGCGGGGCTCGGGCGCACAAACGGGAATTTGTCGCTTTTCCAGTCCAAGAAATCGAAGTGTTTTTTATCATTGAGTCCGGTACTCAGACAAGAATGTACCCTCTGAATCCGCGCACAGAATAGTAGGAATCCGCGCCGTTGTGAAAAGTGAACACGGTATCATAGCGGCGTTCGCAGAACAGCGCGCCGCCCTTACTGCGGATATCATCTGGTGTAGCGATCCAACTTGACGTTTTCAGATCAAATGAGTCGAGACTTTGCAGTCGACGATAGAGTTCCTCCGTCATCATCGAAACGCCAATCTCTTTCGCTTTCCGTTCGGCGCTGCCTGACGGTGGGTTTTTAGTGCGCCCATGCAATGCCTTTTCGTCATAGCACAGGCTTCTGCGCCCGACGGGCGATTCCTTTGCGCAGTCGCAGAAAATGAGTTTTCCCGTCTTTACGTCATAACCCATGGTGTCCGGCTCACCGCCGCTTTCCTCCATCTTTTGCAAAACCGCGATGGCAGCGGGAGCCTCACGCAGCCTATGCTCCACTTCGGACCATTCCAGACCCGGATGAAGATTCCTGTGTTCTAAAAACCTCGTTTTCAGTATTTCCAACATCATGCTCACCTCTATAAATCCCGATTAACCGCTCGGCCAATTCTACGGCACGGGCGGGATTGTGACGTGGGCGGATGGTGTGGTCGCTCTTCTCGCCTATCAGGGAAAGGATCTTCTCACCATTCCTCATCCTCGCGGTACTTCTCTCCCTGGTCGTCACGGTTCTTCTCGTCGTCTTCCAAATACTGAGGCTGCTGGCGTGCGTGCTGATGACGCTGGCTCTTCTCGCCCTTGTCGGCTGATTCTTCGGATTATGCGCGGGCGTCTTCCCACTCTTCCCGCGTGATGCAGGTGATGTGCTCGGTTCTCAGAAGGCCGTCGATCTGGCAGGGAACATCCTCGGCGGGATGGTGGTAGCGGAAGCCGCACTTCTCCTGCACTCGCTTGGACTTCTCGTTTCCGTCGAAGTAGCCGCACCACAGCCTCGCGAGACCCAGATCCTCGAAGCCGTGGCGCATGACCTCGCGGGTGGCCTCCGGTATGAGGCCTCTTCCCCAGAAGGGAACGCCTATCCAGTAGCCGATCTCGCCCTCGGTGTCGGGGATGCCGATGTTGCTTGCCTTCCCCAGCATGAGGCCGATGCTGCCGACTGCGTGCCCCTCTTCCCTCAACACGACCGCGTAGGTCTCTGGCG
>Ga0256405_10001583_pt1 | contig 60743 bp, 54 predicted proteins | sample RumenRJG_02DNA_FD_189096 | JGI IMG/M metagenome (GOLD analysis project Ga0256405, IMG submission 189096) | Bovine rumen microbial communities from Lethbridge, Alberta, Canada - RJG_02 | ecosystem: Host-associated > Mammals > Digestive system > Stomach > Rumen | place: Canada: Alberta... | reverse complement strand
GACACCTCCAGGATGCAGGACTTCGGCAAGAAGCATTTCTTCTACATCGTAGCTGGTGGCGACCAGAAGGCATCGGGTGGCATGAGAGACCTGGCAAAGGTGCTGAAGGAGAATGATGCCCGTGTTGATTCCGCATCATGGAGCGCCAAACTTCCCGCTCAGGAGCAGGAGCGACTGGCAGAAGAGTTGATTGCCCGTGGCGGTAACGTCAACTTCATCAAGTGGGAGACTGGAAGTGTACTTCCGGAAACAGGACGTGCCATGGAGCATATGGCATCGTTCGATTACGGCTACAAGATTGCCGCCGTCAGGGACTGGCTCTTCAAGCAGAGTAAGGAATAGATTTCGAAAAGACAAGCAGATAAATCGGGATTTATCGTTTCGATTACATATCAATGGAATCCGTAAAAACAAAACAGATCAAATAAATAAATTGAATAAGTTATGAAAGTATTATTGTTAAATGGAAGTGCTAATAAGAAAGGCAACACGTTCACGGCACTCTCAGAGATTGCCAAGCAACTCGAAAAGAATGGTGTAGAGTCGGAAATCATGCAGTTGGGCAACAAACCCGTGCGTGGCTGCATTGCCTGCGGACAGTGTCAGGCGAAGCAACTGGGGCGTTGCGTCTTCGATGACGACATTTGCAATCGTATCGTTGAAAAACTCAACGAGGCCGATGCACTCATCGTGGGTTCTCCCGTCTATTACGGTCAGCCCAACGGAGCGGTGATGGCAGTGCTGCAACGCGCCTTCTTCGCAGGTGCCAACGTGAAGAACAAGCCCGCAGCGGCAGTGGCCATTTGCCGTCGAGGTGGTGCTACGGCTGCCTACCAGACGATGAACATGATTTATGAAATGATGAACATGCCTGTGGTGACGTCGCAATACTGGAACATCGCCTACGGTTTGGCACCGGGTGAAGCCGCACAAGACACCGAGGGCATGCAGACCATGCGGACGCTGGCCGACAACATGGCGTGGCTGCTGAAGAGGATTCATGCCGACGGCAATCCCGACTATCCGAAGCGCGAGGCCTGGCAGGGAATGAACTTTATCAGATAAACCGCAATATGAAGACCTATTTATCATGAACATAGAAGACTATCGCGAATATTGCCTTTCATTAGGCGAAGACATTGAGGAAAAGCTGCCTTTCCAGAAGTTCAAAAACGGCGAGGGAGTACTGGTTTTCTACGTCATGGGACACATGTTCTCATTCTTCGACTGCAATGATTTCTCGGTCATCTCACTGAAATGTCAGCCAGAGCGCATTGAAGACTTGAAAGCACAGTATGAGTGTATCGGCAATCCCTACAACGAATCGCCCAAGCACTGGATAGGCATCGACCCAAATTCTGCACCAGATGACTTGCTAAAGGAACTGACGCGGAACTCCTACGAGATAGTAAAAGCGAAATATTCGAAAACGAAGAAGAAATAGCCCTAAAAACACAGAAAGAAAGCCGATGGCGTGATTCCATCAAGCATCACCATGAAAGCGTAGCAAACACAGTCAATGGCAGGAAGAAATGGAACATTTCATTGGGCAAAAATGAGGATGAGGATGAGGACGAGGATATTGACCCATACGAAGACCCAGACTTTGATGATTTGTTTCCTGGCGAAGAATATGATGAAGAGTTTGTTGACCGCTCTAAAGGCGATCCTGAATTATATCCAGAATTATTTATTGATGAAATATGATTGAATTATTGAATTTTTTTGTATCTTTGCATCGTTATTTTAATTTCAATCATTTTAAAAAAGAAAAAAGTATGAAAGAAAAAGTATTACAAGCCATGCGCGAGTTCGGTGCTCCCGTGAACGCTGGCAAGATTGCGGAAATCACTGGTATTGACCGCAAGGAAGTAGATAAGGCTTTTGCCGAGTTGAAGAAAGAGGGCGCGATTGTGTCGCCCGTGCGCTGCAAATGGGAGCCAAAGGCGTGATTGCAAGACTCCTTTTTGCTACATTGTTGCCGATGCTGACGCTTTCCGCTCTGGCGCAAGGCAACAGCAAATTGTCGGCCCATCTACAACGGATGGTTCGCTGTCAGACGCTTTCCACCGAAGTTAAAAAATCACACGAGAAAAAGATTCTCACGCTGATGACGGTGGCAGGCGAAAACGCCCTCCGCACCTTGTCTGCCGACTATGGACTTGAGGTTCAGGACAGCATCGGGCGTATTTACATCGTAAGAATCCCCCTTGCTGCACTGCCGAAACTCTCTGCCGATGCGCGTGTTGAACGCATCGAGGCCGAGCCTGTGGCCATGAGTCCGGCCATGGATGTCACACCGCAACAAATCAACACATCCCATGTTTATACCGGCACTGGGCTACCGCAGGCCTTCACTGGGAAAAACGTTATAGCAGGCGTGTTCGACAACGGTTTCGACTTCACCCATCCTGCCTTTCTCGATGCCAACGGACAGTCGCGGATGCGCTATTACTACGACTTTTACCACGACAACGGCGACGGCACACTGGGGCGCGGCTGGAATTCCACTGCCGACATCGTCGCGCTCGGCGGCACGCGCCACGAAGGTGTCACTTTGCATGGGACGCACGTGTTGGGCATCATGGCAGGAAGCGCTGTCAATGGCAAGTATCAAGGCATGGCACCCGAAGCCGACATCTATGCCGTACATTTCAACTCCATGCCCGAAGACTTTGACAATCCCGAGGCTCCCACATCGGCCAACTCGATTCTCGGATTCAAGTACATCTTCGACGAGGCCGCTCGTGCTGGAAAACCCTGCGTCATCAACTTCAGCAGTGGCGAAAGTTTCACCCTCAGCCGTCAGCGCATTCTGGAAAGCGAGGCCCTGGTGGGGCTCACGGGGCCTGGACGCATCATCGTAGTTTGCGCCGGCAACGATGGAACGCGCTCATCTTACATGGAAAAAACGCAATCTGACTACAATGCCGGTGCCGGTCTCGTCTATGGCGTGGGAGGAGGAAATATCATCGACATGGACATCATCACACCGGGCAACCAGCGGGTACGCTTCGACTTTCTCGGTATGCGCCTGACAGGGTCGAACATCGAGAAAACCCTCATTTTCAACACCGACAGCGTGGCAGCCCTCAACGACACCTGCCGCCTCTCCACTACGACGAGCCTCAGCGACATCAGTCTAAAAATTTGGGAAAGCGACGTCCAAGACCCTCGCGGAACCGTTTTCCACGTCAGGGCAGACATGTCGTCGCCATTTTTCATGGTGCTGTGCGGTGCATTGTGCCTGCTGAGCGGCGACAATCCGGCGTGGGTCTATACCGACATCAAGTATTCACCGCTCGTCAATGTTGATGGTGTGGAAGCCTACAGCAAGGCAGCCAAAGGACATTCGCTATGGTGGCCGGGAACCCTCGACGGACTCATCACAGTAGGCGCGACGGGCTATAAATCGACCTTTACCGACATCGACGGAAACGCCAATACTCAATTGAACGAGTTTGCCGCCGAGCAACCAGGACGCATCGCTCGCTTCTCGTCACAAGGACCGACCTTCGACGAGCGCATCAAACCCGATGTCACAGCACCGGGAATGAGCATCAATGCTGCTTTTAACAACTATGTCGAAATCACCGAAAGTCGCCGCAAGGAACTGACAGACCAAATCAACTACAACGGCAAGACCTACTACTACACTGCGCAGAGCGGCACATCGATGGCCACGCCCGTCGTCGCCGGCGCCATCGCACTATGGCTGCAAGCCAATCCCACTCTCACCACCGAACAAATCATGGACGTGTTGGCGCATACTTGCACCAAGCCCGACCCGACACTCGACTATCCTAACAACACTTATGGTTACGGGCAGATTGACGTTTATAAGGGACTGCTTTACATTCTCGACATGCAATCGAGCATTCCCGACCTCAGCACACACCAGCCAAAGAACGTGACTTTCCGCCTGAAGGAAAGCCGACTTTTCATCGAAGGTGCTGAGGACGGCACCCCCATCCGTATCTACACCACTGATGGCCGGCTCGTCGCCTCTGCTCCACTCACGCAGGGCAGCGTCCGTCTGCCCGTCGGCAAGCCGGCAGGTATCTATGCCGTACAAGTGGGTACGCTGGGTTCTACATTGATTCGTACACAATAGGTAGTTTGCAGCAGGCGCAAGAAATATCCCTAATTTTAGGTATTGCGAAGTTCGGAAAATCGTTGTACTTTTGCCATCGCAAAACAACGAATCACGATGAAGACTTCGAAACAACTGAAAGAACTGTCGGTCAGCGAATTTACTCGTGCCGCAGACAAATACGAAAGTGACCACGCAGGCGTGTACAACATCTGCAAAAAGGACTATCCCGACATTCTTGCCGAGATTGAGAAAGAGCCGTTTTCCGACCTTTTGGACGCTGGTTGCGGCACTGCGCCGATGCTCTCGCTGCTCACCAGTCGGTTTTCCAATGCCCATTTCACGGGCATCGATTTCACGCCCAAGATGATTGAGGTGGCGAAGGCGAAGAATCTGCCCAATACGACGCTTGTCTGCGGCGACTGCGAACATCTTCCTTTCGACGCAGAGGCTTTCGACGTCATCATTTGTTCGCAGAGTTTCCACCATTATCCGAATCCGCAGGCGTTTTTAGAGAGTGTGCGGCGTTGTCTGCGGAAAAACGGCAGGCTGATTTTGCGCGATATGACAATGAAAAACAGGTTACTTCACTGGTTTGTAAACAAAATTGAACTGCCCATTCTCAACTGGTTCGGCTATGGCGACGTGCACTGCTACAACCGCGAGGAACTGCAAGAACTCTGCGACAAAACGGGGCTGACGTTGGAGCGTTTTGAGCAACGAAAAGGACTCCGTCTGCACGCTGTCATCCGAAAAATTTGATTTTTTCAGATTAAATTTTGTTTTTTATTTGGGTAATTCTTTTTTTTTGCTTATCTTTGCAATGTTGAATGGGGTAAGTAGAGCCATGATGTCGGAACGGAGGCCGCGAAAGCGAGAGGAGTAGGTTCGAATCCTACCGCTTACCCAACATTCACACCTTCCTGTACTTTTTCTATTTGAATTCATTTTTTCCATTTTTTCGGCGAAAACAAACCATCATTGAGATATTTTTGTTATCTTTGCATCAATATTTTAATTTCAATCATTCTAATTATGCCCTTCTATTTTTATAAAATATGATGATGACATTGGTTTTAGGACTGCTGCTGCCCCTGTTTGGCACGATGTTGGGCTCGGCCTTCGTTTTTCTGATGAAAGACGAGATGTCGGAGCGGCTACAAAAATCGCTGCTCGGATTTGCGTCGGGCGTGATGGTGGCGGCATCGGTGTGGTCGCTGCTGATTCCGGCGATGGAGATGAGTGCCCCTTCCCAACCTGCCGCCGTAGGGGAGGCTTTGATGTCGGTTGTGCCGGCTGCCGTCGGTTTTTTGCTCGGCATGGGCTTTTTGCTGCTCATCGACGAACTCACGCCCCACCTGCACATCGGCACCGACAAGCCCGAAGGTCCTCGTTCGCACCTTTCGCGAACGGCGATGCTTGTCCTCGCCGTCACCATCCACAACCTGCCCGAAGGAATGGCCGTGGGCGTGGTTTTTGCTGGAGCCGAGAACGGAATTGCCAACATTTCGTTGGCGAGTGCGATTGCCGTGTCTTTGGGTATCGCCATCCAGAACATCCCCGAAGGAGCCATCATTTCGATGCCGATGCGAGCCGCCGGCAATTCCAAGTGGAAATCGTTTCTGATTGGGTCGTTGAGCGGTGCTGTTGAGCCTATCGGAGCCGTCGCCGTGTTGCTGTTGGCCTCGCTGCTGATGCCTGCCCTACCCTATATGCTGGCGTTTGCCGCAGGCGCGATGCTCTATGTCGTGGTCGAGGAACTCATTCCCGAAGCCTCCAACGGTCGTCATTCGAACCTCAGCACCATCGGTTTCGCCATCGGCTTCGTGCTGATGATGGTACTCGATGTCGTGATGGGATAAAAATCAAAGTTTTTTCATCGGAATCCACCCATTTTTTAGAGAAATTGGCTAGGTGTGAGGCCCGTCACTCGCTTGAAAAGGCGGGTGAAGTGATGGGGATAGTCGAAACCGAGCAGTCGGGAGGTTTCGCTGATGTTTCGCCCCTGCATCAACAGGCTTTTCGCCTGATTGATGATATAATTGTGGATGTAGCCGATGGCAGTGCCGCCCGTAGCCTTGTGGACGAGGTCGCCAAAGTAACGGGGCGAATAAGCCAGTTCAGAGGCACACCACGCGACGGTGGGCAGTCCTTCTGACAGTTGGCGGTTTTCGCGGAAATAGGTTTGCAGCAGGTTATGGAAGCGCTTCAGCAGGTCGGTTTCACCCCTATCCTCTTCGGACATTTGACGTTGGTAGATGCGGTTGCAATATTCCAAAATCAGCCGCAGGTAAGCCAACAGCACTTTTCGCAAAGACGGCGAATCCTCGTGCGTCTGCAATTCTTGTCGCATTTGAGCCACCAACTGCGTGATGCGGAGCCATTCGTCGGGTTCCATCCGCAGCGAGTCGTCGAAGAAATACGAGAAAAACTGATAGCGGTCTATCTGGCGTTCCAACTCGGTGCCGTGCAACAGTTCGGGCGACCACAGCACCACCCAACCACACAACGAAATACGCTCGCCGTTATCTTCCAATCCGCCTATCTGTCCGGGTTCAACGGCAATAATCGAGGCATCGCTCACCCGCAGTTTCCGCATTCCATACGAGAGATTATGGGGAAATTGCCGTTGGATGAAAAGTCCATACACGCCGTAGTTGTTCAGACTGTGGCGGAAAGGCTCGAGTTCGTCGAAGTGGACGACGCTCACGAACGGATGTAGCACCGGTGCTTCCACGAATCGCGCATAGTCGTTCGGATTGTCAACTCTCAATATATTTTTCATTTCAATTGCAAATTTACGGAAAAGACCTTAAAATTGTCTAATAATGGTAGTATTTTTATATTTTTTAAGCATTTTCTGCGAAATTGGTAGATAATCAGCCAATTTGTGTAATGCCTAAATATAATGATGTGCGTACCTTTGCATTCAAAACCAAATCATAAAATAAAAAGGAGATATGAAACAAATTCTTTTCTGTTTATCGGCCATATTTTTTTTCTCTTGTTCATCTGACACTGAAATAACGGCACAAACGACTATGGATAAAATCTACATCACCATTGGCGGACAAACAGCGAGCGCGACGCTTGTTGAAAATGCCGCCACGAAAGCGTTGGTGGAGAAGTTGCAGCAGGCACCCGTCACCGTGACGCTCAACAGCAGCGGCGACTTCGAGATTTGGGGGTCGCTCGGTTTCTCGCTGCCCACAAGCAACCAACAAATGACGGCTCTACCCGGCGATGTCATCCTCTACAGCGGCAGCAACATTTGTCTTTTCTACGGCTCGAACTCGTGGAGTTACACCCGTCTGGGCAAAATCGACGGACTATCGGAAAACGAGTTGCGCACGTTTCTGAAGGCCGGCGAAAACAACATCAGCGTGACGCTCTCGCTGACGAATACGACTGGGATTGACAGCCCCAGCCACTCTTCAAGTAGAGAAGAGAGCATCTACTCAATCAACGGCACTGCACTAAAGCATAAGCCATCGAAAGGAATTTACATCAAAAACGGTAAAAAGCTAATATGATGAAGAAAATTTTATTTGCCGCAGCGTTGCTGGGCGGAATGCTCACAGGCTGCACACAAAAGAGTGAAAACAATCAAAACAACGAAGGTATGAAAACAACTTTGACATTGACGCAGGAGTGGGACAAGGTGTTCCCATTGAGCGAAAAGGTAAGTCACAAGAAAGTGACGTTTGAAACACAGTACGGACTGACGCTGGCAGCCGACCTTTATATGCCGAAAAGTCTCCCCCAGTCGGGGGAGGTTGGAGGGGGCCTGCCCGCTATCGCTGTCAGCGGTCCTTTCGGAGCCACGAAAGAGCAATCGAGCGGTCTTTACGCGATGAAAATGGCGGAGCGCGGCTTTGTTACACTGGCCTTCGACCCATCCTATACGGGTGAGAGCAGCGGTGAACCGCGTCGCACGGCATCGCCCGACATCAACACCGAGGACTTTATGGCCGCCGTCGATTTCCTGTCGAAACTTGACGAAGTCGATGCTGAGAAAATCGGTATCATCGGCATTTGCGGATGGGGTGGCATCGCCCTGAATGCTGCCGCTGCCGACCCGCGCATCAAAGCCACCGTCGCCTCGACGATGTACGACATGACGCGCGTCAGCGGCAACGACTACAACGACGCTTTCGACAACGAGCAGTGGCGCCACAGAAACCGCGAAAACCTCGCCAAACAGCGTCTGGAAGACCCCAACGCGATGGCTGGCGGCGTACTCGATACGGTTCCGCCACAGGCTCCCCGTTTCGTGCACGACTACTTCGATTACTACAAGACCGAGCGCGGCTACCACAAGCGCAGCGGTAACTCGAACGACGGTTGGCGCGTCATCGGAACGCAGGCCTACGCCAACAGCCGTTTCCTCTACTATATCAACGAAATTCGCTCTGCCGTCCTCATCATGCACGGTGCAGAGGCCCATTCGCGCTACTTCGGCGAGGCCGCCTTCCAATACATGGTTAATGGCAAGGCCGAGGGCTACAACTTCGTCGGCAAACCCAATCCCAACCCCGAAAACAAGCAGTTGCTCATCATTCCCGAAGCCTCGCATTGCGACCTCTACGATGGCGGCTACGAGGAAAAGGCTGGCAAGGGCGAACCTAAGAACATGATTCCGTGGGACACGTTGGCGGAATTCTTCAAAAAGAATCTGAAATGATTTGATGTGGTTTCGTAGTTTTTTATTACCTTTGCACGTGAAATCATTGGTAAACGACGATGAGCAAGTACGAAATTCCATTTCTGACAGCATGTATCCAAGCATTCGATTGAGTTGATTTTTCAGCTAATAAAAATAGTTAATTATGATTTCCATTGCACATAGAATAGAACTGAAACCGAACAACAAGCAGAAGACCTATTTCCGCAAGGCTTTCGGGTGTGCAAGGCTGGCCTACAACTGGGGGTTGGCCGAATGGAAACGTATGCATGAAGCTGGCGAGAAACCAAGCGGCAGAGAAATCAGGAAACGGTTTAATGCCATCAAAAAAGAGCAGTTCCCATTTGTCTATGAGGTAACGAAATGTGCAACCGACCAACCTTTTGCAAATTTACAGACTGCATTTGACAATTTCTTTAGGGATTTGAAACAAGGAAAAGTTTCCTATCCCCAGTTCAAAAAGAAAAGGGACAACGAGGGAAGTTTTTATATTCAATCCAGTGAAATAAGGCTGTCTGAAACAAACAAAAACTCAAAGACATTTGAGAAAATTCCGCATAATGAAAAAGGGAAATATCAGTATATTTCAATGCCCAAACATAGTTGGGTTAAGATGGCAGAGCATATTCGCTTTAATTATTCCAAGATAAATAATGTGTGTATCTCTCAAAGCGGTGGCAAGTTCTATGCCTCATTCAGTTTAGAAATTACCGAAGAAGAATATTCGAGAACACATCCGAATATTGATTTGGTCGATAGTAACAGGAAAGTGGGCGTTGATGTCGGCATCAAGTCTGCCCTGATACTTTCCGATGGCATTGCCATTGACAATCCCAAACCACTAAAGAAGAATTTAAGAAAAATAAAACGACTCAGCAGACAACTCAGCAAGCGCGTCCATCCGAAAACCAAAGAGGAGCGATTGCAAGGTGTCAAAAAGTCAAATAATTATATGAAACTGGCTGTAAAACTGGCTCAAGCCCAAGGCAGAGTGGCGAACATCAGGCGTGATTTTTTACATAAAGTCACGACCGTTCTCACCACTCATTATGGCGAGATTGCCATTGAGGACTTGAACGTGAAGGGCATGACAAAGAACCATCGACTGGCGCAAGCCGTCAGTGATGCGTCTTTCGGCGAACTTCGCAGGCAGATTGAATATAAGGCAGCAACGAATGGCGTCAGAGTCTTAAAAGTTGACCGTTTCTATCCAAGCAGTAAGACGTGTTCTGTTTGTGGGGCAGTTAAAGAGGACTTGACGCTTCGCGACCGCACCTATCGCTGCGAGAAATGCGGTGCTGTGTTTGACCGCGACTATAACGCCAGTCGCAATCTGTTGGGGAAGTTAGTTAATCACAAAATAGGGATGGATTATCCCGAATCTACGCCTGCGGACTTGACGGCTCTGCTCTCCCGTTTCTCTGTGAATGGGATTGCAACCAGCAAGGTTGAAACAGGAAAACAACAGAAATCTAATGTAAAGGATGCACCTGCATGGATTTTGTAAGGTTGTTACATCCATCATCAACCCCATCCGCCTTTCCGACGACCTCGAAATCCACGGAATCGGCCTGTTTACCGACTTTCCCATGCCCTTCGCACAAGGACAGATGCCCTCAACATTCAACGGACAAGTGCGCGATTTTCAGTTGAAGGTCGGCGAGAGCGACATCAGCACGGCTCGCCAGATTCTCGACACCATTTGGCAGATTGTCCACAACGCCGACTACCATCGACCCACCGTCACGGCACTCGTCGCTGCTCTGATGCACCATTACGACCGACTTTTCCGACAACAAACCGACCTGCAAGCCATCTCTCGCTCGCGCGAACAAACCATTTTCGACCGTTTCATCCAACTCGCCGGTCAGCACTGCACCGAGCACCACCAAATCGGCTACTATGCCGAGCGACTATGCCTCACCGAACGCTATCTGAGCACCGTCATCCGCCAAGCCAGCGGCACCACCGCCAAAGATTGGATCGACCACGCCCTCATCACCCGCATCAAAATTGAACTGCGCCACACCGACAAACCTGCAGCGCAAATCGCCGAGGAAATGAACTTCGCAAACCCTTCGTTCTTCTCAAAATATTTCCGCCGACTGACGGGAATGACACCCTTGGCTTACAAGAATTTAAAGGGATAGCCCCAAAATCGACAGCCAGACAGAAAAAACGCAGAATCTTTCCCGAAAAAGACAACGGAAGAAAAAAAATGTGTAACTTTGCCGAAGAATTCAAAAACAAGTGACCATGACCATTATTTTCGACTTAGACGGCACGCTGCTCAACACCATCGACGACTTGGGCTATGCGTGCAACCACGCGCTGAAACTGACGGGCTACCCGACCCACGCCATCGAGGACTATCCGTCGATGGTGGGCAACGGCATCAACAACCTCATTCGTCGTGCACTGCCCGAATCGGCGCGAACCGAAGAGAATATTTTGCGCGTCAGGGAACATTTCGTACCCTACTACGACGCCCACAACACCGACTACACGCGGCCTTACGACGGCATTCCCGAACTCCTCGCCACGCTCAAGGCGCAGGGACATCGGTTGGCGGTCGCAAGCAACAAATACGACGCGGCGACGAAGCACATCGTAGCGCAGATTTTCCCCAACACGTTCGACTGCATCCTCGGCGAGCGCGAGGGAATCGAACGGAAACCCTGTCCGCAAATCGTTTTCGACATTCGCAAGGAACTGCCCGGCGATGCGCTCTACATCGGCGACAGCCTCGTCGATCGCGACACGGCGCGAAATGCTGAAGTGCCGTTTGTAGCGTGTTCGTGGGGCTTTGTGCCACGTGAACGGTTGGTCGCCGAAGGCATCGAAACCATCATCGACCGACCCAACGAATTTTTGAAATATCTATAAAAAATGGAAACACGGAAACATCTGGCAGCTGAAAAGAAACGCTGCGGCTCGCACAACTGCGCACAGGCCATCGTCTGCACCTACGCCGACCGAATCGGGCTCGACGACGCGACGGCTCGAAACATCGGAAACGCCTTTGCTGCGGGTATGGGAAATATGGAAGGAACCTGCGGCGCACTCGTCGGTGCAGGCATCGTTCTCGGTATGGCGACGAAAGACAAAGCCCAATCAATGAAGGCGATGCGACAGGTGATGACGCAGTTTCAGCAGCGCAACGGAGCCACGCAGTGTCGGCTCCTCAAGGGTGTTGGCACGAAGGAACCACTGCGCGAATGTCCCGACTGCGTCGCCGATGCTGCCGAGTTTCTGGAAATGCAGTTGGAGGTCTAAACGGTTTTTAAAACCATCAACTAAAATCCTCCCATTAGGAACTGGAAAAGTCCCATAAATCGGATGCCCTTTTCGTCGGTATATTCGGCGATGTCGTTGCCAACAATGACAATTTTTCGGAAATTGTCGTCGATTTTCAGCAGCGAATTCAATTCTTGTTGCCGTTTTTCCTCACTGTCGAGCGCAAAGGCTGACTGAATATAATATTTGTCGGTGCCGTTGGTAGCGATAAAATCAATTTCGTACTGAATGTACTCCATTTTGCCGTTCCGCATTTCACGAGCCTCCACCAGCCCGACATCCACCGTGAAACCTCGCATACGGAGTTCATTGTAGATGACATTCTCCATTATATGCGTGACTTCCTGCTGACGGAAATTGAGTTTGGCATTTCTTAGTCCGACATCGACGGAATAATATTTTTTGATGCTCTCGAAATATTTGTTGCCCTTGATGTTATATCGCTTTGCACCCTCAAAAAGAAATGCTTCTTCGAGGTAGCCAATGTAGCGGGCGACGGTGTCGGAATCAATTTTCATCTGCTGTACGCTTTTCAGAACGTTGCTGATACGGTTCGGATTCGTCAGAGAGCCGATGGAAGAGCAAAGCGCATCGGCAAGAGACGAGAGAGCCTCGCGATTTTTTACGCGATGACGCTCCACAACATCGTCGATATAAGTTTTGTTCCACAGGCGTTGCAGATAGGCCACCTTCTGTTCGGGCGTGCGCTGTCGGCGCAGTCCGGGCATACCGCCGTAAGTGTAATATTCCTTCCAGAGTTCAGCAGCAGACTCGGTGCGTTCCGTGCAAAACTCCTTGAAAGAAAAGGGATAGACCCTCACTTCGTCGCCGCGACCTCGGAAAATGGTTTTGATGTCGGAAGAAAGGAAATGCGAGTTGCTGCCCGTGACATAAACATCGACGTTGTCCTTGGCATTCAGTCCGTTGACAATCTTCTCGAAGCCCTCGACTTCCTGCACCTCGTCAAGAATGACATAATAAGGTTCGCTCTCAGAGGTGATGCGGCTGTAAAGATACGATTTCAAGGCTTGTCGTTCGGTTAGGTCGCCGTTTTCCTCCTCGTCCATATCGAAAGACACGATGATGATATTGGAGTCGGGAACGCCCTCGCCGAGCAGATAATCCTTGTAGATTTTGCCCAGCAGCCACGATTTGCCGCACCGTCTGGGACCAGTTACAATCTTGATTTCGCCATTGTCCTTTCGGTCAATCAGTTGGCGAAGATAGGTTTCTCTTGGGATGTATTGGTTCATATCTATTCGAAATTTTCTGCAAAATTACAATAAATTCCGAATACGAGCAAGGTTTTATTCGGAATTTTCTGCAAAATTACAATAAATTCCGAATGAAATGGCGATTTTGCACTTTTTTTCGCAAAACTGAATGGAATTCCAAAACTTTTTGTATTTTTGCAAGCGAAAACTATCAATTATCAACATTATGCCAGAGATTTGTCGTTTCTATGGAACAGAAGAACGAACTGAAATGGGTCACGGATGCCCACCTGATGGACGGCTATGTGCTACATCTGACTTTCAACGATGGTTGTCATCGGATTTTCGATTGTCTGCCTCTGATTGAAAAATATCCTTTTTTTGCGCCGTTACGCGACAAGGCCGTTTTCGACCATTTCGACCTTGACGGTTGGACAGTCTGTTGGCTCAACGGCAGCATCGACATCGCACCCGAACATCTTTACGAATTAGGGAAGGCAGCGTAAATAAAACAAATTTGGGAAGCCACGCCGTTTTCAGCCGCAGGCTTCCCGAATTTCTTGACAACCGACGCAAAACGATTATTTCACGAGGATTTTCTTTTTGTTTACGATATACAAGCCAGAGGGCAGGCCATTCGCACCTTCTTGGGCACTCCGAACCTTCGCACCACCGAGATTATATACTCCTGACGCACCCATGCCGATTGACAAAGGAGTTTCTATGCCAGAATACTCCTTATAGGTAAAATACCCTGGTTTACTTTTTCCTTCGTCGATTCGGGCATAATCGCCATCATGGTCATAATCCCAAGTAGTTCCTGCGCCACCGACAAGTTTGAAACATCCGTGAAACATATAACTAGAATATGTCACACTCGACATATCCCAAAGGTCGCTTACATAAATTGTCATCAAGTTAGAACAATTACTGAACATCCAACCCATAAGCGTCACATTATCTGTCTTGAAACTACTCAAATCAAGACTCGTCAGATTAGAACAAATGTAAAACATTTTGTACATATCCGTCACATTATCCGTCTTAAAACCGCTCAAATCAAGGCTTGTCAAATTAGAGCATTCAGAGAACATATAACTCATATTCGTCACATTTTCCGTGTTAAAGCCGCTCACATCAAGGCTCGTCAGATTGGAGCAACCATAGAACATAGAATACATATCCGTCACCTTATCCGTCTTAAAACCACTCACATCAAGGCTCGTCAGATTGGAGCAACCATAAAACATAGAATACATACTCTTCACTTTAGTTGTATTAAATCCGCTAATGTCGAGGCTCGTCAGATTGGAGCAACCATAGAATATCGCATCCATATTCGTCACATTTTCCGTATTAAAGTGGCTTAAATCAAGGTTCGTCAGATTAGAACACTCTAAAAACATACAATTCATACTCTTCGCATTATCTGTCTTGAAACCACTCACATCGAGGCCCATCAGATTGTTACATCTAAAAAACATAGAAGACATATTCGTCACATTCTCTGTGTTAAATCCGCTCACATCGAGACTCGTCAGATTAGAGCATTCAGAGAACATCGAAGCCATATCCGTCACATTTTCCGTGTTAAAGCCGCTTAAGTCAAGGGTTGTCAAACTGGAGCAACTAGAGAACATCCAACCCATATCCGTCACCTTATCTGTCTTAAAGCCACTCACGTCAAGGCTCGTCAGGTTAGAGCAACCACAGAACATTAATCTCATATCCGTCACATTTTCCGTATTCAGATTTTCTAATCCCTTAATGGATTTTAAATTATTCCATCCATAGAAAAAATCTGCTAAACTATTCGTCTTATAATTGGCAAACGACGGGTCTATAACACATTCTGTAATTTCTTCCGTGTACTTGCTAACACCATCCATATTGGGAAGAATAGTTCCTGAGCGGCTGGCTTTTTCCTCGTCGTAATACAACGTGATTTTTCCATTGTTTAATACACCATACATACTGGACTGAGCCGACACGGGCAAATTACCTGCCAACAAAGCAAATAACACACAAATAATCGTGATTGTTTTTTTCATAATGCTAAATTATTAACCTACAATGTCATTGTGTCTTTTTTAGAAACACGTTGCAAAAATACAAAATTTCTTTGGCTTTCCAAAGAAAAAAGTCAAAAATATTGTTTTTATCGTTTTTTCTCCATCGAAATGGCTGTAATTCGGAAAAATTGCCTAAATTTGCCGAGAAAAGGAGAAAAAAATGCTGAGCAAAGCAACGATAAAACGGATTCGGGCACTCGAACAGAAGAAATTCCGTCGGCAGACGGGGCTGTTCGTGGCGGAAGGGCCGAAGGTGGTCGGCGACCTGCTGGCTGCGATGTCGGCGTGTGAGATTTTTGCCACTGCGGAATGGTTGAAGAAGAATCAACGGCTGGTCGAGGAAAATTCGGCGATGACGGGCGGAAAATCGACGGCAACCATCACCGAAATCAGCGACGAGGAACTGCGCCGACTGAGTTTCCTGCAACATCCACAGCAGGTGCTCGCCACGTTCCCAATTCCGGCCTCTCCAACTCTCAACTCTCAACTCTCAACTGTCAACTGTCAACTGTCTCTCGCTCTCGACGGCATCCAAGACCCCGGCAACCTCGGCACCATCATCCGCATTGCCGACTGGTTCGGCATCGAGACCGTTTTTTGCAGTCCCGACACCGCCGATGCCTACGCCCCGAAAGTGGTACAGGCGACGATGGGAAGCCTCGCCCGCGTGAAAATCGTCTATCAAGACCTCGCAACGCTTATCGACGCACTGCCGGCAGACTTCCCCGTCTATGGCACCCTGCTCGACGGCAACGACATCTACGCCGAGCCGCTCACGCCGCACGGTCTCATCGTGATGGGCAACGAGGGCAACGGCATCTCGCCCGAAATCGCGCAGAAAATCAACCGTCGCCTGTTGATTCCGAACTTTCCCGCCGACCGACCGACCGCCGACAGCCTCAACGTGGCGATTGCAACGGCCATCACCTGCGCCGAATTTCGCAGAAGACACCTTCAAGGCGCTCAAAAATAAAATTGGCACAGTCTTTGCTCTCATACAAAATAAAAAATTGTTTGAAAGGAAAAAAATGACAAATCAATTCTCACCCAAAGTATCGCAAGTTCTCGCATTCAGTCGCGAAGAAGCCACCCGATTGGCCAGTCGGTCGGTTGGACCAGAGCACCTGCTGCTCGGTATTCTGCGCGAGCGGAACGAAGCCATCACCAACATATTTCACCGACTCGACGTGAATCTGCAATCCGTCAAGACCGAACTTGAATCGCGTGTGCGCGAAGACGAACTCAGCGAACCGATTCACACGCGCGACCTCGTGCTCAACGAGAAGGCGAACAACATCTTGAAACTCGCCGTTTTGGAGGCCCGCATCCAGCACACACAACTGGTCGATGTGGAGCATCTGCTTTTGGCGATTCTGCACGATTCGGTGAACAATGGCGCAAAAGAAATTCTTGAAATCAACAATATGACATACGAAGACACCATCACGTATTTGAAGGCACAAGCGGCCCCGACACGCGACGGAATCGGCATTCCCGACGAAGACGAAGAAGACTTCGAGGAAGGCAGTGCGAACGCGCAGTCGGAAAACACGAGCGGCAACACAACGACCGCCAAGAAGAAAAAGGCTGAGAGCAAAACACCCGTGCTCGACAACTTCTCGAACGACCTGACCCAGACCGCCAAAGAAGGCAAACTCGACCCCGTCGTGGGTCGTGAGCGCGAGATTCAGCGATTGGTCGAGGTGCTGTGCCGCCGCAAGAAAAACAACCCGATTCTCATCGGCGAGCCCGGCGTGGGCAAGAGTGCCATCGTCGAAGGTTTGGCACAACTCATCGCCAAGCGTCGCACCTCGCCCGTGCTCTTCGGCAAGCGACTCGTCAATCTCGATATGAGTTCGATTGTCGCAGGAACGAAATATCGCGGACAGTTCGAGGAACGCATCAAAGCACTGCTGAAAGAACTCGAACAAAATCCCGACATCATCGTGTTTATCGACGAAATCCACACGCTCATCGGGGCTGGTTCGGCTGCCGGAACGATGGATGCCGCGAATATGATGAAACCGGCGTTGGCGCGTGGTCTGATTCAGTGCATCGGCGCAACGACACTCGACGAATATCGCAACAGCATCGAAAAAGACGGTGCACTGGAGCGTCGATTCCAGAAAATCATCGTCGAACCCACCACCGCCGAGGAAACGCTGCAAATTCTGCATAACATCAAGGAGCGCTACGAGCAGCACCACCACGTCAGTTATACCGACGAGGCACTCGTGGCGTGTGTCAGACTGACAGACCGCTATGTCAGCGACCGATTCTTCCCCGACAAGGCCATCGACGCCCTCGACGAAACAGGCTCTCGCGTCCATCTGCAACACGCCGAGGTGCCGCCTTCCATCGTCGAGAAAGAGAAGGAAATCGGTTTTATCAAGGAGAAAAAACAGGCTGCCGTCGCCAATCAGAACTACGAATTGGCCGCCAGTTATCGCGACCGTCAGGCCGAACTCGAAAAAGAACTCACCACGCTGCAACAGCAGTGGAGCAAGAACGAGGAAAGCAACCGCGAAACGGTCAGCGAGGCCGAGGTTGCCAATGTCGTTTCGATGATGACAGGCGTGCCCGTGCAGCGAATGGCCGAGGCCGAGGGAATCCGACTGAAAGGAATGGCCGACCAACTCAAAAAAGAGGTCGTGGCGCAAGACAAAGCCATCGACAAGATGGTGAAGGCAATCCAGCGCAACCGCGTGGGACTGCGCGAACCGAACCACCCCATCGGCGTGTTTATGTTCCTCGGACCGACGGGTGTCGGAAAGACCTATCTCGCCAAGAAACTCGCGGAATTTATGTTCGGTTCTGCCGATGCGCTCATCCGAATCGATATGAGCGAATACACCGAGGCTTTCAACACCTCGCGACTCATCGGTGCGCCTCCGGGATACGTGGGCTACGAGGAAGGCGGACAACTCACCGAGCGCGTGCGCCGCAAGCCCTATTCGATTGTCTTGCTCGACGAAATCGAAAAAGCGCATCCGAACGTCTATAATATGCTGCTGCAAGTGCTCGACGAAGGTCGCCTGACCGACGGAAACGGTCGCCTCATCGACTTCCGAAACACCGTCATCATCCTCACGTCGAACGCCGGCACGCGCCAACTCAAGGAATTTGGACGGGGCGTAGGCTTCACCGCAGGCGGAAATGCCGGACTGAGCATCGACGAGAAAGACAAGGAACACGCTCGAAGCATCGTCCAGAAGGCTCTTTCGAAGCAATTCGCACCCGAATTCCTCAACCGTCTCGACGAAATCATCACCTTCGACCAACTCGACCTCGACGCCATCAAGCGTATCGTCAATATCGAACTCAAAGGACTCTACAAACGCATCGAAGATATGGGCTTCAAGCTCGAAATCAGCGACGAAGCGAAGGAATTTGTCGCCACGAAGGGCTACGACGTGCAATTCGGTGCCCGACCGCTGAAACGAGCCATCCAAAACCATATCGAAGACCTCGTCTGCGAGCGAATCATCGACGGCGAACTCGCCGAAGGCAGCGTCATCAGCGTCGAAAAGAACCCCGAAAAAGAGGAACTTCAGTTGAAATAAAACCCATCGGAATATGAAAAAACACTGCCTTTTCTGCACCGCCATCGCCGCCCTGCTCCTTCTGAGCACAACGGCACAGGCCCGACAATGGACACTCCGCGAATGTATCGACTACGCGCTGCAAAACAACATCGCGCTCCAGAAAACGCGACTGGCGAAACTTGGCGCACAGGAAGACATCTGGCAGAGCCAAGCCGCGCTGCTGCCCTCGCTCAACGCCTCGACGGGTCACAGCGTGGCGTATCAGCCGTGGCCGGAAACGGGTCGCGCACAGGTGCAAAACGGCTATGTGCAACAGAGCGTCGATAAGGTGTTTTATAACGGCAGCTACGGCGTGAGTTCCAACTGGACGCTGTGGAACGGCGGACGACTCAAGGGCAACGTCGAACTCAACGAACTCGCTGCCCTGCAAGCCGAACTCGACTCGGCCACGACCGCCAACTCCATCCAAGAGCAAATCGCCCAACTCTACGTGCAGATTCTTTATTCCGCTGAGGCCATCAAAGTCCATCAGATGAGCCTTGAAACCAGCCAGAAAAACGAGGAACGCGGCAAGGCATTCGTAGAAGTCGGGAAAATGAGCCGTGCCGACCTCGCCCAACTGACCTCGCAACGCGCTCAGGACGAATACCAAATTGTCGATGCCGAGAGCAACCTGCGCAACTACAAACGCCAACTGAAACAACTGCTGCAAATCACCGACGACGACAATTTCGACGTCGCCATCCCCGAAACCACCGACGAAATGGCGCTGCAAGCCATTCCGACCCTCGCCGAAGCCTATGCGATGGCACTCGGACGGCGGCCAGAGATTCGCAACGCCGAAGTGGGCATCAAAACCAGCGAACTCAACATCAAAATGGCGAAGGCGCAACGGCTTCCGACGGTCGGCGTGAGTGGCAGTGCCGTGACCAACACCACCTCGATGAGCAGCAATGCGTGGGGGTCGCAGTTGAAAAACAATTTCAACATCGGCGCAGGCCTCAATGTCAGCATTCCGCTGTTCGACAACCGCGCCGCCAAAACTGCCGCCAACAAAGCGCAGTTGCAGAAAATGAACTACGAACTCGACCTGAAAGACAAGCAGACCGCCCTCTATGCAACCCTCGAAAACTACTGGCTGCAAGCCGTGACGAACCAAAACAAGTTCCGTGCGGCGCAGGTGGCGACCGAGAGCGCGAAAACGAGTTTTGAAATGCTCAGCGGCAAGTTCGACGAGGGCCTCATCAACATCGTCGAACTGATGCAGGGTCGCGATGCCCTCTTGCAAGCGCAGCAAAACGAATTGCAAAGCAAATACCTCACGATCCTCAACATCGATATGCTGAAATTCTATGAAACGGGGGAGTTGAAGTGACGGTTTCGTGGAATGTAGTCACACAATAGCGAGCAGTTTCCCGTTCCGAAGAGTAAAATCAGTAAAAAGTATTAAATTTCGCACAGAAAAGGAAGAAAAAGTTCTTTTTCTGTGCGAAAAATTATAGTTTTGAGTAAAAATAGTTACTTTTTTGACAGAAAATGACAAAAAATGTTGTTTTCTATCGAAAAAATGCAAGATTCCTCACGACCTCGCCTCCGACGACGAGGCCGCAGGCGGCAGGGACGAAGGCACAGGAGGGAAGGGGCTGTTTTTCTCCTCTTTGGCTACTTACTCCTGACTCCTTACTCCCCAACTCCTGAACGGGGGCTTCTTCGCTATACACCACCTTAAAATGGTCGATTCCTTCCTTGCGCAGCGTTTTGCGAATGACTTTCGCCAACGGGTCCATCGACGTTTTGGCGATGTCGCAAACGCGGAACGCCGTCGGATCGAGTTTGTTGGCGGCTCCCATACTCGAAATCACGGGAATTTGCTGGCGATGGCAGCGACGGATGATTTCCATTTTCGCCTTCACCGTGTCGATGCAATCCACCACGTAGTCGTACTGCGAAAGGTCGATTTCATCGGCATTCTCAGGCAGGTAGAACAGCGGGAACGTCTGCACTTCGCAGTCGGGGTTGATGTCGCGGATGCGCTCGGCCATCACCTCGACCTTCAGCCGTCCGACGGTGGAATGAAGGGCGACTATCTGGCGGTTGAGGTTCGAGAGATTCACGCGGTCGGGATCGACCATCGCAATCGTCCCTACCCCACTCCGCGCCAGCACCTCAACGACGTATCCACCAACTCCGCCCACGCCAAAAACGACCACGCGCGCTGCACGCAGCCGTTTCATAGCGTCCTCGCCGAGCAAAAGCTCAGTTCTCGTAAATTGATTTTCCATCAATGCTCAATGTTCAATGTTCAATGTTCAATGTTGAATCATTTCCACTGACCGCTTCAGGAACGAATCGAGGGCAGCACCCTTCAACATACCATTTTGCAACAGCGCAAGGTCAATCAACTGATGGACGATGCTGTTTCCTGCGGCATAGTCGGCCAGCACAGCGGCTTTCTTGTCTTTCTGCTCATTGACGGCTTTCTCGGCCTCGGCCTTCTGGTCTTTGTCCTCCTGCGTCAGTTCATCGTATTTTTTCTTGTCCTGCGCCTGTTGGATGGCAGCCAGACGCGCCTCCTGACCCTTCAACTCGGCAAGAATCGGCTTTAATGCTTCCGAAGTGGCATTCTCGGTGTCGGCCAGCACTTTTTTCACCAGTTCGTGGTCGGCATTGAGCACCATCGAATACATATCGGGCATTTGCGCATAGAAGCCCATACCGCTCTGGAATCGGCTCATATCCTTCATTCGGCGCATATATTCGCTCTGCGTGATGACGACGGGCTGGGACTGCTCGCCCAACGACTGCACCTCGACCGAAAATTCCGTCTTTTCCATCTTCGGCATCTGCGACTTAAAGACTTGTGACAAACTGTCAGTCTGCTCGTCGGTCAGTTCGGTCTTTTTCGCGTCGGACTTCACGATGAGGCGGTCGATGATGTCGCCATCGACACGGGTAAACCGCGTTTTTTCGAGTTTCTGCTCGAGCATCTGCGCCACGGGCGTGTCGAGTTGTCCGTCGAAGAGCAACACGCTGTAGCCACGCTGTTTCGCCGTCTCGATGTAGCTGTATTCCTCCTCCTTATTGTTCGCGTAGAGATAGACCAGCGTGCCGTCTTTGTCGGTCTGTTCGCCCTTGATGAGCGTCTTGTATTCGTCGAACGTGAAGAATTTTCCATCGACATCCTTCAACAGCGCGAAGTCCTTGGCGCGGTCGTAGAAATCGTCTTGCGAGAGCATTCCGTAGTTGATGAAAATCTTCAAATCGTCCCATTTTTCCTCGTATTCCTTGCGGTTTTCGCTGAAAATCGACTTCAGACGGTCGGCCACTTTCTTCGTGATATAGGTCGAGATTTTCTTCACGTTGGCATCGCTTTGCAGATAGCTTCGCGACACGTTCAGCGGAATGTCGGGCGAGTCGATGACGCCGTGCAGCAGCGTCAGGAATTCCGGCACGATGCCCTCGACTTGGTCGGTGACGAAAACCTGATTGCAATAGAGTTGAATCTTGTTTTTCTGCAGGTCGATGTTCGATTGGATGCGCGGGAAATAAAGGATTCCCGTGAGGTTGAAGGGGTAATCGACGTTCAGGTGAATCCAGAACAGCGGCTCGTCCATCTGCATCGGATAGAGCGTGCGGTAGAACGACTTGTAGTCCTCGTCTTTCAGCGTCGAAGGTACCTTTGTCCAAAGCGGTTCCACGTTGTTGATGATGTTGTCCTCGGCGGTATCGACCATCTTCTTCTCCTCCGACGACCATTCCTGTTTCTTGCCGAAGGCGATGGGCACAGCCATAAACTTGCAAAACTTGTTGAGCAGAGCCTCGATGCGCTGCTTTTCGAGAAATTCCTTGCAGTCGTCGGCGATGTGCAGGATGATGTCGGTGCCACGTTCCGCTTTCTCAGCGTCCTCAATCGTAAATTCGGGGCTTCCGTCGCACGTCCAGCGCACGGCCTGAGCATCGTCGCGATAACTCCGCGTGACGATTTCCACCTTCTCCGACACCATAAACGCCGAGTAGAAACCCAGTCCGAAGTGTCCGATGATGGCATTGGCCGAATCCTTGTATTTATCGAGGAAGTCGGTCACGCCCGAGAAGGCAATCTGGTTGATATACTTGTCGATTTCCTCCGCCGTCATACCGATTCCGTGGTCGCTGAACGTCAGCGTTTTCGCCTTCTCGTCGAGGCTCACGCGCACAGTCAAATCGCCCAGTTCGCCCTTGAAATCGCCCTTGTCGGCCAGTGTTTTCATTTTCTGCGTCGCATCAACGGCATTCGACACCATCTCGCGCAGGAAAATTTCGTGATCGCTGTAGAGAAACTTTTTGATGACGGGGAAAATGTTCTCAGTCGTAACCCCGATGTTACCTTTTTGCATAGTGTTTCTTATTTATTTGTTCGATTTTTCTGCTGATTCTCTTGCAAAATTTGTGCCAAAAGTATTTTGCTAATAATTATTGGAAAAAAATTTGGACGATTGTCACAGAATCATTACTTTTGCAGGCTAGAACAATCCAATAATGGACAACAACGAACGACTCTGGAACGCGAACTACTGGAAGGTGATGACGGCGAATTTCTCGATGGCATTTTCCTTCTATTTGCTTACGCCACTGCTGCCACTCTACCTCAGCGAGAACTTCAGCGCAACGAAGGATATGATTGGACTCGTGCTGTCGGGCTACACGCTCACGGCACTGCTCGTCAGACCGTTTAGCGGCTATGTGGCCGATAGTTTTCCACGAAAAAAAGTGCTACTCGTAAGTCTGTTTGTCTATTTCCTGTTTTTCGGAACCTATCTGCTGGCCTCGACGCTGCTGCTTTTCGCCATCGTCAGGACACTCCACGGCGCTCCATTTGGCTCGGCAAGCGTGGCCAACAGCACAATGGCCATCGACGTGCTGCCATCGTCGCGGCGAAACGAGGGCATCGGCTACTACGGACTGAGCAACAACATCGCAACGGCCATCGCACCAACCGTCGGCATCTTCGTCTATCGCTATTTCCACAACTTCGACCTGCTTTTTTGGATGGCTTTTGCCATCGCCGCACTCGGTTTTTTCGTCAATACGACGATTCAACCACGCGAACGGCAGATTTTGAAGGATAAAAAAGCCATTTCGCTCGACCGATTTTTCCTTGTGAAAGGGTGGATGCTGGCGGTGAATATGATTTGTTTCGGCCTCTGCTACGGCGTTTTGAGCAATTATCTCGCCATCTACGGCAAGGAAACAATGGGCATCACAACGGGCACGGGAACGTTCTTCCTGTTGCTCTCGCTGGGTTTGATTCTTTCGCGACTGCAAGGCGTGAAGGCACTTCGAAAAGGGCGATTGACGCACAATGCCGGCGAGGGAATTGCAATTTCGACGGTCGGCTACGCGCTGTTCGTACTCGTGCCCCACGAAGTCGGCTACTACGGCTCGGCGTTGCTCATCGGCCTCGGCAACGGCCATATGTGGCCCGCGTTTCAGAATATGATCATCAGCATCGCCAACAACAACGAGCGCGGAACGGCCAATTCAACGCTGCTCACGAGTTGGGACCTCGGTGTGGGTCTCGGTGTGTTGATGGGCGGTTTTGTGGTCGAATTTTTCGACTACACGACGGCTTTCTGGTCGATTGTCGCCGTCCACGTTGTCGGATTATTGCTCTTTTTCGCTGCCACAAAAAAATTCTTCCTGCTCCGTATGACACGAAAACAGGAAGAAATTTCAAATTCTTAAAACACCGCTCAACCTTCCTTGAACGACACCACTCGCGAGAGTTCATCGTCGAAATAGAACGTCTGAAGAATCGTGTCTTTTTCGATGCGATATTTCACGCGGATGAAATACAATTTTCTTGTTTTATGACCTTTCTGATAGTTCATTTCAGGCTTGAACAAGGGATTATTAGCCATTTTCATCCGCATCATATGAGCCATCGAGTCGCTGACAAAGGTCGTCGAGTCGAGGCGCGAGAAATCCATCACCTTGAAGTCGTTTTCGACCAGATTTTCCTTCAAAAAATCCTTCACCATCGACTCCGCCTTGCTCTTCTCGCGGTTGCAGCCAGTGAAAGCCATTGCCACCACAAGGGCGACAATGGCTACGAGCGTTTTCTTCATTTCTTCGGAATATTTTTCAAGATTTCGAGCAGGTGATCCCACACCATTTGCACGGTCGGGATGTGCAGGCGCTCGTCGGGCGAGTGGACACCGCGCAGCGTCGGGCCAAACGACACCATATCGAGGTTCGGATACTTCTCCGAGAACAGTCCGCACTCTAGTCCAGCGTGGATTCCGAGCACTTTCGGCGATTTCTTGAAGAGTTTTTTGTAGGTTTCAACGGTCAGCGCGGTCAGTTTGCTGTCGTGACGCATCTTCCAAGCGGGATAGCCCTCGCCCTGCACCACCTCGGCACCTGCGAGTTGGAACACGGCCTTGATCGTGGCAGCCATATTGTCGAGCGCACTCATCACATTCGAGCGATGCGAGCAGACGACTTTCACGCTGTTTTCGGTCGTGACAATGCTGGCGACGTTGTTCGACGTCTCAACGAGCCAAGCGATTTCCTCGTCCTGACACATCGCGAAAATACCATTGTCGGCGGCCTGCATCACTTGCACGAGGCGCGTGCTCACCTCAAGCGGCAGAACGGGTTCGGCATCGGCACTTTCCATCGAAAATTCCATCGATTTTTCCGTCACGTGATATTCTTCTTCGACCTGCGCCGTGAAGACGTTCCAATCGGCCTTCACTTGGTCTTTTTTGTCGGCAGGAACAGCGAAAACGGCCATACCGTCGCGAGGAATCGCGTTGTGCAACTTACCTGCGTTGAACTGGGCGAGGCGCAGTCCGTAGCGCTCCTGTGTCTGATAAAGGAAGCGAGCCATCGTCTTCACCGCGTTGGCGCGTTTCTTCTCGATATCGCCACCCGAGTGGCCGCCCACGAAGCCCTTCAGCGCAGTCTTCACGAAGAACCAACCCTGCGGTGCTTCCTCGCGCTCGAAGTTAAACGTGGCCGTCGTCGTCCGACCGCCTGCGCAACTGACGAAAATCTCGCCTTCGTCCTCCGAATCGAGGTTGATAAGCATATCGCCCGCCATAAAGCCGGCCTTCATACCCTCGGCACCCGTCAGTCCCGTCTCTTCGTCGCGCGTGAAAACGCACTCGAGCGGTCCGTGTTCGATGTCGTCGCTGTCGAGAATCGCCAACTCGATGGCACAGCCGATACCGTCGTCGGCACCGAGCGTCGTGCCCTTCGCGCAAAGCCATTCGCCATCGACGTAAGTCTGAATGGCATCCTTGTCGAAGTCGAATTCCACATCGACCAGTTTCTCGCAGACCATATCCATGTGGCTCTGCAAAATCACCGTCGCGCGGTCTTCCAAGCCCTTCGTGGCAGGCTTGCAGATGATGACGTTGCCCGTCTCATCGACCTTGGTTTCCAACCCACGGCTTTCGCCGAAATTCTTCAAAAACTCAATCATTTTCTCCTCGCGCTTCGATGGGCGGGGAATCTCGTTGATGCGTGCGAATTGCTCAAACACGCATACTGGTTTCAGTTCGATTTGGTTCATGATCAATAATTGTTTAGATGATTGTCTTTTCTGTTCGTTGAATAATTTGTGCAAAAATACAGATTTTTCTTGAAATTGCCAACGATTTACATTTTTTTTTGTACAAATTTGGATAATACCCCAAAAAACAATATCTTTGCAGTCAAAACAATCTAATTACAGAACGATGCATAGAATCAAAATAATCATTTTGTTGATGTGTATTCCGATGACGCTATGGTCACAAGGAGTTAAAACGACAGTAATCGACTTTCCCATTCTCAATGGTGAAATGACTTTGAGAGGCGTTTTGTCGGAGCCTGAAAATACACTTCCCAATGCGCCACTCTTGGTGCTGGTGAGTCCGCCACAACCGATAAACAAAGATTACAGCGGTTTTTTCAAAGCATTGTCAGACACGTTGAACAGTTATGGATTCGTTACGTTTCGATATGACAATCGGAATTTTTCTGACACCATCAATGCAAAACCGAACGATGAGCGATACACCCTTCACGACGGAGCCGACGACTTGCACGATGCGATAACCTTCCTAAAAAGCAAGAATCGTCCTATCGCGCTTATCGGACACAGCGAGGGCGGAAGCATTTCCATTGTTGAAACAGCACGAAACGCGGACGTAAAATACCTGCTTCTATTAGCGACTTCTGGCCTGTCAGGAGAGCAATTCGCATATTCACAACAAGTTTCAAGAGTAGAATACTTGTCCCATATTGTGCCTACACAGGAGATGAAGCTATTTAAATACGACCTATATCAAACGATTCACATCCTTGCAAACAATCCTGACAATGAAACGGCCTTTTCTAAACTTAGAGCAGAGGCCCGAAGATTTTACAGGGAAAACGAAACCCAAAAACTCGGCAAGGAGAGTTTATTTGGCAAGCAAAGCGAAGACGAGTATGTGAAGAACGTTGTCAGGAGACCGGAAGAGGACAAACGCTATTTGGCCTTTATACGATATAATCCGGCTGATTATTTTCCAACCATCAAATGTCCTGTATTTATCGCCTATGCCAAAGATGACAACCTGATGAGATATAAGGAAAATCAAGAAAATCTGGAGCGGATTTTGATGGATAACAGGCACTTCGGCTATCACAGCATCGCCATCGACAGTGTCACCCACTCGTTTGAGGATTCTGGTGGAATTTATCAGCCACTTATGCCACTTTTTGTCCGTCATGAAAAAAAGCAAAATAAGGGCTATCAGGCCGGAAAAGGCTTTTCAAAACTCTGCAAGCATATTGTTGAATGGATAGAGGATAAAAATGTTAAAATACCAGAGAGATAATGATTATTTCGACTTGAAAATCGAAAAAATGCGAATCTTTTGCAAAGGTTCGCTTTTTTTTGTACCTTTGCACCGCAAATTCAAAGAAAAATGATTGAAACCCTGCTCATCAGCCTGATCATCATTGCCGTTGCGATGGCATTGTTGCTCGTGAAAGTGCTTTGGAAGAAGGACGGACGGTTCTCTTCACAGCATATTCACGACAGCGAGGCGATGCGCGAACGCGGCGTTCACTGCGTCATCGACCAAGACCGCGAGGCACGGCAGAAAGGGGCTGCTTATTGAACATTGAACATTGAACATTGAAGATTAAACATTGAATTTGAATATTAACAACAAAAATTATAAAACAATGAACAAGAAGAATTTTTTCCGAATGATGGCCGTTGCCGCAGTGGCAAGCGTCGCCATGACATCGTGTGACAAATCGGCTCCGAAAATGGACGAGAAAGGTGCTGAACAGCAGGCTCCCGTGGAACTGAAGATCGCTTTCGTCGAGGTCGATTCAATTATGACGCAGTACACGTTCTGCAAGGACTACACGCAGATTCTGCAAAAGAAGGGTCAGAACATCCAGAACACGCTTGCCGCCAAGCAACGCTCGCTGGAACAGGCTGCCGCCAACTTCCAACAGAAACTGCAGCAGAACGCCTACACACGCGAACAGGCCGAGGGCATTCAGGCCAGTCTTCAGAAGCAGGCTGCCGACCTCGATGTGCTCAACCAACGTCTGAGCAACGAGTTCCAGACCGAGACCGACAAGTACAACAACGCCCTGCGCGACTCGATTCAGCACTTCCTCGCACGCTACAACAAGGACAAAAAGTACAGCCTCATCCTCAGCAAGGCTGGCGACAACCTGCTCTATGCCGACAAGGCTTTCGACATCACCGCCGAGGTCATCGCTGGACTGAACAAGGCTTACAAGCCTGCCAAGAGCGAAACCGCCAAGAAAGAAACGGCTGAGAAGAAAAAGGAATCCGCTCCCGCCAAGAAATGACGAAACGAGAGCGTTACGCGTACATATTAGATTATTTTCGCGAGCAAATGCCCGTGGTGACAACGGAGTTGGAATTTGGCAGTGCCTTCCAACTCCTTTGTGCCACTTTGCTCAGCGCACAATGCACCGACAAACGCATCAATCAGGTGACACCGGCGCTTTTCGCTCGATTTCCTGATGCGAAATCGATGGCGAAGGCTGAGTCAGAGGACGTTTTCGAGTATATCCGCAGCGTGAGCTATCCGAATTCGAAGGCGAAGCACCTCGTGGAAATGGCACGGATGGTGGTGAGCGACTTTGGCGGTGAGGTGCCGAGCGATATGGACGATTTGGTAAAACTGCCAGGCGTGGGTCGCAAGACGGCGAATGTGATGCAGGCGGTGTGGTTCGGACGCGCTGCGATGGCGGTCGATACGCACGTTTTCCGCGTGAGCCATCGACTCGGACTCGTGCCCGACAAAGCCAATACGCCGTTGAAGGTCGAGCAGGAACTGATGAAAAACATTCCTGCCGACGACGTTCCCGACGCACACCACTGGCTGCTGCTGCACGGTCGATACATCTGCACATCGCGCAAACCGCATTGCGAAAAGTGCCCGTTCGACGGGATTTGTCCGAAGAAAACGTGAAGTGTGGAGTGTGAAGTGTGGAGTGTGAAGTGTGGAGTGTGAAGTGTGGAGTGTGAAGTGTGGAGTGTGAAGTGTGGAGTGTGAAGTGTGGAGTGTGAAGTGTGGAGTGTGAAGTGTGGAGTGTGAAATGATATAGAATAATGGAAGCAAAACGAATACTAAACTACCTGCGCGACATCGCCGCGAACAACAACCGACCGTGGTATCTCGAGCACAAGGCTGAGTACGACGCTTGCCGCAAGAGTTTCAACGACGGCATCGCGAAGGCCATCAACCGCATCGCCGAGTTCGACGACGAAGTCGCCCATCTGCAAGTGAAGGACTGCGTCTATCGCTTCAACCGCGACACGCGCTTCTCGCCCGACAAGTCGCCCTACAAGCGGCATCTCGGCGGCTACATCTGCGCGAAAGGGAAGAAATCGTTGCGCGGCGGCTACTATATCCATCTGGAACCCGGAAATTGCCTTCTCGCGACGGGCAGTTATTGGCTTCCAACGAACATTCTGACCTCGTGTCGCAACGAAATCATGGCCAACATCGACCGCTGGCTCGAAATCGTCGAGAATCCCGAATTTGTCCGTCTTTTCGGTCGCGTGGGCGAAGGACAATGGCCCGAATTTTCCACCAACGAGAGCGAGGAAAACGCCCCATCGACCGCCACTGAGCGCGGCTTCGGCCTGTCGATGTTGAAAACCTGTCCATCGGGTTTCCCACGCGACTACGAGCACATCCGCTACCTTCGTATGAAGGATTACTGCTGTTGGCATCAGGTCGATGACACGTTTTTCGAGGGCGACAAATGGCTCGACAAGGCCGTCGAAATCTTCAAAGTCGCCAAGCCAATGATGGACTTCATGAACGCCGTCATCGACGATTACGAATAAGGTTTTTACTGAATAATCGACATAAAAAATCCCGAAAGTTCATCACCTTCGGGATTTTCTTCGTATTAACTCAAATTGTTTATTTCACTTTCTCGACGATAGCCTTGAACGCCTCGGGGTTGTTCATGGCGAGGTCGGCCAACACCTTGCGGTTGATTTCGATGCCAGCCTTCGCGAGCTTACCCATCAGAACCGAGTAGCTGATGCCCTCTGCGCGTGCGGCAGCGTTGATACGCTGAATCCACAGCGAACGGAATGCGCGCTTCTTGTTCTTGCGGTCGCGGTATGCGTATGTGAGACCCTTCTCCCAAGTGTTCTTGGCGACGGTCCAAACGTTTTTACGAGCTCCAAAATAACCTTTCGTGAGCTTCAGAATGCGAGTTCTACGTGCCTTCGAGGCAACATGATTTACTGATCTTGGCATAGTTTTCTTCTTTTAAAAGTTCAACAAAAGGTTTACATTAACGCAGTCCGAGCATTTCACGAACTTGTTTCTTGTCACAGGTGTCCACGAGGGTTGAACCACACAGATTTCTCTTCTGCTTCTTGGTTTTCTTCGTCAGAATGTGACTGTGGTAAGCGTGATGACGCTTGATCTTACCTGTTGCAGTGAAGCGGAAACGCTTCTTCGCACTGGATTTTGTCTTTACTTTTGGCATTGTTTTTAAATTTTAATAGTTTAACATTTTGTTATCTAAGCGGCGGCAACGCATATACCGGGCGTTACGCACCTTATTTTTCATTCTTCATCGCTGATTGCTTTCAGCAAATCGGCTCCGCCTTTCGCATTGGCGAGAAGTCCGTTGGCAACGGCATTTTCCTCGGCCTGCTGGTCGGCTGCGGCTTTGGCCTCGGCCTCACGACGCTCGCTGTCGCGCTTCTGCTGACTCTTCTTGGCCACGCCAGCCTTCTTCGGTGCGAGGAAGAGGAACATTTTCTTGCCTTCGAGTCGCGGCAACTGCTCCACTTTGGCGTATTCCTCAAGGTCGTTGGCGAAACGCAGCAACAGCACCTCGCCCTGCTCCTTGAACAGAATCGAACGACCGCGGAAGAACACGTAGGCACGCACTTTGTTGCCGTCTTCCAAGAATTCCTTCGCGTGTTTCAGCTTGAAATTGTAGTCGTGGTCGTCGGTCTGGGGGCCGAAACGAATCTCTTTCACCTCCACCTTCACCTGCTTGGCCTTGATCTCCTTCTGGTGCTTTTTCTGCTGGTAGAGGAATTTTGAATAGTCGATGAGACGGCAAACAGGCGGGTCGGCATTCGGAGAAATCTCCACGAGGTCAACACCCTGCTGGCGAGCCAAGTCAAGGGCCTGTTTGGTGGGCAGGACTTCACTTCCGTTCTCACCCACGATACGCACTTCCCGCACACGAATCTGCTCGTTGACACGGTACTGATTTTTCAATTTGTCGTTCTTCATCAACTGTTTTTTAAGTTTTGCGCGGAGAGAACAGGATTCGAACCTGCGAACCGGTTTTGCCGGTTACACGCTTTCCAGGCGTGCCTCTTCAACCACTCGAGCACCTCTCCAAATCGTACTTGGGCTGAAAGCGGCTGCAAAGTTAGCGTTTTTTTGCCAAACAACCATACGAAAATTCATTATTTTAAGTATTTTTTATAAATAATGTGGCATTTTTCCCGATTTTTCCTGAATTCGAGGATTTTTTATTGACAAATTCCCGAAAAAACACGATGAACATTCGCGTTGGTCTGTCGTTCAACTTCTTCTGGCGTAACGCCGTAGGCTTCGGCAAGACGATGTCGGACGTGGGCGACGAAAGCGGGTTCGTTGCGCTTACCGCGATGGGGCACGGGCGCCATATAAGGGCTGTCGGTTTCGAGGACGATGCGGTCGAGGGGCACGGCGGCTGGCAGGTCGTCGGGCAGGTGGCTTTTCTTGAACGTGAGAACGCCGCCGATGCCGAGCACGAAACGCTCGAAGGTGAGCAGTTCGCGGGCTTCGATTTGATTGCCGGTGAAGCAATGAAAAACGCCGCCGGGCAGGTCGTTTTCGTATTTCCGCAGGATTTTCACCATTTCGTTCTGTGCCTTGCGACAGTGAATCATCAGCGGCAGGCGCGTCTCGACCGACCAGCGCACTTGTTCCTCGAAGGCTTCCAACTGCTCTTGCTCGAACTCGCGACTCCAATAGAAATCGAGGCCGATTTCGCCGATGGCGATGATGGGTGATGGGTGATGGGGGTTGGGTGATGGGTGGATAAGGGTATTTATTTCGGCAAGCTGTTCGCGCCAGTCGGCTCGGACTTCCTCGGGATGCAGGCCAACCATCGGATAGAGGCGGTCGGAATATTGGCGGCAGAGTTCGAGAATTGCCTTCGACGATTTCAGGTCGATGGCAGGCACGAAAATATTTTCTACGCCAGCCTCGCAAGCGCGTTGGATGACGTCGGGAAGGTCGTCGCGAAATTCTTCGCCGTTTAAGTGTGCGTGGGTGTCTATCATCATTTACAATTAGACAATTTACAATTTACAATTATGATTTCCTGAACATCATTTCGTTGGCGTAGTCGCGAAGGGCGGTTTTGCGGTCTTCCGACACGTCGACGGCATCGAGATATTTGCGGCTTTCGTCGAAATAATGGGCGATGCGCTCTTGGGCAAGCCGATCGACGCCAATCGCGTTGTAGAGGCGCGTGACGGCCTCGATTTTCTCCTGACGGTCGAATTTTTCAGCACCAATCCAATGGAGGAGTTCGGCGCGTTGCCGCTCGTCGGCACGATTCAGCGCATTGATGAGCATAAACGTCTTTTTGTTCGACGTGATGTCGCCGCCGATGGCCTTGCCAAACACCGCCGGATCGCCGTAAACATCGAGGTAGTCGTCTTGCAACTGGAAGGCCAGACCGAACTGTTCGCCAAATTTGTAAAGCAACTCGGCGTCGCGCTCGTCGGCATCGGCCATCAGTGCGCCCATCTTTGTGGCACAGGCCAGCAAAACGCTCGTTTTCAGGCGAATCATCTCGATGTATTCCTCTTCGCGCACGTCGTTGCGATGCTCGAAATCCATATCATACTGCTGTCCTTCGCCGATTTCAAGGGCGGTTTCGGTGAACAGCGAGAGAATCTGCGGCAACTTTTCTGCTGAGCACTGCGCCATCCGCTCGTAGGCCAGCACAAGCATCGAGTCGCCCGAGAGAATGGCCGTGTTGGCGTCCCAACGACGGTGCACGGTCTGGTGGCCGCGTCTGAGGTCGGCATTGTCCATCAAATCGTCGTGCAGAAGCGTGTAGTTATGGTACGTTTCCAAGGCGCACGCCTGCGGAAGAATCGTCGCGGAATCGTCGCGGAAAAGTTCGTACGACAGCAGCATCAACACGGGTCGAATGCGCTTGCCACCGAGCGACAACACATATTTAATGGGTTCGTAGAGCGACTTCGGCTGCCGGTCGTAGGGCAACTGCTCCAAATACTGGTTCGTCAGTCTTAAAATTTCGTTTGAATTCTGCATTATTTTATATTTTTCGTAATAAATATCAAAAAACTATCGTCTGAACTTCTGAATCACAATTGAAACACAATCGGAATCGCCATCATCGTCCGACACGGTTCGTTGTTTTGAATGCCAGGCTTCCACGGCGGCATCAACCGCATCACGCGCATCGCCTCGCGGTCGAGCAGCGGGTTGATAGAACGCGCAATTTTCAGGTCGCTGACGCTGCCGTCTTTATTGACGATGAACGACACCACCACCCTACCCTGAAGTTTCTGGTTCCGCGCTGCCTCGGGGTATTTCAGGTTCTTCGTCAGCCATTGCACAAACATCGTCATACCGCCTGGAAATTCAGGAATTTGCTCCACGATTCGCACGTCGAGCGGTTTTTCCTTTTCCATCGTTTCCTGCTCAATCGGCTTCGGCTCTTCGGGCACAAAATCCTCAGCATCCACCGTCGCCTGCGAAATCAGTGGGTCTTCCGTCTTTTCGAGCGGCTCGGGCGGCGTTTCCACCACCTTGATTTGCTCCGCCACCGTCGGCTGTACCAACATTTCCGGCACTGGCAACAAGTCTTTCTCGTCCTCCCACGGTTGAATCATCAGTTCCTCGGCCATTTCGTCGAGCAATGCCTCGTCGATGTCGTAGTCTGACTCCTCCGACGTCCATTGCAGCGCAACGAACAACGCAGAAAGAGCCACCACCAGTCCCAACACGAAACCCGTGGTGCGCTTCCTCTCCAGATTGGCCTGAGCCGACTTCTTTTGTTCCATTCCGACGAATAATTTTTGCAAAGGTACAAAAATAATTATGAAAACTGGATGATGAATCGTGAATAATTTCGTATCTTTGCATTCTAATTTCGATTTTCAAGATGAAAAAAACATTATTTATAATATTGTTATTGCTGTCGGCGACCTTTGTCACGGCACAGGAAAGCAGGACGGCATATAATTTTCTGCGGTTGCCCGTGAGTGCGCACGAGGCGGCGCTGGGCGGCGAGAACATCAGCATCATCGCCGACGAAGTTTCGATGATTTTCAGCAATCCAGCGCTGCTGGCGAACGTGGCCGACAAGACCATCGGACTGAATTATATGAACTATATGGAGGGCGTGAACACGGCGAGTGCGACGTTCAACCGCGTGGTTGGCGACAAGGCGGCGTGGGCGGTCAGCGGTCAGTTGATGGGCTACGGAACGATGCGCGAGGTGGACGAAAACAACGTGCAGACGGGTGAATTTTCGGCGAAGGACATCGCGCTGAGCGGCTATTTTTCGTATTTCCTGACGGAACGGCTCACGGGCGGCATCACGGCGAAGTTCATCTATTCGAACATCGGCTCGTATAACTCGGCGGCGGTGGGTGTCGATCTCGGATTGAACTACTACAACCCCGAAAACGAATGGTCGGTGTCGCTGGTGGCGAAGAATTTGGGCGGTCAGATTGATGCTTTCGACGACGAATACGACCGTATGCCCTTCGATTTACAGGCTGGTGTGTCGAAACGGCTCGTGCACACGCCGCTGCGCTTCTCGGCCACGCTTCACGACCTCGGCCATTGGGACTACAAATTCATCAAACACGTGGCGCTGGGTGCTGATTTGCTGCTCTCGGAACAGATTTGGGTGGGTATTGGCTACAATTTCCAACGCGCCCGCCAGATGAGCATCCTCTCGTCGATTGACCAAGAGGAGAGCAGCCACGGCGCAGGTCTGAGTTTCGGTGCCGGCCTCACGCTGCAACGCTTCAAACTCGGGGTCGCCTACGGAAAATATCACGTTTCAAGCGGTTCAATACTCGTAAATGCGGCGTATTCCCTTTAATTCCCCTTTAACTCCCCTTTAACTCCCTTCAAAAATGAAAAAAATCACCATTGCCATCGACGGATATTCTTCTTGCGGCAAAAGCACGATGGCCAAAGACTTAGCCCGCCGCATCGGTTACGTTTATGTTGATACGGGTGCAATGTATCGCGCCGTGACGCTGTTTGCCCTGCGCAACGGCCTTTTCAACGCCGACGGCAGCGTCAATATCGAGAAATTGGAAAGTCAGATGCCCAACATCGCGGTTTCGTTCCAATTCAACCAAGCGACGCAGAAGCCCGACACCTATCTGAACGGTGAACTCGTCGAGAAGGAAATTCGCTCGCTCGAGGTCAGCAACCACGTCAGTTTGATTGCCGCCGTGCCATTCGTGCGCGAGGCGATGGTCGAGCAACAGCAGGCGATGGGTCAGGAGGGCGGTATTGTGATGGACGGACGCGACATCGGCACGACCGTTTTCCCGAATGCCGAACTCAAAATCTTCGTCACAGCCTCGGCCGAGGTTCGTGCGCAACGCCGCTACGACGAACTCGTGGCGAAAGGAATGCCCGAACCCTACGAGGAAATCCTGAAAAACGTGCAGGAACGCGACTATCTCGACACGCACCGCGAAGTTTCGCCGCTCCGTCAGGCCGACGACGCGCTGTTGCTCGACAATTCAACGATGACCATCGAGGAACAGAACGAATGGCTGATGGAGAAGTTCAGGGCGAAATCTGAAGCGTAAATCGACCTTTTTTTTCACTTAATTCTTCTTCGGCACGAAGCTTTCCCAAGTCTGATCGTCGAAGAAAATTCTGATTTCTGTAATCTGTCGGGGCTTTTTGTCAATATTTTTCAAAACAAAAGCCTCGGCATTTTTGGGTAAATATTGTCCGATTGGGCGGTCCTGTTCTTTGGGAGCGACTGAAGTGGGGGAGCTATCAAAATCGAGTTGTGGCTCCATCGATTTGGGTGTTGAATCGGTGGACTGATTTTTCTCATCGGAGGAAATTTCGTCGGTGTACATCGGACCACGACCGAACATCAACCAGTCGGTCGATAGGGCAGGGATTTTTTGCTTGATTCCTTCGACAATGTTGAGGGTCGGTTTGGTTCGTCCGTTAAAAATGCTACTGAGCGATGCCGGCGACATTTGAATAAATTGTGCAAAAGTTTGCTGCGTCATGTGCTGACTTTCCATGATTTTTTTGATTCGATCTTTCATGCTTTTTTCTGTTTAGTCGATTTTTTGCCCCAAAAAGGCGATTTTTCTAAGATTTTACAAAGGTAAAACAAAAATTTTGAATACGCAACAAATGTAACGAAAATTTTGAAAAATAAATTTTGGAAATTGATTTCTGAATATTTGGAAATCTAAATTTGAAAACTGCAAAGAATGGTTTAGAAATAGAAATCTAAATTACAGCAGAAAATAGTGTTTTAAGATTCAATTGAATGGTAAAAACATAAATAATTGGTTATAATTTAGTTATTTAGCGAAATCATTCGATTTTTTGAGCCTTATTCAATCAACAAATCCAAATCTTTTGAAAAAGTGCAGTGAAAACTTCAAGCAAAGAACATAATTGATTCATAATCAATCGTTTATGTTGAAAAAATAAAGTATTATATTTATACATTTCAAAATCTAAATGGTAAATTTAAAAATGAAAATTTAAATTTTCAACATTGTGAATTACCAATCGGCAAGGGGATTCGCAGTTTCAAAAACCAAATAATTCAACTTTCAAAATTATTCGGGAATCAAAACTACACAAAACAAAATATTAATGAAATACAACTCTAAATTCGACGCGCTGAAAATGCCAAAAAATTGCCCCATTTTTAAAATTTCTGGGAAATTGCCCGATTCGACGAAAATTTGCGAATCTGAGAGGGGGTCAAAAGTGTCAAGAAGTCCGATTTTATCGGGGTTTAGAGCCAAAAAAAGTGCCTCAAAAAAGCACGATTTTTAGTCAAAATAGAAAAAAACGGGGTATTTTTTAGTGCAAAATGAAGAAAATGAGTTCCTTCATCAGTTCTCCAGCATCCGTATTTGGGTTTTCGATACCCTTACTTTTGGCATCGATTTCTCTCATCTTGGAAATGATCTGCATCGTTTTCATTCCAGAATAATTTCTCATTCCAGTCATATAATCGCGTGCCGCCCATCCCGATTTGAGTCCCAAATGTTGTGCGACGGAATTTTCGTTGGTCCGATTCGGCGCGTAGTATGCCAACATCAAATTTTGGAAATAATTGAAGAGCAGCGGCAGGAAAGAATAGACCGAACCCGCTTTCGGATTTTTGTCAAAATATTTCACAATCTGGTTGGCCTTGAACACATTTCGGTTCACGATGGCCGCTTTCAACTCGAACGCATTGAAGTCTTTGCTCACCCCGATTTCGCGTTCCACTATCTCGGGCGTGACCGTTCGCGCCCCTTCCGGCAGCGAAATCAGCACCTTGTCGAGTTCGGAAGCCAGTCGGCTGAGGTCGGAACCGATGTGGTCGGCCATCATTTGGGCGGCTTTGTGGTCGATTTTCGCGTCTTTCGCTGTCAGATAGTCGGCGATGAAGGTCGGCAGTTCGCGCTCGTCCTTCTTCTTGCTCTCGAAGAGCACGCCGTTTTTCTCGATGAGCGCCACGAGGCTGCTGTTGGTCTTTTTGCGGCGGTCGAGCGAGACATTTTTGTGGCAGAGCACCAAAATGGTCGAGTTCGTCGGCAGTTTCTCGGCGTATTTCTCGATGGGTTCGAGGTTTTTCAGGTTCTGCGCCTCCTTGACAATCACCACCTGATGCTCGGCCATCATCGGGAAGCGGCGTGCCATGTCGGCCACCTGCGCTGCCGTCGTGTCCGAGCCGAAGACAATGGTCTGGTTGAAGTCGCGCTCCGATTCGTCGAGCACGTTTTCGGCGATGTAGTCGGCAATCAGGTCTATATAATAAGGTTCGTCGCCCATCAGAAAGTAGATGGGCGCAAACTTCCGTGCCTGCAGGTCGCGCATGACGGCGTCGAACGTTTTTCCGCTTCGTTTTTCAGCCATGAATTGCTCTTTTTTCGTTGAGTTCGGGCACAAAGTTAGCATTTTTCGTCGAAATATGCCACACTCAAGGCCGTTTTTTCCCATTTTTTAGTATATTTTCTTGGAAGTTATCGCAATTAGTCGTAAATTTGCACCGTTTTTAATCAACATTATTCACTCATTTAAAAAGAAAAATTATGAAGAAAGTGATGATTTTGGCCGTTATGATGGTTGCAACCCTGACGGCAAGTGCACAACAGGCAGTTGGTACATGGTCGGTAACCCCGAAGGTAGGTATGAACCTTGCGACGGTTACTAATACTGACGATGCAAAGATGAAGGTTGGCCTTGTGGCTGGTGCCGACTTGACTTATCAAATTGCTCAACCCTTCGCAATCAGCGTTGGTGCCTTCTATTCCATGCAGGGTGCTAAGGCTGAAGAATCAGAATTAGGTTTGAAAGTTGATCAAACTGTTAACCTCGACTACATCAATGTTCCCATCATGGCTAACATTTATGTCGTTCCTGGTCTTGCCATTAAGGCTGGTATTCAGCCCGGATTCAATGTTAAGCACAAGGCTAAGATTGAGGCTAAAGGAGAATCTTATGAGAAAGATATCGATGACTTCAAGAGTTTTGACTTTTCAATTCCCCTTGGTCTTTCTTATGAGTTCAGCGACTTCGTAATTGATGCCCGCTACGTCTTCGGCCTGACTGATTTGGTTGGCTATGATAAGAGCAAGAACAGCGTGATTCAGTTCACCCTTGGCTACAAGATTCCGCTCTAAACAGCGATTCTTTGTCGAAAAAAAGCCGCTTCCCAGTGTGGGAGGCGGTTTTTTTGCTACACCTCTTGGCCGAAGGAATGAAGGTGGCGAAAATTGAGGTAGCCGTCTTCGGGAGTATGCAGTTCGTCGTCGCCATCGTAGATCAGGGTCGAGGACTTCACGTCGTCGCCGAACAACTTGCGAAAATAGGCCATATTCCTGAAAAAATCCGACTTCAGCGACTGCGCCGACTTGATTTCGTAAATGGCAAGGTTCGGGTAGGCCAGTTCCTCCACCACATCGACTTCTTTCTGCGACTTGTCGCGATAGAAATACAGGTCGGGATGGGTTGCGCCGCTGTTGTATTTGTTTTTGATGATGTCGGCCACCACCATATTTTCAAACAAAGCCCCGCGCATAAACGAGTTTTGCACATCGTGCGCCGACTTCAACCCAAGGAGATAGCAGGCCAGCCCCGTATCATAGAAGTAGAGTTTCGGCGTTTTCACGATTCGCTTGCCGATGTTGCGGAAATACGGTTGCAGCAGGAAAACGGTGTAGGAAGTTTCCAGAATGCTTAGCCAACTATTTACCGTCCGCATATCAATGGAAAGTTCATCGGCGATGGTGCTGACAACAAATTCCCGTCCGACACGAGTGGCGCAGAGGCGGACAAAGTCGCGGAACTTGCGAGCGTCTTTGATGTTGATGATTTGCTGCACATCGCGCTGTATATAGGTCGTGAAATAGGTGTCATAGACATCCTCCGGCATTCGTCTGTCGCCCCAAATAGCCGGATAAAAACCTTTGAAAATCAACTCGTCGGTGCTGGCGTTTGCCTCATTGCCCAACTCTGCCAAACTAAGCGGCATCAGACGGACAATCGCCACCCTGCCTGCGAGCGACTGGGTGATGCTTTGCATCAGGAGGAAATTGCTGCTGCCCGACAAGACGATGCTTCGGCTTTTGTCCTCATCGACGGCCACCTGCACGGCATTGAAGAGTTTGGGCAGATAGTGTGCCTCGTCGAAAATGATTTTCTTTGAGTGCGACCGCAGAAAACCATTGATGTCACGTTGCACCATATCGAGGTTGCGCTCGTCCTCAAGGTTGTAGTACTCGTAGTCAGAAAACAGCATTCTACACAGCGTCGTCTTCCCCGACTGACGCGGACCAGTGATTGACAGCACAGGAAATTGGGCTGCCAACCTTAAAATGCGTGACTGTAACTCTCTGTTATACATAGCCTTATCTAATTTTTGGACAAATTTTACATTTGACTGCTAAATTTGTCCGCAAAGGTAATGATTATCTTTGAAACAAGCAAATTTTTTCTTTGTTTTTGATGAAAAATGATGGGAAATTACATTAAAAAGCCGATAAATTACTTTTATCGGCTTTATAATAGGATTATTTCGAACTCTTCCGTCGGTTGCAGTCGCGGCATAGCATTTGGCAATTTTCGGCCACGGTGCGACCACCCTCCACCCACGGCGTGATGTGGTCGGCTTCCATTTGCTCGATCTCGAAATGCTTGCCACAAATGGCACAGATGCCTTTTTGCTTTTCATAGACCTCGCGCCGCGTGTTGTCGTCGAAGGCGCGGATTCCGAGATGGCGGATGTCGTGGTCGAAAACGTAGTGGAAAATGCCCGCCTTCTTTTGCACGTCGCTGTCGGCCATCAGACGCGAAACCTCTTTGGCGATGGCCGTTGCCGTGAGCGTCGTGTCGCGGTATTGGTTGTAAAGCAAGCCCCAATCCACCGCTTTCATCTCCTTTTTGTATTTGCGCCCGAAGAGTTTCTCCGTCCAGTGAATCACGTCTTGGAAATACTGCCAAATCTCGTCGGCGTCGGTGTCGTGCTGATGCTCAGCCATATATTGCTCAATCGTCTTTCCCTGCGCATCGCCAATCCATTTCAGGGCTTTCTCGAAATAGTCCTGACGAATGGGCGAACCCGAAACGAAATCCGACCCGATTTTATACGCCACGCAGCCAGTTTTCGAGAAACGGCGCTTGGCCTGTGTCACCCAACTGCCCGAATAAACAGCGTTGCGGATTTCCTGTTCAGTGAGTTTTTCGCCGGCAATATTGATGATGTTGAACCATTTGAGTTGTTCCTCGTCGGTGCCTTCGCAAATATAGACTTGCAATTCATAGTCCAGAATGCGCTCTTTTTGCGCCTCGGTCATATTGTTGAAACCGAGCAGGTTGCCGTCGAAATTCATCAGATACTCGCCAGCGATGAACGAGCAAATCGAGATGGTGCGTTGCTGTCCGTCGAGCAGTTCGTATTGGTCGTTGCCGACGCGCACCCAATACATCACATTGAGCGGGAATCCGTTCCACACGGTGTCCATCACGGCATTGCGCTTCTTGTCGTCATAAACGAACTCGCGCTGATATTTCGGGCGGATGTTGAGCCGGCCGCCGTAGCCCGTGATGCCTTCCTCCTGAATGCTGAGGTCTTCGTATTTCTCAGCCAATTCGCGAATTTTGATTTGGTGAAGTTCGATTTTCATTGTTTTTTGATAATTATTGTTTTTTGCGGATTAAAATTCGGGCGTATGGAACAGTGACCTCACCATTTATTATCATATATAAGTCACCATCTACAGCACCTCGCTTTTGTACTTCTTTCCTATACTTTTTATGCTCAGGCGTATATGGCCTAACTCCACATTCCAATCCAGAATTAGAAATGCCTAACCCAATTATTTCAAATTGATCTGGACAATATTTATCCATAAAGGTAATTGGAACTCCCATAACTCCATCATAATCGCAAGGTATTTCAGCGGTTACATTAACATTGATAGCTTCATAATTATAATATGTGGGATATTCTTCTGGGGTGAAATGTTTGTATAAATCGATAAATTCATGTCGTTGAGGATAATCCAAGTTTGTAAACCATCGTATTCCCACAACTCTGATGTATCTATTTCCGTTCTCGTCTATACGAAGCGACTTGGATCGAATTTCATATGTTGGTGGTATCATAAATTCACGGTCTCCACTATGAATGCTTGCACCAAGCCACATCTTGTTATCTTTAATCAGGCTAAAACACTCTTTGTATGAAATTGCATTTTGATTTCCAATAATAAGAAATTTCTTATCATATTTAATGAGTTGTGCTAAATATTCTCGAAACAACGAAAACGGCGGATTTGTGACTACAATATCGGATTCTTTCAGCAATTCAATGCACTCTTGTGAGCGAAAATCACCGTTTCCTTTTAACAACGACAGCACGTTTTTATCGTTTTGAATCAAGTATTGCACATCGGCCAGATTGACAGCGCCGTCGCCGTTGTAATCTTTTACTTCCGTGATTTCGACTTTGTAAGCAACCTTTTTTGCCGTTTCCTCGGCAAAATCGAACTTCAACGATAATTCATCGCCCGAAATCGGCGAACCATCGTAACAGGTCGCAATCAACTTTTTTAAACCGAATACATTGAAATTGAGTGCAAAGTACTTGAAGAAATTGCTTTCGTAAGGGTCGTCACAATTACACAGCACCACTTTATTTTTAAAGTGTTGTTTGTAGTATTTTAGTTCCTTAGCGATGTCATCCATTTGAGTATAAAACTCATCTTGTTTTGCGGTTTTGGCACCTCTTAAATCTGCTCTTGCCATAGATTGATAATGTTTTGTGCAAAACTATCAATCCGCTCGACACGATATAAAAGATGTGAGCCTCTTATCGTGTCGCCAAGGCACCACTGCAAGGACCTTACTCTACACCTCAAAGAAACCCACATTGCTGTGAGCATCTCTATTATTGAGGTATAGAGTAGCCTAAACAGTTACCCTATTATTATTTCAGAGTCTTATCCTTGAAACGATTGCAGTGGTTTCGGCTGACACGAAATAATAGTAATGCTTAATCCAACAAAAATTTTGCCCCCTCACAAAGAAAGGACAGTGCAAAGATACAAACAAAGATTCGATTGACAAAAAAAAGCGCGGAAAATTTCAAATCGAGCGCGAAAAGAAAACCGTTCCACTGCCTCGTGATGAAGCGGTGGAACGGTGGTTTGTGGTTATTTTATTGCAATTATTTTTTCTTCGACGAAATCTTGATGGTTTTCGTGCCAGAATTGGCCTTGGCAGCCTTTTTCGTGGTGGTCGTCGTGGTGGTCGGACCCGTGTAGTATTTCAGAGCCTCGGCGAGAAACTTGTTTTTGATGTTGTTGATGCGGGTTTCGTCGCTGGGGTGGTCGCTGAGGAACTCGGCTGTGCCACCGCCCGACGAGGCTGCCATGCGCTGCCAGAAGGTCACGGCTACATTGGGGTCGTAGCCTGCCATAGCGGCGAAAATCAAGCCCATGTGGTCTGCCTCGGTCTCGTGGTCGCGTGAGTATTTCAGGTTGCGGAACTGCAGTCCTTGTTGTGCGATGATTTGGGCGATGCTCTGCGTGTTCTGACCCATGCCGAGGGCTCCAGCGACGGCTGTTCCGATTTGCAGGCCATACTGCTGCTTGATTTGCTTCGACATCTGCTCTGCCGAGTGGTTGGCCACGGCGTGGGCGATTTCGTGTCCGAGCACGACGGCGAGCGACGCCTCGTCTTGCGTGATGGGCAGCAGACCCTCATAAACGACGATTTTTCCGCCCGGCATACAGAATGCGTTGATGCTGTTGTCTTGCACGAGGTTGAACTCCCACGCGTAGTTCGACAGTTCGTTGGCGTAGCCGTTGTTCGTCAGGTAGGTTTGCACGGCGTTGGCGAGTTTCTGTCCGACGCGCTGCACCATGGCGGTGTTCGTCGCGTGGGTCGATTTTTTGGCACTTGCCATGTACTTCGAATACTCCGTTGCGCTGAGCGAGAGCACTTCCTGATCACTGATCATGAGGTTTTGCTTGCGACCCGTGAGGGGCACTGTGCGCGTCGTTCCGCAGGCCGAGAACAGCACGGCAGCGACGACTGCAAGAAGATAATGTTTCAAATGTTTCATGTTTTTTTATTGTTTAAGTTAAAATTTTTCGGATTTCTGGCGACAAAATTACGAAGAAATGAGTAAAAAACCAAATTTTCTGCGATATTGTTCGTAAAAAACGGAAAAACTGTCGATTGTTCACAGAAAATTCGTACCTTTGCAGGGAATTTTGAACAATTTGAAAAAGATGCTGAAAATTGGAGACAAAGCCCCCGAACTGCTGGGGCGCGACGAGAACGGAAATGAGTTGAGGCTGAGCGACTTTGCTGGCAAGAAACTCGTGTTGTATTTCTATCCGAAAGATGCCACGCCGGGCTGTACGAGCGAGGCCTGCAACCTGCGCGACAACTACGAGCGATTGATGGCGAAAGGCTATGCCGTGGTGGGTGTGAGCGTGCAGGACGAGCGGTCGCACCAGAAATTCATCGAGAAACACCAACTGCCCTTCCCCCTGATTGCCGACACCGACCATGCGCTCGTGGAGGCTTTCGGCGTGTGGCAGGAGAAGAAGATGTGCGGTCGCACCTACATGGGCACCGTGCGCACGACCTTCGTCATCGACGAGCAGGGCACGATTGCCGAGGTCTATGGTCCGAAGCAAATCAAGGTGAAGGAACATGCCGAGCAGATTTTAAAAAATTGAACCGTTATTTTGGGGGGAGGTTTTTGTTTGGTGTCATTTTTTTTGTACCTTTGCGGCAAAATGATTCATGGTCAATGGTCATTTGGCAATGAGAAAAAATATTTAAACTACTTACTTTTATTGAAACTATGGCTTTATTAACAAGAGGACAACATTTTGACAATTATACAGTGCAATGTCTCATCAAGGAGAATCTTTATACTGAGACATATCGAGTTGAGAATGAAAATGGGAATCCGTTTTTCATGAAATTATTTGTGACAAAAAGAATCCCCGAAAAATTGATAAATGCTGACTCAAACGAGGTACTTGAAATTGAATATTCTCAAAGTTTGACTCACAAAAACATCGTCAGTTTTGTTGGCAAAGGCACTATTGACACGGTTGAAGGCTTGTGTCCGTATTACCTGACAGATTATTTCAGTGGAGAATTGTTAATTGAGAAACTGCAGCGTGAAAAAAAAATTGAATCGAAAGAGGCATTGTCAATTTTTCGTTCCATTTTGGAAGGTCTTCAGTATATGCATTCCAACGGTTTGTATCATAATGACATTACCCCCCGGAACATTATGCTGTCTGCCACGACAAATGGAACGCCAGAAATAATCGATCTTGGACACACTTCGAAACGTTGTTCTGGCAAAGTAACTTTCGACACTTCGGATTTAGAAATTCCTTATTGTGCCAACGAAACTTTTGCTGGTATTTATGATGAACAAAGCGACATTTTTGCAGTAACAGCCATTCTATTCACGATGCTTGTTGGTGAAGTACCTTGGAAAATGGAATTCCCAGAATCAATGAAAAGAATTAGGAAGGCAATTGTAATAAAAGAGAAACGCAAAGAAGAGCCGATTGATTTCAAGAATTTAGAGATTGATGACAACATAAAAGTCATTTTAGCGAAAGGATTAGCGGTAAAATTTTCCGAACGTTACAGAAGTATTTCTCAGATTCTTGCAGATTTAGATTCTGAAAAACAACTTGAGATTCCCGAATCCCCAAAAGATGATAAAAAACAAGGTCAATCACGCGGGGGATTTAGCAGAGAAATAGATAGTCCTAACAAGGTCGATTTTGAAATTAGACGAGGGGGAGGAAATGGTTTTAAAGATATTGCTGGAATGGAAGAACTTAAAAACTATTTATCCCAAAGGGTAATATTTGTAATAAAAAACAAAGATAAGGTAGAAAAATACAAATTGTCCATCCCTAACGGAATGCTGTTATACGGACCCCCAGGATGTGGCAAGACTTTTGTTGCAGAAAAATTTGCCGAAGAAACAGGTTTTAATTTCATTTTAGTAAAATCTTCTGACCTTGCAAGTTCATTCGTTCATGGATCACAAGAAAAAATTGCCCAATTGTTCAAACAAGCAGAACAAAAAGCACCCATTGTCCTGTGTTTTGACGAATTCGATGCCTTGGTTCCAGATAGGTCAAATCCAGGTGCTCAATATTCCGCAGGCGAAGTCAATGAGTTTTTATCCCAGTTGAATAATTGCTCGCAAAAAGGAATTTTTGTAGTTGGTACTTCTAATAGGCCTGACAAAATTGACCCTGCGGTATTGCGTACTGGCAGAATAGACAAACAAGTATATGTGCCGCTTCCCGACAAAGACGCGCGAAAAGAAATGTTTATGATTCATTTGCAAGGGCGACCCTATGATAAAAATTCCATTGATACAGACAAACTTTCAGAATTGTCAGAAGGCTTTATTGCTAGTGATATTGCTTATGTTGTGAATGATGCTGCGATGATTGCCGCTTACACTGACCAAAATATTACTGAAGAACTTCTTGAAACAACTTTAAAGAACACTCATCCCTCACTCCGAGCGGATACCCTTCAAGTTTACGAAGAAATCAGACAAAAAATGGAAAATACCGAAAGGCGTAATATGCAACGTCGCCGTATAGGATTTGTATAAATTAATTAACCCAAAAAATTTATTTAAAATGAAAACTACGGAAAAAGTATTAGAGTTCTTGAAACAACAAGGCTTTTGCCCTGAAGTTGATTCTGACGATGGGAACATTTTGTTCAAGTATCAAATGAAAAATTTTCTTTTCATCAACAATGATGAAGATGAACTTTTTTTCCAGTTAATTTTACCTGGAATTTTCGATATAACCGAAGAGAATCGTGAGCTCGTGTTAGATGCGATTAATAAAGTAAACGTTTCAGTTAAAGTTATTAAATGTTGCATTATCAATGACGAAGTATGGATTTTCTTTGAAAATCTCCTAGATAGTTCGCCAGAAGTATCAGACATTATACCACGTGCATTGAATATTCTGCAAGGAGCCCAACTGGAATTCTACAAGCATATTGAGTAATTAATAATATCTTTTTAATCAGTTAATTCACGACACAAATACAATCTATTAACAAATAAGAAAAAAATGGAAAAAAACGATCGTCTGGCGTTGAACGCCAATCCCGTGGTGGCCTTTCTGAAGAAACTGCCCCATGAGTTTACGAAACAAGACATCATTCGCTTCATCGAGGAGAATGGTATCGAAATGGTGAATTTTATGTATCCCGGCGGCGACGGCAAGCTGAAAACGCTGAACTTCGTCATCAGCGACCGTGCCTATCTGAACACGATTCTGACCTGCGGCGAGCGTGTCGATGGTTCGAGTCTTTTCTCGTTTATCGAGGCTTCGGCCAGCGACCTCTACGTGCTGCCGCGCTTCTCGACGGCCTTCGTCGATCCGTTTGCCGAGATTCCGACGCTCTGCCTGCTCTGCTCGTATTTCGACAAAGACGGACAGCCGTTGGCCTCGTCGCCCGAACAGACGCTGCGCCGCGCTGCACAGGCTTTCCGCGAGGTGACAGGAATGGAATATGAGGCGATGGGCGAGTTGGAATACTACGTGATTCAGCCCGTCGAGGACGTGTATCCCGCCACTGACCAGCGCGGCTATCACGAGAGCGGTCCCTACGCCAAGACCAACGATTTCCGCACGCGCTGTATGCACTACATCGCACAGACCGGCGGACAAATCAAATACGGCCATTCCGAGGTTGGAAACTTCGTGCAGGACGGCCTTTGCTACGAGCAGAACGAGATTGAGTTCCTGCCCGTGCCCGTGTGCGACGCCGCCGATCAGTTGATGGTTGCCAAGTGGGTGATTCGCAATCTGGCGTGGCTCGAGGGTCTGAACGTGACGTTTGCACCGAAAATCACGACAGGCAAGGCTGGCAGCGGTCTGCACGTTCACATGCGTCTGACGAAAGACGGCAAGAACCAAATGATTACGCCGCAGCCGAAGCATCATTTCGGCACTGCCCTCTCTGACGAGGCGCTGAAGATGATTGCCGGTATGATGGAACTCGCACCGAGCATCACGGCCTTCGGCAACAAGAATCCGACGAGTTATTTCCGTCTCGTGCCCCATCAGGAAGCCCCGACGAATGTTTGCTGGGGCGACCGCAACCGCTCGGTGCTCGTGCGTGTGCCGCTCGGTTGGACGGCGAAGGGCGACATGTCGGTTCTGGCCAATCCCAACGAAAAACCGACCGATTTCGACACGACGCAAAAGCAGACCGTGGAAATGCGCTCGCCCGACGGTTCCGCCGACATCTATCAGTTGTTGGCTGGCCTGTGCGTGGCTTGCCGTCACGGTTTTGAGATGCAGAACGCACTCGAAGTGGCCGAAAAGAACTACGTCGATGTGAACATCCACGACGATGCCCACGCCGACAAACTCGAGAAACTGGCGCAATTGCCCGATTCGTGCATCGCTTCCGCCGAGTGCCTCGAAAAGCAGCGTGCCGCCTACGAAGCCTACGGCGTCTTCTCGAAAGCGATGATCGACGGCATCGTCAGCCAACTTCGCGCCTTCGACGACCGCACCCTGCGTGCCGACATCAGCGGCAATCAGGAAAAAATCACGCAACTCGTCGAGCAGTATTTCCACTGTGGATAACGATTTCGTCAATTTTGAGCCCCAAAATCGCTTTTTTGAGTAGAAAAAGGCGGTTTTGAGGCTCATTACGAGCATAAAAAAAGATTGGTTATCAGGAATAACATTCAATAATGATAATATGAAGAAAAGAATTTTTGCAATCGCCGCACTTTTAACCCTTGTTTTAGGTGGTGCGTCAGCCCAGTCTGCTGTCGGCGTCGGCGAACAAGTAACATCGGAAAGTGCCATTCAAGAAGGAGTGAGTTATATTTTGCAACAGCAGGCAACGGGATTCCCCTACATTGCTGATGCTGGAACGTACTATTCCGTGCCGAACAGCGGAAGCACCGCAACGGAAGCCTGCGTCTATCAGTTCATTTCCAACGGTGACGGCACGTGGAAAATCAAGAGTGTCTATACGGGAAAATACTGGGGCATTCCTGTGAATGGTCAAGATTTGCAACCTGCCGACGAAGCATCAGCAGGCGTGTGGTCGCTGAACTTCAACAATGGAGTCGCTTACCCGACGGCACCCGACGCAGGCGGCGAGACGCGCGGTCTCGACCGTTCTAGTCAGAGATTGTGGGGATACACGACAGGTACGGGTGCAACGAAGCAGGTGAAAATCTATCAGTTGAGCGATACGCCGCCCGTTCCCCTTTCTGACGAGATTCTAGAGGAACTCAATGCGAAAACTATTACTGTGGCGACCAATTATGCCAACAATCTGACAACAGGCCAATGGTATGTGATGTTCGACCGAGGAACGCAACCCAAAAAGCACGGCTACCTTTACGAAAATAGCACGAAGCACACGCTTTACAACACGGCAACTGTGCCTTCGGGCAACACAACTACGGCTGCCAAATATCTGGTGCGACTCGTCGATGCCGGCGATGGCAAATTCTACATCCAGACAGGGTTTGGCAATTACATCGGAGCGTTTGAACACAAACAGAACGTGCCAGTGACGGCTCAGCCGCAGGAGAAACTCATCGTAGAGAAAATTGCCAATACCGACGGCCATTTCTACGTGCAAAGCACCTCGACCAACGTAGTTCTCAATGCCAACGATGTGGGCAGCGGCGACGCAACGGTGGTGGGTTGGAATACGACCGTTCCGACAGCCATCGACGGCAACAACGACTGGGCTTTCTATCCTGTCACGCTTGCCGACATCGACCCGAGTTCGGCTGTTACGCTGAACGATGTAGCCATCACTCGTGGCTACCAGACCTGCGGACGCGGCAACGAAAATTCGCTGATGCTTCGCATCGACCTGACACCCTCGTTAGCGATTAGCAACGCGACCATCAACGTGAGCCTGAACGAAGCAGCAAAGGCGAATCTCAGCAACATTTATTTTTACGAAACGACCGCTAAGGAGTTCATCGCCAATATTCCGTCGTCGCCTATTGCTACGGCAACTGTGGGCAATACCGTCAGTTTCAACATCGGCAACGTGTCGGAAGGTTTGCACCATTTCTGGCTCTGCGCCACGGTGAAAGACGATGCCGAACTCGGTGCCATTCTCGAAGCTACGCTCACGGGTGTCACCTTCACCTGCCTCGGCTCGACGAACACGCTTACTGTTCCCGCTTCGAAAACACCTTCGCGTCAGGGTATGAAAGTTTATAACCAACAGACCTTCGTGTTCAAACCGACGACCGACGGCAACCGCTTCTATCGCATTCCCGCGATGATTCTCGACAAGAACGGCGACCTCGTTGTGGCCATCGACCGCCGCTACAATGACAACTCCGACCTCGGCAACCATAAAATCGACGTCAGCATCAAGCGAAGCGAGGACAACGGTCGCACATGGGGTGCTCAGAACACCGTGGCCGTAGGAAATACCGCTATCGAGGCGCGCTACGGCTACGGCGACGCGGCCCTTGCACGCACCAAAAACGGCAGAATCATCTGCCTGATGGCTTGCGGAAAGAATATGTACTTCGGAACAGGCGGCTATAGCGATGGCACACATTATAATAAATGGGTCGGAATGCTCACGAGCGACGACAACGGTGTGACATGGCAAGGCGACAGCAACGGCGACCCGATTCTCATCACAGAAGATGTTTTCGGCGGTCGCGGACAGTCACTTTTCGTCAGCTCTGGTAAAGGCGTGACCACAGAAGAAGGAGCCGTGATGTTCAGTGTCAATGTCAAGAGGACTGGTAACAACACATCGGATTGCTACATCCTCAAAACCGAAGACGAGGGCGCAACGTGGACGCTGCTTCCCAATAACGCTTATAGTGGTACTGACGAGTCGAAACTCGAGCAACTCAACGACGGACAACTGCTGCTCAGTGTGCGCCAGAGCGGAAATCGCGGTTGGAACACGGGCAGTGCCGACGGAATGACATGGGGTGAGCAGTATCGCTCGGCCGACATCTCGGGTAACGCCTGCAACGCCGACCTTATTTATTATAGTCGCACGACGAAGGGCGCAAAACGCGACATCATGCTGCACTCTTATATCAACACAGGCGGTCGCGAAAGCCTGCAACTGGCAATGAGCATCGATGGTGGAAAGTCGTGGCACGATGTCTATAACATCCAGCCCAACGGTTCGTGCTACTCGACGATGCAGGTGCTCAACGACGGCTCGCTCGCCATTCTGTATGAGGACGAGTCTTACAGTGCTGACAACGGTTTCGCCATCACCTATGTCACCATCACCAAAGACCAAATCAACGAGTGGTGCGACGAACTCGCAGCCGAATTCGAGCACCCCACGGTGAAAATCGTAGAGCAGGGAAATATGAATGCTGCTGCGCCTTGGGGTTCGTGGAATCCTGCGTCGGGTTGGGCCAATAAGTTCACGACGAGTGCCGCCTCTGGTATGGCAGGCGTGGTGGTTTCTGCCACATATAATGCTTTAAATAGGCAGTATCTGAATGGAAACGGAACTCAGCGCGTGTTTGTAATGAAACCTTCGGCTACTGGTGCTCAGAACGATGTCTTCACGATTACTGCTCCCGAAGGCTATCTCATCGAGGGTTACAGCATCGGCGGCTATACCAACAATAACAATGAAACCTACACCCTGACGGCTGAAAACGGCGAAAGTGTTGTCATCAACCAACGGAATACGGTTACAACCGCGCCCAATTTCCTCAACGTAACGGGCATCAATGCGAAATCGACTACGATTACAATGTCGAACAACAACGGTTCAAACAACAGCTTTGCCAGTATTTCGCATTTTGTCGTCTATCTGAAAAAGATGGATAAAAAGTCGCTTGTTTTGCTCGACGACGACCGCGAAGTTGAATACCCGAATGCCAACCGTATTACCGACAACCTCGAAGTTCAGGCTGTCGATGTCACGCTCCACGGTCGCACGCTCTTCAAAGACAACTCGTGGAACACGCTCTGTTTGCCGTTCGCTATCAACGATTTTGCTGGAACACCTCTCGAAGATGCCGAAGTGAGAAGCCTTGAAAACGCATCGTTCAACAACGGCACGCTGACGCTGAATTTCAGTGAAGGACTCGACGCCATCGAGGCAGGAAAGCCGTATATCGTGCGTTGGACTTCGGGCGACGACATCAAGAATCCCGTGTTCATGAATGTGCAGTTCGACAATACCGACGGTCAGCTTGTGTTCGACAATGTCGGCTTGATTTTCAAAGGAACCTTTACGCCGTTTGTCTTCGAGGCGCAGGACAAGTCAAAGCTCTATATGGGCAACGAAAACAAGCTCTTGTATCCGAAAAAGACCATGGCCATCAAGGCTTTCCGTGCGTTCTTCGACCTCGGCGACAACCTCGTGGCTGCTGAATCTTCGGCTGCTGCTGGAGCGAAGGAAATCACGAATTTCGTACTGAATTTCGGCGAAACAACAGAAATCGGCGCTTCGCTAAATGATTATGGAAAAATGACAAATGATTGTTGGTATTCGATTGACGGTCGCCGTCTCAACGGAAAGCCGACACAAAAGGGCGTTTATATCGTGAATGGAAAGAAAATTGTGAAGTAAGAAATCAAAAAAATGAACAAGAAATATTATCTTCAACCCGACATCAGGGTTCGCAGTTTGGAATCGGATTTGCTTCAAGATGGCATCACCCAAGCCAGCACCGGCGACACCGGCATCGAGTATGGTGGCGAAGGCGGCGATGACGACGATCCCCGTGCAAAATGGGGAAATCTATGGAGCGATTTAGATGAAACAGGCGGTTCTTGGGAAGAATAATTTCATCTCAACGAATCAATCGTTTTCATCGACCATGAAAATATCGGGAACCGTTTTGGTTTCCGATATTTTTTTGAATGATACTGAAAATTTCTTAAATAGTTTCCGCATTTGTCAGAATTTCGTTATTTTTGCAGTTTGTAGGCAGGCGGTGTGCGGAATTGTCCTGACAACCGTCGCCGAATCTAAAAAACTGGAATATGATGAAGAAATTATTATTGACAGCCATCTGCGTGGTGGCGTTATCGAATTTTCAAGTGATGGCACAAGGTTATACGGCGTTATGGAAACAGGTGAGCGACGCACAGTCGAAGGACTTGCCGAAAACGGAGTTGGAGGTGCTCGGAAAGATTGCGGACAAGGCTCGCGCCGACCGCAACTACGGCCATTTGCTGAAGGCTCAGTTGCGACGGGCGGCGGTGCAGACGCAGATTGCACCCGACTCGATTGATGTCGAACTGGAGCGCGTGAAAAACGCGATGGAACAGGCCGAGAAAAACGGAAATCGCGTTCTGGCGGCAGTCTATCAGAGCGTTTTGGGTCGAATCTACCGCGACAAATCGTCGTCGTTCGGCTATCGCGGCGCTTCCGACGACCTCGAAAATGCCACGAACAAGGCGCTGTCGAAGGAATTTTATGCAAAATCGTTGGAACCTGTCGAATTGTTGGCGAAGCAGTCGGCGAAAGGCTACGAACCAGCACTCGTCGATGGCATCGACAGCCATATTTTCGGTGGCGACCTGCTGCACGTGCTCGGCATCGAGGCTGGCGACTACAAAACGCTGCACAAGTGGTATTTGGCGCGTGGAAATCGCCCTGCTGCGTGCATTTGTGCTCTGAATGACTTGGGGAGTTCAGACCATTCTTCTTCCATTCGGAAATCGGCTTATCTGTTGGCGCTCGACTCGCTCATCAACGAATATCAAGACCTCAAGGAGTGTGGCGAACTGGCCATCGCTCGCTATCATTTTATGGAACAGGCGGAAGACGCTTCGGCTGAGGAGAAAATGAACTACATCAACTACGCCCTGCAACACTGGGGGTCGTGGCCTCGGATGAACATTTTGCGCAACGCCCAAAACCACCTGACGCTGCCGTCGTTCTCGGTGTCGGTGGGCGATGGAATCCAACTGCCCAACAAACCTCGGAAGGTGGAAATTCGGCAGTTGGTGAACTGTCAACAACTGACGATGACGGTGCAACGCGTGAATGTCGATGGCGACACGAATTTGAATCCGCAAAACTCGCAGGATTATGCGAAACTGAAGAAACTCATCGTCAACGATGGCACACAGCAGACGGTGACGCGCCGCTACGTGGGTCAGCCCGACTATAAAGTCATCGAGGACTCAATGACCATCGCGGGGCTGCCCGTCGGTGTCTATCTCGTGGAATTTTCGACCGAGCGCGCCAATATGCGCACCGAGCGAATGCTGTTGCACGTGAGCGACCTTTACGTGATTCACGAACCGCTGCCCGACAGTCGGATTCGGTTCGTTGTGGTGAATGCCACGACGGGACGGCCTGTTCCAGGGGCACAAATCAGGATTTCAAACCGCACAAACAGCAACGGGAAAGACGGTTTTACGACGCTGACAACCGACGCAAAGGGCGAGAAAATCTTTGACTTTTCGCAGGTGCGTCCCAGAACCTATTTCGTCTTCACCGACAAGGACAAATCCAGTCCCGAGCAGTCGGTTAGCACTTATTATTCGTTTTACGACAACCAAACGACGCAATACACCTACAATGTGCTGACCGACCGCAGTCTGTATCGCCCAGGCCAGACCGTCCACGCCGCCGTCATCGCCTACAAGACCGAGCGCCACACGGAAACTTCGGCATTGGCTGGCGAACAGGTGACGCTGACGCTACGCAACGCCAACCACGAGGTGGTGGAAGAGAAGAAAGTCACCACCGACGACTACGGCAAGGCTTCCGCCGACTTTGTGCTGCCCTCGACGGGTCTGACCGGTCAATTTTCCATTTCGACGAAACGCGGAAGCGCCTATTTCTCGGTCGAGGAATACAAGCGTCCGACGTTCCGCGTCGAGTTCGACGAAGTGACGGAAAAATACGAAAGTGGCGACGAAGTGAAGGTGAAAGGCCACGTGCGCAGTTTCGCGGGCGTGCCCGTGCAAGGTGCGCGTGTGAAGTATAAGGTGGTGCGCCGTCGTGCAATGTGGTGGTGGCGCGGCGACAACGAAGGCGACAAAACACTCATCGAAGACACACTCGTGACCAACGACGACGGCAGTTTCGAGGTGATGGTGCCGATGGTGATGGATGAAAATCGAAGGACGAAAAACGAAAGAATTTCTCGATTCTATAACTTCGTGGTCGAGGCCGATGCCACCGACACCGCAGGCGAAAGCCATCACGGAAGCACGTCGCTGCCCTTGGGTGACAAGCCGACGGCTTTCAGTGTGACGATGCCGGCGAAAATCGAGGCCGACAGCATTGCGAAGGTGACTTTCCACTATCTGAACAACGCTGGAAAGCCCATCGACGCGAAAGTTTCGTACATTTTGAAAGATGAAACCTTAAAAATCAAGGAAAATAAGACAGTCGCAGCCAACGAAGCTTTCGAAATGCGCTTCAACACGCTGAAATCGGGACTTTACACGCTCGAAGCGACCTGCGGCAACGACACCCTGAAGCAGGAAATCATCGTGTTCTCGATGAAGGACAAGCAGCCCGCCGTGAAGACGCACGACTGGTTCTACGCCTCGGCTTCGGAATTCCCACGCGACGGTCGTCCGATTTACATCCAGATGGGCGCGTCGGACAAGGACCAGCACATTGTTTATTCGATTTTCAGCGGTAACAAGGTGCTCGAAAGTGGTGTCATCGACCAGAGCAACGCCATCACCACGCGCCAGTTCACCTACAAAGACGAATACGGCGACGGTGCCTTATTGACTTGCGCGTGGGTGCGCGAGGGCAAACTCTACACCCATCAGGCCGAACTGCGCCGTCCCCTACCCGACAAGCGTCTGAATCTCTCGTGGAAAACCTTCCGCGACCGCCTCACGCCTGGCCAGAAAGAGGAATGGACGCTGCACGTGTGCCCCACCCCTACCCCCTCCCCCGAAGGGAGGGGAACAAAAGCCTCCCCTACGGGGGGAGGTTTGGAGGGGGCCTCCCTCATCGCCGTTCTCTTCGACCGCTCACTCGACGACATCCGCCGTCATTCGTGGTCGTTTGGCCCGAACATTTGGCGCAGCCTGCCCTCGACACAGTGGATAGGCCGCCGCGAAAGGGATTTCAGCCTCTACGGCGAACAACCTTACAAGTCGCTGGCGGAAAACGAACTCCGTTTCACCCATTTCGACCCCGAAATGTTCGATTTTATGCCGCGTGTCGTCTTCAACTACAACAGTCGCGCCGGTGGTATCCGTATTCGTGGTACGGCACCGATGATGGCGAAGGCAACCGCAAGTGTCGAAGAATCGAGCAATGTGCTTCGTGAAGTACCCATTAAGGCTGCCAAGCAGAAAAATGACATTGCCGCGAGAGATGTGGCTGGAAACGACGATTCTGAGGCTCAAAAATCGACTTCGGAAAGCACTCAGGTTCGCGAAAACCTCAACGAAACGGCCTTCTTCTATCCCTCGCTGATGACCGACAAAAACGGCGATGTGTCGCTGAAATTCACCCTGCCCGAAAGCATTACGACGTGGCGATTCCTCGGTTTGGCGACCGAAAAAGACGTGCGTTTCGGAATGTTGGAAGGCGAAGTTGTGGCGAAAAAAGACGTAATGATTCAGCCGAATATGCCGCGATTCCTGCGTTCAGGCGACAAGGGACAAATCGCCGCCCGAATCTTCAACACGGGCGAAAAAACCGTGAAGGGAACGGCGACGATTGAACTGCTCGAACCCGAAACCGAGAAGGTCGTTTATAGCCAAAACACGCCGTTCTCGGTGGAAACGGGCAAGACCGCAGCCGTCAGTTTCGATGTGGATGCGGCTTCGGACGCCATCGCCGGCCATTCGCTGCTCATCTGTCGCGTGTCGGCGTCGGGCAACGGTTTCTCGGATGGCGAACAGCACTATCTGCCCATCCTGCCCGACTACGAACTCGTCATCAACACCGTGCCGTTCACGCAGCACGGCGCAGGCACGAAAACCATCGACTTGACGAAACTTTTCGGAAGTTCAGACAATACTCGGTTATCCTCTAACTCTCAACTGTCAACTCTCAACTCTCAACTTTCATCCCTCACCGTCGAATACACCAACAACCCCGCGTGGATGATGATTCAGACGCTGCCCACCGTGGCAACTTCGTTGGAAAAGAACGCCATCAGTCAGGCTGCGGCCTACTACGCCAACAGCCTCGCCGACCACTTGCTTAAGCAGTCGCCCAACATCAAGACGACCATCGAACTTTGGAAGCGCGAACAGGGCGCGGAAACCTCGCTGATGAGCAGTTTGGAGAAAAATCAGGAACTGAAAACGATGGTGCTCGACGAAACGCCGTGGGTCGCCGAAGCCCATCACGAAAGTGACCAGAAACGCCTGCTCAGCAACTATTTTGACGAAAATGCCCTGCGCTATCGCCTCGACAACAACCTCTCGAACCTGCAAAAACTGCAAAACGGTGACGGTTCGTGGAGTTGGTGGCAGGGAATGTCGGGCTCGCTTCATATGACGGTTGCCGTCAGCAAAATGCTCGTGCGACTCAACACGATGCTCGACAACCCATCATCCGACACCCAAGAAATGCTCGACAAAGCCTACGGATTTATGGGTCATCAGATTCTGAAAGAGGTCGAGGAAATGAAAAAAATGGAGAAAAAAGGCGCGAAAAACGTTCGTCCGAGCGAAACCGCCATCGACTGGCTCTATCTGACCACACTCGACGGTCGGAAACTAAGCGACCGCGTGCAGGAAGCGAAGACCTATCTCATCAATCGGCTGTCGAAACAGACGAGAGATTTCACGATTTACGGCAAGGCCGTTTCGGCCATCATCCTCGGCAAAAACGGACACGAAAAGATGGCGAAAGACTATTTGAAGAGCATTCGCGAATACAGCGTGTTCACCGAGGAAATGGGTCGATATTTCGACACGCGGAAGGCTGGTTACAGTTGGTTCGACTACAAGATTCCGACCGAAGTGGCGGCCATCGAAGCCATCCGACTGTTGCAACCGCAAGACACGCAAACTGTTGAGGAAATGCAGCGTTGGCTCTTGCAGGAAAAGCGCACGCAGCAATGGAGCACGCCCATCAATGCCGTGAATGCCGTCTATGCGTTTATGGGCGATGAAATGAGCGAAAAACTCGCGCCGATGAATGCGCAACTCAGCGTTCTGAAGGTCGATGGTCGCGAAATCGAAACCTCGCAGGCGACCGCTGGACTGGGTTATGTGAAATCGACGCAGGAAGGTCGTAATTTCAAGACTTTTACTGCTGAAAAAACGAGCGACGGAACCTCGTGGGGCGCCATTTATACACGCTCGTTCCAGCCCGCGAGCGAAATTGCCGACGCGTCGAGTGGCTTGAAAGTGAAGCGCGAGGTGTTCGTTGTTTCGAGGAGTTCAGGAGTTCAAGAGGATTCTCGTTCCTCCCTCCTCGACTCTCCTTCCTCGTTGAAAGTCGGCGACCGCGTGAAAATCCGCATCACCATCGAGGCCGAGCGCGACTACGATTTCGTGCAGGTCAGCGACAAGCGGGCAGCCTGCCTCGAGCCCGTCGGACAACTCAGCGGCTATCGTTGGGGCTACTACTGCGCACCTCGCGACAACGTGACGAACTATTATTTCGACCGAATGGCGAAAGGTCGTCACATCGTCGAAACCGAATATTATGTTGACCGCACAGGCCGCTACCAAACAGGCACTTGCACCGTGCAGTGCGCCTATTCGCCCGAATACACGGCTCGCACCGCCGCCGAGTGGTTTGAAGTGAAATAATATCGTCAAAAAATCGAAGAAAATGAAAAATATCAAGAAAATTGTGTTGAAAACAGCCCTCGTGCTCTTGGGAAGTGCGATGGCGACGAATGCCGACGCCCAGCACATCGAGGCGAAATCGCAGACCATCAACGTCGGGCAGGTGATGTTCCGCCAACCCGTCACCGTCGATTACCAACTGCACAACCGAGGCCACCACACGCTCTACATCGACCAAGTGCGCACGAGTTGTGGCTGCACAACGGTCGATTATCCGCTGACGAGCATTCGCGGCGACGAGTTTTTCACCGTCCGCGCCGTGTTCGACGCGAAGCAAATGGGCCATTTCACAAAGCAAATCGGCATCTACGCCAACGGCAGCAAAACGCCCTACATCCTCACGTTGAAAGGCGTTGTCGTCGAGGAAGTGACCGATTTCGTGGGCGATTACCCCTACCAGTTGGGCGACCTGCTGACCGACCAAAACGCCATTGAGTTCGACGATGTGAACCGCGGCGACCTTCCGATGGCGAAAATCCACATCCTGAACAATACCGACCATCCCGTTCAGCCCGTCATTATGCACCTTCCCGACTATCTGCAAGCCGAAATTTCGCCCTCGGAAATTTGTGCTGGACGCTCGGGCGAAGTCATTTTCACGCTCGACACGCGCCAGATTCGTGACTTCGGACTGACGCAGACGAAGGTCTATCTCGGCAGTCGGCCTGGCGACAAGGTAGCGACGAACAAGGAAATCAGCATTTCGGCATTGCTGCTGCCCAATTTCAACGACCTCAGCGACGCACAACTCGCCCTCGCGCCGAAAATCCAACTTTCGACAACGTCGCTCAACCTCGGTTCGTTCAGTGGAAAAAAGAAGTTAAAGGGCGAAATCGACATTCAAAACACGGGAAAATCGACCCTTGACATCAGCCACGTCGAAATGATGACGATTGGCCTGCAAATCTCGCTCAACAAGACGAAACTCGAACCTGGCGAATACGCGAAATTGAAGATTACGGCGGTCGAGAAAGACCTGCGACTCGTCAAGGAACCGAGGATTCTGATGATTAGCAACGACCCGAGCAACCCGAAGGTCATCATCGACGTGAAAACAGAATAGAAAATGATTCAGATTGAAATCGACAGCGGTAGCGGCTTTTGCTTCGGCGTGACAACGGCCATCAAAAAGGCGGAGGAGGAACTTTCGCCCACCCCTCAACACCCAACACCTAACACCCAACACCCAACACCTAACACCCAACACCCAACACCCCTCCTCTACTGCCTCGGCGACATCGTCCACAACAGCAAGGAGGTGGAGCGCCTTCACGAGAGCGGCCTCGTCACCATCAACCACGAGCAACTCGCCGACCTGCGCGACGCGAAAGTGCTGCTCAGGGCGCACGGCGAACCGCCCTCGACCTACGAACTGGCACGGCGCAACAACATCGAAATCATCGACGCGACCTGCCCCGTGGTGTTGCAGTTGCAGAAGCGAATCAAACGGCAATACGACAGCCAGCCCGACGCACAAATCGTGATTTTCGGCAAAAATGGCCACGCCGAAGTGCTCGGACTCGTCGGCCAGACCGACGGTCACGCCATTGTCGTCGAAAACCTCAACGACGTGAAGCGACTCGACTTCTCACGCGACATTTTCCTCTATTCGCAGACGACGAAAAACCTCGACGAATTCCACGAAATCATCGCCTTCATCCAGAGCCACATCGCGCCCGAAGCCACCTTCCGCAGTTTCGACACGATTTGCCGCCACGTTGCCAACCGAATGCCAGCCATCG
>Ga0256405_10001582_pt1 | contig 60748 bp, 91 predicted proteins | sample RumenRJG_02DNA_FD_189096 | JGI IMG/M metagenome (GOLD analysis project Ga0256405, IMG submission 189096) | Bovine rumen microbial communities from Lethbridge, Alberta, Canada - RJG_02 | ecosystem: Host-associated > Mammals > Digestive system > Stomach > Rumen | place: Canada: Alberta... | reverse complement strand
CTTCTCGGCTTGTCCCTTTGTCCCTATGCTTCCGAATACAGGGCAATAGGGAAATCCTTTTCTGTGGCAATACCAGACGGGGCCGGGGGCTTGCCCTTCCAACTTCACATCTGCCGGTAACGTTTCGACCATGTAATAGTTTCCGATTGCCTGTTTCTTTCTCACGGTTCGCCCTCTCTTTCCGATCTGCATATCCGCAAGATGTACTTTGTCTGCAATTCCTCAATCCGTCTCTTGACTGTACAGCCAAGCCGCACAACCTTGTCACACTCTTCACACGATCCGTTCAAGTCACAGAATGACGTGAAATAACCGTAGATCCGTCCCCAGCGCTGTCGGTTTTCCTCAAGCTGTTTCCGTGTTGGTATCATGCCTCTGCCTCCTTTGCTTCTCTGATTCTAACCTTCAGGCTTTGTAATAAGCTTTCCTGCACATCGTCTTTGCTCTCAAGACTTCTTATCACATCTTCATCCCTGCCGCCCTTTACGATCAAGTGATGAACGATCACGGGGTATTCCTGTCCCTGCCTGTGCAACCTCTTGTTCGCCTGTTGATACTCTTCCAGATTCCACGTCAGCCCAAACCAAATGATATGATGCCCGCCCTCTTGTAAATTCAGGCCATAACCGCAAGACGCGGGATGAATCAAGAGCAAATCAATCTTGCCCGCGTTCCAATCTTCCTTGTCCTGCGCGCCCGCGTACACGCGCACCCGCAAGCCGGTTTTCTCCAAAGCTTTCAGCAACCGTTCCTTGTCGTGAATGAACGAATAGCACACAAGCGCGTGCTGTCCATTAAGGCTTTCCACGGCCTCAAGAAACGCCTCAATCTTGCAATCATGGATCTCTACAACCTCGCGGTCTTCATCATAAACCGCACCGTTGCAAAGCTGTAATAGCTTCGTGGACAATGCCGCCGCTGTGTTCGCCGTGATTGTCTCTTCATCGTCCACCTGCAATATCGCCTCCCGCTCAAGCTTTCTGTATGCTCTCGCGGCCTTGTCATCCAGAACAACCGGAATGTCTTCATAAATCAAATCAGGCAAGTCCAGATAATCAGATGCTTTCATGCTGATACAAATATCCGCAATCTGTTTGTGTATCTGTTCTTCCGCTCCATCTTTCGGGGCATAGCTGAATATTGTTGTCCGGTTCCGCTTGTCGGGATTGAAATACATATCCCTGTAAACGCTGATAGTCCGTCCCAGCCGTTGCCCGCCATCCAGTAAAAAGAGCTGCGCCCATAAATCCATAAGGCCGTGCGGGTTCGGGGTTCCGGTCAGCTCTATGATCCGATTGATCCGGGGCCGTACCGTCCGCAATGCCTTAAAGCGTTTCGCTTGATGATTCTTGAAACTGCTGCTTTCATCCAGAACAACCGTATCAAACGGCCATGATCTCCCGTACTGTTCCACAAGCCACTGTGTATTTTCCCGGTTAATCACGTAAATGTCTGCCGGAGTTGCAAGCGCTTGCTGCCGTTGAGCTACACATCCGAGAACGCCGACCACCCGGAGCCGCTTCAGGTGTTCCCACTTTCGGGCCTCCACCTGCCACGTATCTTCCGCAACCTTTTTCGGGGCGATAATCAAAACCTTGTTCACCGCCCATCGGTCAAACTTCAAAGTCTGCAATGCGGTCAGGGTTATGACAGTCTTGCCAAGTCCCATGTCCAAAAACAAACCTATCGCGGGATGCTCTATAATCGCGTTCTGCGCGTATGTCTGATAGGGGTAGGGATTGTATACACGTGGCAACTTACTTCGCGGGTCAGCCTCCCAAACCTGTATTGCGTTCTCAATACGGGAATGCGCCGCGTTGAAATCCCACGCACCGTTATTCATGTCCATACACAAGCCTCCTGCAATCCTCCACGACTGCCGCCACCTTCACAGGACTGTCTATCGTGCTGTACACCGTAAAGCCAAGCCGCCTTAACAGATTATGCACGTATGTCTGTCGGGGCCGCTCTTTCTTGCCCTTCTGCTTCGTCTCGACAAATACCAGACGGCCACCGGGTAAAAGAATGATCCGATCCGGGACGCCGGTAAAGCCCGGACACACGAACTTCAAACACAAACCGCCCATCTGTTTTATCGGGTCTTTTAGCTTGCGTTCGACCTCTTTTTCAAGCACCGGGGCCACCTTCGCGCGTATGCGTGTAAACTTTCCGACACGGGACGCGGCCTTTTCCCTCATCCCTTAACGGCTTTTCAATCTCTTTTTCCGACAAATCTTTCCTCAAATCCTCCGACCGATCCAGTCCGACCGTCTTCAGGATCTTCTCGACGGGGCAATCCTCGCAATGCACATTCAAAGCCTCTTCCGATTTCTCCACAAACGGCCAGTGACAAATATCACAGACAGCCTCCATCACCGTTTCAAAGTCTTTTTCGTTCATACTGTTTTCCTCCATACGTTGTCAGCACTTCACGCGCGCGCGTATTATACGCGTTTGCGTCAGGCGTTTTAGGCGTTACGTATCACGCCTAATTACGCCTAATCTATATATTTTATAATCTTTATATATTAAGTGTTTATCTGTTGACAAATATAGAAAACACTAAGGAAATAGGGGCTTTTTGCGTCAACACTCAAGTGTTGACAAGTGTTTATCTGTTGACAAACCCTGTCAACACTTGTATTTCCAATCTGCTGTCAAAAATCCCTGTTTTTCGGGGCAAGTGTTGACAAATCAAGGAAGTGTTGACACAAAGTGTTGACGCACAATAAAGCCTCTCTGCCGCCCATAAGGGCCGCACCTGCAACTTGAAATGGGGGTCAGATAAGGGAGTTTTTGCAATATCGCGTTGACCTCCCGCGTATCCAACTGCTTCAAATCGGCTTGATTCTTATTAAACAGTTCGCACCAGATTTCCACCGCTGTGATCCGGTCTCTCGGCCTCGTCTCAATTTCTCCGTGTGTAGCTTGCGCCCACCAGTCGCGCCGCCGATCCACGTTCCAATTCTGCCAGTCAAGCGGGATCTCACGATCAATGAAATCTGCAATCAAACCTTCTTTTGGATTCGTTTCGCGGTGAATTTCCTGCATTTCTTTAGCAAGTTCTTCCACTTCACCGGACAAATAAAGCTGTTCTCCGGTCTGCCACCGGGCTTTTGCTTCGGCCCAAATCTGCCGGATAACGTCGTCTGTCAAGTCCTGCCACACGTTCGGCCTGTGGGTATGCTCTTCACCTGCCGGAGTCATAACGCCCACGTCCACAGGCCAGAAGCGCCGGTTTCCGGTCATGTCCTGAAGAAAATCCATCACATTACACGTCCCAAAGAAGACACAGCACCGGGGGCTTTCCTTCACGTTGCGGCCATACGCGGCACGGTAACGGTCATATCGCAGACTCAGGAATTGTTTGATTCGTGCTACATCCGTTCGCCTAAATGCGTCCAGCTCCGCAATCTCGACCAGCCAAACGCCCTGTAAAAGCTCAGACGCTTCTTTCCCTTCAAACGTGCGGATTGAATCGTTAAACCATCCCTTGCTCATCCTGTCCAGCAGCGTACTTTTTCCCAAGCCCTGCCGACCGCAGAGAATGAGCATACTGTCATACTTGCAGCCGGGATCCATAGCGCGCGCGACCGCTGCCGTAAAAGCTTTCCGGGTAACGGCACGGGTATAGATGTTATCCGCTGCGCCCAAGTATTCGATCAGCACCGTATCAAGCCGGGGGGTTCCGTCCCATATCAGGCTGTCGATATAGTCCTGTACCTCATTAAACGCGTGGGTGGATGCGTGAATATCAAGCGCCGCGTCGATGTTCCCGCGCTTCGTAATGTCATATCGCTTCTCCATGTACCAGTAAAGGCCGTTGGTATCCGTGTCGCTCCACATACGGCGCTTGCCGCTCACTTCCCACGGGAGGGGGCCTAACACTTCGCCGCGTCCGGCGAATTTATTTAAGGCGAATTTGCCTTTCAGAAGAGGGTCATTGTCAAGGATAATGCGGATGTTATCAATTGTGGGCTTAATCGCGCCTGTCTGCGTCGTCTGAAGTCCGACCATCCACGCGTCAGGATCACCGCCGCCCGTTTCCTGTCCGTTCATTGGTGTAGTGCTATCCGCGTTCCCTCCGCTCCCGGATCCTCCTGCCGCCGCCATCAATCCCGCAAATTCCTGTTGGCCCTTCTCATACCGCTCTTTAATCAGCAGCGTGGACACGCTCGGATCACTCCCGGCGAAATCCAGAAACGCTTTATAGGACGGTAACTTGTTCACCGGGGTATCAGGCGCCGCGTCCGCGTCCAGATGCCCGAATTTGTGAAGACGTACCAGATCAGCAGCGTTTACCAGCCGACCGCCGCACGGGTCTGTGGCATGATGGGAATACAGGAACTTGCCGTTGTCGTAGACGATAGCGCCGCCTGTCGTGCTGCCGTTCAGGTAGGTATACCGGTTAGGGTCATTGTCCACTGGGGCGTAAATACCGGGCAGAAACGCCGCCATAGCACCGTAAATGTCATACACCCGGCAAAATGCACCAATCAGTCCCGCCTTGCTCTCCGGGTCTCCCTGTCGGACGGCAAGTTTCTGATAATTCGTCGCGCCGGGAACCTGTGGGCGCTGCGTCCAGTCCCGCCAATCGGCATAACTCCCCAGCACCGCGTCCACACTCAGGAACGGCCTGTCTCTGTACTGGAAAATGGATTCTCCGTCAGCACTGCATGACGGCCAGTACATCAGCCTGTGCGCTTCAAACGTCGTCGGGTCAGCCATCGTGATACCTATATCAGCGGCGATACGGCGGCTTACCGCGTCGTATTCGTCCGGGGACATATCACGGTCAGTCACGATCACGATACGCAAGCGCGGGGCTTCAGGACGATGCTTACGCGTGCTGTAGACGCAATAGCCGTATCCGGCGTCATCCAGCGTGGTTAATATCTTCTCCGTGCCATACGGGGGAATGGTGTCAAAGTCCAGCGTGACAATACAGCGGTCAATCACGTTCTCTGCTTTACGCCGGGGGCCATTCAGACGCCCGCCGACAAAACCGCCTATATCCTTCTTGTTGTCTTGATCTGCTTTGGACATGGAAAGATATTCTGCAAGGGTTTCTGTCCCGCGCATGGGGGTTTGCAGCCGCGTATAAAGCTCAGATACCGTCAGGGTCAGCGGATTCCAGACAGTCGCTTTTCGGCTGTTTCCGACAACGACATTTAATTGTCGGTCATGTTCTAATTCCATGTTAGCCTCCCTTCCCAAAATTGGAGCCGGTCAATTTTTTTTGACTGTAAAGCCGATTATAAGTCAAAAGCCCTTGACAGTCAAGAGCTTTTGACTGATTTTCTTTTATTACCGAAATATGCGGCCTGTCCTTTTGTGCTTCAGCTCGATACGGTTTACCAGTTCAAAACCGGATTCCCTTATGATGTATTTCAGCACCGATACCAGATACGCGGCTTTCTTCTCTGCCCTCTCATCATTGACAATGGATTTCAGGGCCGCGTATGCTGTCGGATCTACGTAACCTTCCGCGTTCCGTCTATCTACGTGATCAGCCATTGTCTTTCAGTCTGGATTCCCAGCGCAAGAGCTTTGCCCGCTCTATCATTTCCCTCTGTGCCGGATCACCGGGTCTTGTCAGCAGGGAAACACATAAATCAACATCGGCCATTTCCTCGATCATATTTGCCGCCGCTTCTTTCCTTCCCATCGGTGTAGGGTTCTCTCCCGTCAGCGTCCGTCTGTACTTCAATGCCGCTTGTGCCAGTTCCGCACTCTCTTCCGCAAGCTGGGCCAAGAGTTCCGGTTCATCTATCCGCTCCCGGATGCAATATACCGACCGGGACATTTCCCTTAACAGATCCGCTTTGCCCTCTCCCGGCATGGGGATAGCCCTGTCGTCAATGTATTCGTTGGCAAACACCTTCCGACAATCGTTACCGAAATATGCGATCATCTCCGGCAGGTTTTCATTTACCGCATCGAAACTAATTCCGTTTACATAGCACCACCGGACAGCATCATCAAGGTATCTGCCGCTTCGGTTCGTCCAGAGGATCAGTTTTGCACCCTGCTTCTGTTGGTCAAGCACGTAATTAATCACCGCCTGTCGCGGTTCTCCAATCTCAGGCCATACGTTTTCACATAACGTGCCGTCAAAATCGACGGCGATAATCTTATTGTCCATTGCTCTGTTCAAGCTCCTTTTCCCACGCTGCCACATCGACGCCGACGCGCTCTTTCAGCAGACGCCGACAAAGCCATGTATCGGCCGTGTCCTCAAAATCATAATACTTCCGTAAGTTCTCATGGATCCGTGAAAAACTCTCAAAGAATCGACGTAAACGGGCCGCACCGAAACCGAATTCTTCATGCAGCGCCCACAATACCGCCGCGTCCATATCAAGGTAGTATTCCAGATCCTTTTTCATAATTTGCGCGTTTATTTCACGCATCATTGCTTTGTGCTGTGCCGGGGTTATGCGAAATTCAGCAACCTCCTGTTTTCGCTCCGCACGTTTTCTCGCACCTTTTCCCATAATCAGATCCCCGCAAATTCAGACGGGCCGGGAGACAACAGCTTTTTCGCGCACTCCGGGCAGTAGTTCATCCAATCGTCGTGTAGCTTCGTCGTCTTCCATCCCTCTGCTTTCAGCCGGTCGCGGATCTCATCAAAGTCATCTGACGTACCGTCCAGCTCCCGTCCGCAAGCATCACAGCACGCGTAATAGTCACCGTAGAGTTTTTCAATCATTCTTTCGCAGCTCCTTCCACAGCTTTGTGGCGATCCTCCGAAACTCAGGCGGCAACGGATAAAGCGTAATAAGCATTTCATTGTGAAACAGATAGACGTTATTACAATAAATCCGTATGTTGTTTGCGGTCTCCCGTTTCAGATACACACTGTCCAGATACCGCCGTAAAGCTCCCTTCGTTTCCTCATGCCGTATCCCGTTTTGCAGCGCTCTTTCCGCGTTCTTCGTCGTGACGCTTTTCGGCAATCCCGCGCGTTGCTTCGTCCGTTTTGCGGCATGGTCAGTAACATAAACCATCTGCCGCACCTCACGACGCCGGGACGAATTCAGTGCAATCTATCCCGTTTATCCGTAACCACGCTGATACCAAATGTCTGTGACAGAATTCACCGGATTTCTCATAGCAGAGAAGCACAAAATCTTTCGTCCCGGCCAGCTCCTGCAATTCCGCAACCGTCCTGCGTGGATCCCGTGCAAACAGGCCGATATAGAAATCTTTCTTATAGGCTTCCTCATCATGCCGCGCCCGCCAGTTTGACAGGGTTTCATAGCTCGGCGCAAGATCAGAATACCGTTTACCGTCATACCAGCCGGGAATACCTCGACAAATCGCAATCGGTGTTATCTCCGGGGGTATTTTCTTCAGCATTCCGAAATAGCTTGTATAGATCATCGGTTTTCATCACCTCCGAATCGCCGTTTCACTCCCTTACTTTGTCACGGGAATATTTCTTTCAGCCTCACATGCTGGGCAGACCTGCCGCCCTTCCGGGATAACCTCACCGCAGATCAGACATTGATTCTCTTTGATGAAATTCGTCTCCGGTTCCTTCTTTCTCGCCCGTGTAGCGATCTCCCCGCCGCACGCCGCGTATCCGGCCAAGTCCACAAAACTGTCTCCGGTTCCCGTGCCGCTCTTGATCCGGGCCACCTTCAGAAGAGCCAGCATCATAGCCACGTCCACCGGGTCAACAGTGTTTTTGCCCAAATAGGCGTTCCACAGGTCGGCAATCCGTTCAAAGTTCCGTTCCGGGCTTCCGTAGTCCTGTTCCCGCTGCCCGCAGACACACCGCTTTGCTTCATCCAGTATTTCAGGTCTTGTCATGGTTTTCACTCTCCTTGAGTTTGTTATAGACTTTCTGCGCCATAAGGATTGTCTTACCACCAAACGGGTTCTCCATCACGGCGCAGAAATTGGTATCGTGTACGGGCTTCATACCGTACCGCTTGCGCCACTTCTTGTTAATGCGGCGCTTTCTGTGCTTCCGGGCCTGTTCATAGCCGACAAGCGGTAAAAACCGCTCATCGACTATAACAACCGGACACCCGTTAATCATCATAGCTTCAGGCTAATCAGCAACAGAACAAACAGAAATCCGGTCAGCATTGCATAGATTTCCTTGTTCGCGCGTTCCTCTTCCGCAAGGGTATTCAGTATCATAAACAGAGACACCAGTACCAGCAGAACAGGAACAACATAGACCTTCATGATCTCTGTCATTGTACGGCCTCTGTCGCTGCGTCCATCGCGTTTTTCACAGCGCCGGTGGATCCGTATATCTTTTTGACGCAAGCCGCGCAGAACGCGTTGTATTCGTCGTATACGTCGCCCTCCATCAACTTAACGACGGTCTTTGTACCGTCTTTCCAGAACACGACAGTAGCGGGGCCATGATGAATAATGCGGACGGGCTTCAGGAATACGTGTTTCATCTCATTTTTGATTAACGCACTGAGTTGAGCCTTGTTCATAAGTAAAGTTTCTGTTGTCATTTTCTTTCCTCCAATCAGATTTCAAAAACAATATCGTCGAACAAAACCGGGATCTTCTCTCTGCACATCTCCAACGCCTGTGTAGCTACCTCGCGCATCTGCGGGTGAGCTGCCGGGGAACACCGGAGCTTAAAGAAGTGACGCCATTCCCGGATATTCGCGGTCATGACAACTTCGGTTTTCAGGCTGTTCGGGAGAACGGCGCGCGCTTCTTGCGGGGTCAGACCGAAATTCAGCAGGTTAAAATAGCACGTCTCAGCCATCATGCACGCGGTTTGCCACGTAACATAGGCTTCCGTATTCGGGATCAGATAGCACGGCTCTATGACCGTTATTTGCCCTTCAAACTGTCCCATGCTGTAATTGCAGTACCGGGTAGATTCCTGACAATACGCGGCCAGCCGGTGACGGACGATCTCATGTGAAACGCCACGGTCACAGATGAACCGCAATGTGAAACTGCAATGTTCCAAGACGGCCTCATGTCCGCGCCTGATAAGACCTCGGCAAAACTTCTCTGCGCTTCCCTCTGCGATTTTGTGTTCGGACTTGTAACACACCCTCCCGCATTCTTCAATGCGGGAGAGGATTACTTTACCGTCCACAGGGGTTACGAATTCTACAGACGGTTTAATGATCTTCATGATTCTGCCTCCCGGACGGGGCTGGTTTTCTTCGCTTTCGTCGCGTTGCGACGGAACATGTTAGCCAGACGCCCGAAAATGTTCTGATTATGCTGTTCACGCGCCTGTCTGTACAAGGCCCTGTGCCTCGACGCGTTAAACGCTCCGTTCTTCAGATTGTCGGATCTGTGACTTCTCTTTCTGTGGTTTGCTGCCGTACTCATTGGTTTTTGCCTCCTTCTTATTCTGGAAATCTCCAATAGTTTGTCTTGCTGTTCTTTTCCCATGAATCACGGAGAACATAATCATTTGTTGACCATTCCCCGTAAACATAAGCTGCGCTCAGTCCTGCCGGGTATCTGCCCTCATGCCACAATTTGAGCTGTTCAAGGACAAGCTGTTTATCGTCTTCCCGGATAGGATTCTTTTCATCGTAGAACATCCACTGTTGCGGCTGGGCGACAACCTCCGAAACGCTGTTTGGATAAAAAGGACTGTCCACCCTGACAAGGATATTCCACATCATTGTGAGTTTCATACGCTTTGTAGCCATCGTGCCGATCACACGCGCAATGTCGTCCGCTTCCTGATCCATAGCCGCCATTAAGGACGCTTCCCCGGTTATGAGATTCGCGGCTTGCTGTTGCTGTTTATAGGATTCCAGCTTGTCCGCGTATTCCGCTTCATACTGTGCCGTGAGTTTTTCGGTAACGTCTATAGTGGTATTGTGCCGGACGATAGCCGCCGTGACGGTGGTATCGCCCCACAGAATCGCAAGGGCCAGCAGCGTAACGCCGTACCGCCTCAGAAACATATTTATCCATCTCGGCATTTTTAACACCTTCCTGTAATTCGGGGTTGCCTGTCCATAATTGACCGGACGGGCCAGTGCTTCCGTCGTCTCCATCGTGTAGCGCCTCCTATTCGCCATTTCGATTTTCGGTTCTCAGTCTTTCTTGAAAAAGGTTCCTACCCATCCGTCAGCATTAAGGGGTAACTCTTTCGCCCACGGAATAGGCGCGGCCATGATCTCTTTCACCCGGTTCAACATCGTCTTTTCATCTGCAAAAGGCTTTATGTCGATCACAACCTCGTCATGTACATGGAAGACAATTGGAAATCCCGCCGCCTCCAAGTGTTCTATTGCCTCTGCCAGACAGTCACGCGCGATAGCCTGTACGCAATTCTCTACCAGCTTCCCGCCGTATGTCTCAATCGGTTTCCACTTCTTGCTTGTCTGATCTACGCCGTAATAGGAAATGGACGGCGCGCCCCATCGGTTCTGTGTGATTTGGGGATTGATGTAATAGAGCTTCCGACCGGACGGGAGACGGATTGACATTACCGGGATTTCCTGTGCCGCGTCATATTCACGGGCAAGGGTTAAACTGCGTACCTGCTTTTTTCCTCCGTAGGAAATAACTTCAAGCGCCGCTTCCTCCACGTCATACCAGAGACTTACCGTGTGCGGGTTCGCGTTTCTCCAATCGTTTACAAGGCCCTGTACTTCGTCGTCTGACGCCTCATCTAACAGGTGGCCCACGTCCATACGCCGCATAGCGCCCACGCCGCCCTGATAACCACAGGCCAGTACAGCGACCTTGCCGCGCTGCCTCAGATGCCCGTTGACGCCGTTCTTTTCGACCGGAACATTGAACATCTGACTTGCGGTTTCGCAGTAAATGTCTTTTCCCGCCCGGAACGCATCAAGCACCCACTGTTCACCGGACAGCCACGCGATTACTCGCGCCTCAATCGCGGAAAAGTCCGCGTCGATCAGCACATTCCCCGGTGTAGCTATGAACGCCGTTCGGATCAGTTGCGACAGCGTATCCGACACATTCCCGTACACATACTTCAGGTGATTTTTCTGTTCCTGCTTCACATAGCTGCGTGCAAGATCAAGATGCCCGATATATGTACGGGGTAGGTTCTGTACCTGTACAAGACGCCCCGCCCATCTGCCGGTTCGGTTTGCTCCGTAGAATTGCAACAGTCCGCGCACACGGCCATCCATACACACGCAATCTTCGATAGCATTGTATTTCTTCGTAGAGGTCTTACCCAGCTCTTGCCGGATCTCAAGCATTCTTTGGACGGCTTCGCTGTGTCCTCCCTGCGCCAGCAAATCACTTACGGTTTCTTTTCTCAGGTTTTCAACAGATACCGTATCGTCGGTTTCCTCATTCAGCCATCCCAAGAGCTGCTTAACACTGTTCGGATTATCCAGACCGGAAATACTGACGGCCTCGTTGGTCAGCTCGTTCGTCACCGTTTCACCGACGTGTAACGCGCCCTCTGTAAACTCCATGTCCACGGCCACGCCGCGTGCATTGATCTTCAGATCCGTTTCCCATTGCTTCTGTACAAAGTCCGGGACAGGGAACGCGGATAGGCGCTTTGCAATCTCCATCTCCGTTACAACATCCTGCGCGTTGTATTCTTTGAAGAGACGCCATTTCTCCGGGTCATGGTAGGGCCGGTTGCGCGTCCGGTTCCCGTTCGCTTTGGTAGGCTTACACGGAATGCAGAAATAACGGATTAACGTCTTGCCTGTATTCAGCTTTTGTTTATCCTCCGGCAATCCCAGCGCGCGGCCTGTCGCATCAAGGCCAGCCGTATAACCGGCATACAGGCCATGCAGCATCGTGTCACGCCATTGCTCCGGAATCATCTGCCCGTAAACCTTGCTCAGACAGCCCCATTCAAACGCCGCGTTATAGGCGTATTTGATATAATTCGGATCATGCAGAGCTTTTACAAGCCATTCGGGGACGGTTTCACCGCTTGCCACGTCAACAACCTGTACCGGGCCATTGTCCAGAGAATAGGCAAATAGAAGAATTTCAAAATCCGGGCTGTCGATATACCGGAACGCTCCCGCCTTACCAATAGGAACGCTGCTGAATGTTTCCAAGTCGATTGACAACTTATGGATAACCGGCTTTTCTTCGTCCCGCTCTTTTACCCGGTTCTGCCACACTCTCAGGGCTTGCAGATAGTCAGTAACGGCAACTACCTGTTTCCCGTCTACCCAGCCGATATAAACAGGGGTATCGGTGTATTCCCTGTGTTGGACAATGTATTCTTTCCAGCACTTGTAAAGCGCGGTTTCCCCGGATCCTTCAAGGTTATAAACTTTTGTGCCGTTTATCTCACAGCCCTTTAACCAGCATTCAAAAACAGTCATGTCACTCCACCACGTACTCAGTTGCTTTGATTTTCCCTTTTCCCTTCGTGTAGGGCCGTATCCATACCCGTTTCCCGCTCCGGTACTTCCGGTAGTGTCCTCGCACGCTCCATGCCTCCACATGCCGGGTGAAGGATCGTGCGGCCTTTTCGGGATCCATTACGGGCAGATAGGAATACTGAATGCAGCCGATTTTGATTTTTCGCGGCGGCTGATTCTTTTTCGGCTCTCCCGGATCTTCCGGTTCTCGCGTCTGCCGTTCAACTTCTTTCGTCTGAAAGCGCTCTATTCTCTGCTTGTCCCGCAACATGCGCGTCTGAATGTAATGAAAAGCATTCAGCAGGACAAACGAATAGTTGTACAGGGCGTTGTCCGGGCGGTCATCCAGCCATTTATTACATTCATCGTCAAGTGACGGTTCAATCCAGAAATCCAGCAGCGGGACGCCCTTGACCTCCACAATGCTGAATCTCATAAGAATCTCGGCCAACATCATAAAATCGTGATTGTCCGGGGACGGATAGACCGGAAAATTGAATACCAGAAAAGAATAGTTCTCATCCGCATTCAAACGTCCGACCTTGACTTCATCGGGGAAACACTTGCCGGGGATCTGACACTTTTCAAAAGAGAACGCGAATTTCTGTTCTTTGCTCAAAACGTCATAGCCGTAGACTTCAGCACGCTCCACAGCAAATCTCCATTCGGTCAGTATGGAAATACTGCCGTCCTTTACCCATTCGTTCATATTCGCCGGGGTCGCGGTCAGCCTCTTGTATACGTCCTGCGGAACAAGAATGCTGCTACAGAAATCATTCATTGTTGCGGCCTCCTTACAGGGATTTGGACAGCTTCAACAATTCATCCCGGATAACAACAATCCGGCGCTGAATGTTCTCCTTTGTATCCTCCCGCGTCAGCTCACCGTTGCCAAGATAACCGGTCATAGGGGGTCTCCGGTTCTGCGCTTTGGCTGCTTTCTCATAGTTCTCAAGAGACTGTTTCAAGCCCTCCGTCAGACACAGGATCATGTCTATGCTTTTCATTTTCGTTTTTCGCCTCCTAACAAAAGAGCGGGCAGCGCTCACCTGTGTAGCTCTGCCCGCCGCTTCTTCTCTTACATCGGCAAGCCGGTGAGCGGATTTACCTTCGGCTGCTCCTGCTGCGCGAACTGTGCAAACTCATTCGCCGTAGGCTTAACCGCACCGCCCAAAGAATCACCGTCACGGGTCTTCATAACGCCGTCCAGACTGCATCCAACGCCCTTCTTACCCGCGTTGTAGTACCCAAAGAAATGTACCGTGCAACGGGCATACATGCCGCTGTAGCTGTCCTGCGGGGCCAGCTCAATGTTCGGGTTGGAAATATCGCACACCCACGGTCTGCCGTCCTGCGCGCGCCGGGAGGCGGTCATAACCCAATGCCCCTTGCACTCAGGGCCATAAGGCGTGCCATCCTGCCGCACACCGTCGCCGTCATGGATCGGAATAGCGACAACAGGGGGACGCACACCGTTCCACGCCTTTCCATTGACGGCGGCATTGATAGCGGCCTCAATGGATTTGTCAATGTCCTGCTTCGTCGCGGTATCGGTCTTCGGGATCAGCAGCGTAACGGAATACTTCGGTTCCGCGTTCGGCTGCGTAGGATTGGCAAAGGGCGCTGCCAGATGAACGTAGGAAAGACGAACTTCCCCGGTCAATGATTTGTTTGCCTGACTCATGTACATAGCGTTTTTCTCCTTTTCGTTTAGTATGGTTTCGCTTCAAGATATATCGCAATGACTTCCGTTGCCCTTTCGAGGTCTCTTTGCGCTTGTTTCTCAGCGCTCTTCAGAAAGCTCTTCGCCTCATCCAAACGCTTTTTCCGGGCCGCGTTCTGTTCCTTGATTCTCTGCTTCTCTTCCGGGGTCGCGGCCTGTCTCGGATCCTTGTATTCCCGGTCGTAGTAGTATTGCCGGTCATTCACGTCACTCTGACGTTTGGCAATCTTTTCCTTATTGATCTCACTGATAGCTTTCCCGATTTCCGGTATGTTCTCATCAAGAAAGGCTATCGTTTTCTCATTCTTCCACTCATACTGAAAAAGCCATTTGAAAAGCTTCCTCAAAGTGGGTTTCCCGGCTTCAATGAAGAATTGCGGATAAACCAGCTCATACAGGCAGTGGTTAAAACACTTGATCGTGACAATGTTGTTATCCATCCGTCACACCTGCAAACTCATTCGGGCCGACAGGGGCGTATGCTTCTCTTTTGTCGTCAGCTCCTACCAGTGTCGGTTTTCCCGGTGGCCATGTAATCAGGTCGCCCATGATCTCCGCGAACTGCTTTTTTCCGGTCAGCTTTTCAAGCTGGGCAAGGGTTTTCGGCTTCCGGTCGTACAGTACCGCATCGTCATAACCTGCGCCGCGCATCTTCTCCATAGCCGCGTCCGTGTCCGTAAAGGCCCGGATCTTCTTACCCTCTACCACTTTCCAACCGGGAATAATGCGGCCCGCAAGAATCGCTTCCCGTGCGTAATCCTGCAAATCTGAAAACCACGCGGCCAGACCTTCAGCCTGTACCAGCAGCGTACCGATTTCCTCATCCGTCAGCACCGTGCGATTTTCGCCGGGTGTAGTTTCTTCCGCTTTCCCTTCCGGGATCGCCTCGACGTATTGGGAGAATCCGGCGTAATACTCAGCACGGGCGCGGCATTCCGCTTTCCCTTTACAAAATCTGCACCATTCACCAGCGCAAAAGGTTCCCATGCCGAGATACGCGGCCTGTGCTTTGGGCTTGACTGTTTCGCCCCATACTTTCAGCTCATCCACGGAAAGCCATTCTTCCGTCACGTCTTCCGTAATCCGGGGCTGGACAATCGCAGTACAAACCCGCTTGATGGTATCGCCGTAGATCGGAAAGAACTTTTGCAGCGCTCCTAACGCATAAAGCCGCATCTGTCCGTTTCCGACAGAGGAAACCGGGACGCCCTTACCGTGCTTATAGTCCGTGATCCTCAGAGTGTCGCCGCCGATTATGATACAGTCGCAAGTTCCGAATCCCTCCGGGATGTAATCGGTCAAGTCAACTCGCGTCTCAAAAAGCACAATCGGGTTATTCTCAAACTCATTCGCTTTTTCGGCCAGATAATCCACGTAGACCTCTGCGGTCTTCGTCATTTCATCCTGCCACAGTTCATTTTCCTTGAGCTTTTTCAGCTCCGAATTGAACTTGCGGGTTGTCATGCCGTGGAACTTCTTTTTCCCATACAGTTCACAAACCGCGTGGGCAAGAGTCCCTTCAGCCGCATAGACGCTTGTTTCACCGTCCGGGAACTGTTCTTCATAACGCGGGGCGGCAGTACAGTGTGACCAACGTTCAAAGCCGGACGCGGTAACTATCGCGTGTGCCTTTGGTGTAGCCATATCCTCCCGCCTCCGTCAGATCTTCGCGCCTAACTCTCTCAGCCCTGCGGCCACGTCCGCGTACTGTTCCGGCTTAAGCTGGGTAATAGCCTGTACACCGAAAGACTTCAGCAGATCCATAAGCTGCGTCATTCTTGTGTTGGACTGCTCTTTGGCATCCAGTTCCAAGAGCTGACCGCCCGCAAGGGCTATATCCTCAAACGTGATGACCTTCGGGGCCGGGGCCGGGGCCGGAGCCGGGTTAGAAGTCTCGGCGCTCACAGGGGCCGGAGCCTCGACAGGGACAGGGGTAGGGGCTGCTGCAATAGGGGCATTCGTGGTCGCAGGTGTCGGCCCATTGGCAATAGGCGTCACAGACGCAACGGTAGGGTTTACGACAGGGGCCTCAGAAACGGCCTGTACGGGCGCGGCGGTCACAGGGGTGTCTACGGTCGCCTTAACCGGCAACACGTCCTTATCGGCCACGGGAGCGGCCACAGGACGATTTTTGAGCGCGTCCGCAAGGTTATTGAGCGCCGCCGCAAGTTCCGGGGCCTCAATACGGTGGGTGATAACGAAATCTGCCATAGAATTTGCCTCCTTAAAAAATTTTCATACTACAGGGGTTTTCTCTGCTTTTTCCAGTCTTCAAAGCGCTTGCGGTTTATCGGATCATCGAAAAACCGCTGTATCGCTTCATAGAAAGTCGCGGACAGGTTATATTTATCCGCTTCGCCCATTTGCGACAGATCGAAGCGGCACGTACCCGGCGTATTCATTGTTTACGCCTCCTTCCGCTCGGCTTGCTTTCCTTCCAGACGGGACAGAGCATCAAGGATGTTCTGAATCGTCTTTTCCGTTCCGCGTTTGCCGTTCATGACCTCAGAGACATAAGAGCTGTTGTATCCAGCTTCAGCCGCCAGCATTTGACCGGTAATCCGGGCAACGTGCATACGGCCCACGGCATCGACAATCCGTGCGTCCATGCGTCTTTCCTCCCTTCTTTTGGTAAAGTCAAAAATATTTGCTTTTGTAGTTGAAAAGTTTTGACTATTGTGCTAAACTGAAAACGCCAGTAACACAGATCAGGTTCCGTCCCACCTTCCACAATGCGGCGGTTCCCGATGTTCGGTCAAAGCTGTTTGACTACTACACGCGTAATATAGCAGAAACTTTTTGACTTGTCAATAGCTTTTGACCGTAATTTGTAAAAATAATTTGACTGTCAGAAAAGGAGGCTATTATGGCGTTTTGGGATCGTTACGAAAAACTGTGTCTTGAGAACGGATACAAACCGGGATCAGAACAGGCCGCGCAGGTTTTGGGGACAAATCGCGGTACAATTTCCGCATGGAAGAAGAGCGGCAATCCACCGACACCGGATATTCTCACCCGGATAGCGGATGCTTACGGTGTTTCCACAGATTATTTGCTCTGCCGGACAGAGGATCCGACAGACTACGCAAACCCGGATCTTCTCGCGGAGCTTGCCGGGGATCAGCTCGATGCTTTGGGCGGGGACGTGAAAAAAGCGGTCGCCCTGCAAAGGGCAACCGCAGAAGATGTGAGGCGCGAAGCTACACCGAAGGGCGTGCAGCTTTACGAACAGTTGGATGAATTAGACCGGGGCAAGGCCGAAGGTTACATGCAGGGTCTTCTTTCTCAGGACAAGTACACCGTGCAGCCAGCGCATAGGAAAAAACTTGCGTAGTCCGGGTGGATGAAGGGGCGGTAATACTCGCTACACGGCGGGGAAAGACGACTTTCCTTGTGAGGAAAACGATATGAAGGTAGATATAAATTTCAACGGGACAGGTAAACGGAGACCGGGAGAAATGGCCGTAGTCTATGCCCGGTATTCTTCCCACAAACAGGGCGAACAATCCATAGAGGGCCAACTTACCGCCGCAAGATCGTATGCAGAGGCGCGGGGATATAAGATCATTCACGAATACGTAGACCGCGCGCAGACGGGCCGTAACGACGACAGAGACGAATTTCAGAAGATGCTTTCAGACTGTGCGACAAAACAGTTCTCGGTAATCATCGTCTGGAAGGTGGACAGGTTCGGACGCAACCGGGAGGAAATCACGTTCAACAAATACCGGTGCAAAAAACACGGCGTCCGGGTGGAGTATGTCGCAGAGAACATGGGAGAAGGCCCGGAAAGCGTGATTCTTGAAAGCGTATTGGAGGGGATGGCCGAATACTACAGTTTGCAGCTCAGTCAGAATATCCGGCGCGGAAACCGGGAGAATGCCAAGAAATGCCGATTCACGGGCGGGCGCGTCCCGTTGGGCTATACGCTGAATAAGGATCATGAGTTTGTCATAGATCCAGACGGGGCCGCGCTGGTTCGGAGGATATACCGCATGTACGCGGAGGGCCAGACGATAGCGGAAATCATCGTGCAGCTCAATCAGGACGGCTTACGCACCGGACAGGGAAACACGTACACGAAAAACAGCCTACGGACAATCCTGAAGAATGAAAAATACATCGGGATTTATGATTTCAAAAACGGAGAAGTCCGTATTGAAAACGGCGTCCCGGCAATCATAGACAAGGATACGTTCTACAAGGTGCAAAAGCTCCTGTCCATCAATCAACGCGCTCCTGCGGCTAAATGGACAAGAGCTGACTACCTGCTTACCAACAAACTGTTCTGCGGCTCCTGCGGCGGTCAGATGGTCGGAGAGAGCGGGATCAGCAAGAGCGGCAACCGGTACAACTATTACGTCTGCGTCAATCACCGGCACGGGGAACGGGACTGTCCGCGCAAGGCAATCCGGCAGGATCTTATAGAATCGTATGTGCTGGAAAAGGCCCAGCAGGTTACAATGGATGATGGAGTTGTCCGGTTTATCACGGACAATGTTTGGGAATTTTATCTTCGGCAGGATCAGACGCGGGATCGGGTCACAGCTACACAAGCGCAGATCAGTGAAGTGGAGAAATCCATTAACAATCTCATGCGGGCGATAGAGGCGGGCTTGCCTCTGACAGAAATGACAAAAAGCCGCTTATCAGAACTGGACGCCCAGCGAACAGCGCTTAACGCGGCTCTCGCAGAGGCCCAGCTTGACAGCGGCTTCAGATTGCAGAAAGATCATATTCAGTTTTTCCTTGAACAATTCCGGGAGATGGACTATACTGACCGAAAATGCCAACAGCGGTTAATTGACGTATTCGTAAACTCTATCTACGTCACAGACGACGAATTGGTGATAAACTTCAATTACAGCGGCGGTACAGAAATCGTTTCCTTTGGGGAATTTAAGGCCGCAGGGGACGCGGGAGTGTTCGGATGCCGCGCGTTCGCGTCCACCATAAAGCGCGCATACGAACTCTGTTTCTATGGAAATGTGTTCGCGCTCATCGTAAAAGCGCCGGGACGGTGATTCGTCCCAGCGCTTTTGCTTTCATTCTATCAGTTTACCAATATTCTTCTTCTGCCGGATCCGATTCCCATTGCTCCGGGGGCAGCAGTTCTTGTCCAAACAGATTATACCACTTTCCGCACTCGCATTCGCAAGCACCGTAATACTGATCCCACAAGTAAACCTCTCTGCCGCAAGAGCAAGTCCCGTGTGCCGGTTCCGTGTACTTCCTGACTTCCCGTCTGACCTCCTTCCAGACTTCAAATTCCTCCGGGTGATCAAGACAGTATTTCAGGTTGTCCCTTGCACACTGGTATTCCAGAGGGAAGACGTTCCCGGCCCGGTCGCAGGGGAACGAATAACCGTTCCCCTCACTGTCGCCAAACTCAAGGTTAAAATGGATTTCTTCTTTGCGCTCACGCTGTACCATGTTCTTTAACATTGTCGTATCCTCCCTTAAATAAAATCGCTTACGCTCATTCCCGGCGCGTTCCACGGATTGCTGGGGCCGTAGTCACCGTTGTAGCTGCTCGGTCTGTAATAATCTTCAAAATCGTCTTCAAAGTCGTCTTCAAAGAAGCTCTTGCCGAAAACCTCACACATCTTGTGGTTGATCTCGCAACCTTGATCGTTGTTGTCGGCCATTTCAAAGGCTACGGAACCGGCTTCGTTGAAGTCCTTGCAAGTCATTTCCCACTTTTCGCTGCCCTTGCCATTGAGACGCCCGGACACTTTGTAGCTGCCGTTGTCCTGAAGCGTAACCGTGATTCCGTGCTTTCTCATTGTCTTTTTCATTTTTATTTCCTCCGTTCGGTATTTGTTTTAAGTTTGTCAACAGTCAAATGTTTTTGACTGTGGTCATAATAGCACATAGCTTTTGACTTGTCAATACTTTTTGACTGAGTTTGAAAAAAATTTTCTTAGTTTCGTTTCTAATTAAAGAAAAAGCCCATTTCGTTTAATTAACCTCTCAAAAACGGGCTTAATGAAAAATGAGTTTAAGTTTTTACGGTTAAAAACTTAAACTCATTTTTCGTGTTATTTCCAATTCGGGATTTGATTGCCCCATCCCGCTTTGATGTAGGCATCCAGAACGGCGACAGCCTCCGGGTTATAGATGAACTGCCGCCGATCCGTCAGCAGCGTCTTAAGCTGGTTTACCGTAAAATTCGGGTATTCCTCATGGACGATCACCAACAGGTCATTCGTGGCTTTTGTGGATCCAGCTATGATCTTATAGCCGCGTTTGTACTTCCGGTCACGTATGCAGTAATGAACGTCCCACCGATCCCAGCCTGTCCGGTTTCTCTTCGGCATCGTGTAGCTTTACCCGTCGTCCTCAGATCTCAAACCCGGAAGCTTCCAGCAGTTCCAAATCTGCCTTGCCGGGATCTTTGAACTTTAGCCACGGGAACAGGTCAAGAGTTTCGTTTATCGCATCGACAACCTTGCTATAGGTCGCAAGGTCTATGCCAACCGGACAGTCCACGTTGCAAAGTACGTGAGTAAGCGTCTGCCGGTCGATAAACTCATTGCAGCGCGGTTTGTCGTACATGTGCGGGTTATTTTCAAGCTCCCATTGGATGTACGGCCCTTTTCGATAACCACAGGTCAACACACCGAAATCCGTTTCAGTTCCCATACTCATACCTCACAAGATTTCAGCCCGGATGAAATCAAGCTCATACTTGTAAATCTCCGTCCCGTCAAGCTCCCGATTGTAAACAATCAGATCATAGTAACCCTTCAACGGGTCATCCATGCGCTCGATAAAACCTTCCTTCGGTTGCGCGCCGGGAGAAAAACCGCGCGCCCTCATGCCGTAAACGTAACGTACAGGTTTGTCCATTATTCTTCCTCCTTACAAAATTCGCAAACAGTGTTTGCTTTTTTCCATTCTTCACTGTACTCCGGGTATCCGTCTTCGCCCTGTGTGTATTTCCAAATCAGCGCGTTCGTACACCGTTCACAGGCGGTTGCATAAACAGCCAAGGCTTCTGACAGCGTGAAATCTCCACTGTTTACCAGAGCAATAATCACGTTTTCGTTTCCGCGCCCTATATGCGTTGTTCCGGTCATGATACGGTCTGATCCACGATATGTCCGTACACCGTCATAATCATGCAGGGTATAGATCTCTTCTCTGATCTCCAACGGGAAACAAACGTGGGCAGTTTCCGCGTTCTCCGGGGCGTCAACTCTGCTATCATCCCAAGGTATTCTGTTACCGTCCGCGTCTTCGTACCACAGGCCCATTCTCAATTTAGACTTGTCAATCTTCATCTCTGTTCTCCGGTCTGATATGCAGCATCACGTTTACGCCACCGATCACATAGCAGAATTCTTTCCCCGCGTTCTCAAAGTTCTGCCGGGGGTGGTTAGGGTCAAGGGTTTGCAGGACAGTGTTAATGTCGTCCGAGGTTCCTTCAATCAGCAGCCCTTTTCCGGGGTGTAGCGGGGCCGGGAGAGACAGCAACCGAATCACGTCTTTATCGGTATGTCCATCCCAATGTTTTGATACGGGCAATTCCCGACAGTCGAAAGCATACCAGTCTTTTTCTTCATAGTGATAAGTATAGGATCCTTCCGGGGTGTCGATCCCAACGATAAACCAGCCGCCGCCGAAACATGGTTCCCCGTCTTCATGCTTCCATGATTTCCACGCCCGATCCCGATAAGCCTTTACCAAAGCGATAGTTAAAACCAATCGCTGATAATACAGGTCGTTGAACGAATGATACCCGTCGCTCAGATCCCCGATACCTGTTTCCGGTATCTCCACCGCATTTGAGGCAGGAAGCTTAACAATGGCTTCGCGCTGCCGACATATGCCGTCCACGCATCCGCTAAACGGGCATTCTTGACAGAACGCGGTAATTGCTTTCATCCGATCAATCAGTTCTCGCATTCTTCCGTTTCCTCCATGTCATAGACCTTTTCCCACGGATAGACATTTGCGGTTCCGCAATGATTACAGTACACCTTGCGGCGCGGATACTCCACACCGTGCAGGTGTTCGGATCCTCCGCATTTCGCGCAGACGTAAACAGGCGTTCCACCGGGCGTAAAATAGTTGCCCTTCAATTCCTTCCATCTTCCGACTTTCATTTTGCCTCCTTCAAAACACTTCTGTATTGACTACATTCGTTTCTTAACCCACAGAAAATGCAAAGTTGACCGCTTGAAAGGGCCAAACAACGGTTGAATAATACTTTCAGCATATCTTTGTATTCTACGTTCTTTTCAACCGGTTCAACCGGTTCAACCGGTTCAACACTCTGACAGCTCTGTAATACTCTCACAGGTACTACGTATTCCCTCAGATCACGGGAAAAGATTTTTCCGTCTAAAGCATCATCAAGATAAATCATCTTCACAATTCTACCTCCTTGTGTTCCAAAGCCTTGTAGCACCTTCCTGAAGCATCTCCTTGTCGGCATCCTCAAGATTTGGAGACCGGATTACCGTAGCGGTAAATACCCCGCCGCGCGCTTTGCATCTTCCGCACTGGACATAAAAACCTCGACGTTCTTTTTTCCAGCCCTTAAAATTCTGCCCGAAAAATCTTATACCCTTCTGCCGGATGTAAGCTTTGCCACCGCAGAACGGACAGGGTTTCAATTTATCTTCTTCGTCATAATGACCTGACACACGATCCCTGCATCTGTCCACGGGTACAACATCAGCAGCAGGGATCCTCAAAATCTCTTCCGCATATTCAGATGTTTTCGTTTCACTCCACAAGCAGGAAACAATCTGATTTCTGCATGGCGGTTCACATCCATCCTTTTTGTGAACTGCTTTGCAAAGCGCCTGTAGCGCGGACTCTCTATCAATGTAATCGCTCATACCTGTGTAGCTCCTTCGTATAATTCGCAGCGCTCCATGTCGGGACGCCGGACTTTCAGTGACGGGATTTCTTTTCTCCCGTAGCGGTATTCTTCCGCATGTTCGGTGAGATACGCCCGCAGCCATTTACCGGCTTCGCTCTGTTCGACAGCGCAGCAATAGCCGCTTCCTGCCAGTCTGGTTTCGTCCAGATGCTTACAACCGTGACAGTTCATCTCCCGGCCCTCTTAAGAATGTACGCTTCGACAGGATACGCGGCCAACAGGTCTTGCAGAATAAACCTGACGGTTTCCCAATCGCCCCCGGCGATCCCGCAGCCCAGCTTGTGCGGAAAGTACAAGCGCTTGCCCTGAATGATTGCCATGCTCCGCACGCGCGCAATGCAGCGCCGCATAGCGTCATAATCGGTAATGTTGTGTCCCGCGTCGGGCTGTGCAGCCAATCTCTCATCCTGACAAAACATGTTCGCCACGATCAGACCGCCGCCGCATCCGATAAACTGGACGGATCCCAAAGCCTCCGGGCCTTTTTCGGCACAGTAATCAGCGTATTCTTTATACTGCTCCGGGGTGAGAAGCTTTTCAGCAATTCCAGCCGCAACCCCGCCACCCATCGTCCCGTGATAATTCGTTTGGTGACAAATAATTCCGTTCGTGATTTTCAAAATGTCACCGGTCTGCTCAGTCAGCATCTTTATTCGCCTCCTTTTCTTCCTGAACAACTTTTTCTGTAGTGGTAAATCTCTTGTCGCAATCCATACAACGGTATTTCCGGTGTCGGAAAGTGACGTATTGTCTGCTGTCAATCACACGGGTTTGAAAACTCCCGCAATGCGGACATTTCATTACGCATTCTCCCTTTCTCGACCGTGTAGCGCCTCTTTGAACGCCCTTGTGTTCGTCTTCTTACCTTCCAACTGCCACTGTCTTTCCAGCTCAAATCTGTACTCCAAATCGAAAACACTTTTCCCTTCGCCCTTCATCGGTTCCGGGAGGCGGCTTTGCAGATCCTTCAGCCTGTCCCAATACTCAGGCAAACCGAAATAAATAGCTTTCAGTTCCCGCAGATTCTTGTTCCGGCAGCACCAGCAGCTAACCCGATCCAACAACAGGTATAAATCAATCGGCCCGTTCCGGGTCTGTTCAATCCAGTTCCACCCGCGATCCCTGCACCAGCTCAGACAATCGGCTTCTGTCATGCCCCATTCCACCAGCGGCATAACCGTCCCCGTGGAATGATCTTTTTCAAACCGCTCTGTCTCATCGGCAGCGATCCCGATATAATCCGTCACCGGCTCACCTAAAGACCGTTTGTATCTCTGGATTGCCTGTCTCTTTTCGGAGGTTCCCCAGCGACAGACGCCGCCACACCAACCGTAACCAACGTGATACCCGCTGCCGTTCCGGTATCTGATCTGTTTCTCAAACATGGAATACAGGAACGGGGTTTCCGGGTGCAATTCTACAAACTCAATTCCGTAAAGCTCCAAATACGGTTTTATGCGGTCTCTAACGCGGTATATAGCTTCAAACTCCATCCCGGTATCATAGAATAGCACCGTATCTAACGGCCTGTTCTCGGCCATCAAACGCAGCAACATAGCAAGACTGTCCTTGCCAAAACTGACACTCGCAATAAATTTCACATCGACCACAACCGACCCCGGTTGCGGCCAAATCTTGGCTCTTCCCGAACTACTCACCTGACTGGCTGTCAGGCTTTTATGCAACTATCAAGATTTTTACTCCGTACTTACACAAGCCGTAGGAAACCCGGTCTACCGGGATTGATGTTACTCCTTCCTTTTCGTTTTGGCCTTTTTCCGTGTAGCTCTTTCCGGCATCTTCCAGTATTGATCCAGCGTGAAAATCTCTTTTCCAAAGTCGCTTAACCAGAACGTGCCGTATTCGGCTTTCTCATAACATACCGCCGTGAAGAGCGGTTCCCGGTAATCCGTGCTTATCTCAATTCGGGTGATCCTGCATTCATCCGGCATGGACGCTTTCGGCTCAAGATACGCCATCACGGTATCACCCGGCTTAACCGGGAAGTGCCAGAGCAAACCCGCCTCTTCCTGATCCTCATAACCGGCCAGCTTCACAAACACGTCAGCCCACTTTGTGTTTGTGGGCTGTGATATACTGCCGTCACTATTTCGGATTGTCAGACGATCCATGGTACGGCCTCCCTTCTTTCTTTCGACGGGGGCGCATCCCAGCAGCGCCACCGTTTTTCCCTCCCGTCAAAACGGCAATCCTTCAACTTCGCCTTGATTTCTCCAACACCAATCCGGGATTTCAATACCGTCTCCCCAAATATCATAGTGTCGGCCCGTTGCGTGGGGGCAGTTCCGATCCCGCCCCCATTCGCAGTCATCACAACAGCTTTCCAGTTTCCCGAAAAGGATCTGATTCAATCCCTCATTCATCTCTTTTCCATCTCCCTTTTCCTGTGTAGCCCACTCTCACGCGCCGCAAGCGGCGCGGATATTAGAATCGGGAGATACGGAAGCAGACGGGCGCGGCAATGCTGGTATTCGACGCGTTGCCGTAGTAGGCATTGCCATTGTTGTTGACATGGCACCAATGCGTGGAATTCCCTGAATAAGAACTCTGTGTCCAGTACCAGTCCGCGTCTCCGTCTTTTTCAAAGGCCCGGATACGGTTTTGCACCTTCTTGTACCAGTCCATTTGCTCATACAGGCCCTTGTCACCGTAACAGGATTCAAGCGGGAAGATCTCAGAAGCGGCGGGCAGGAACAGTTTCTTAACCTCCGTCTTGATCTTACCGTTTACAGAACGGCGACGCTCCGTTTCAATGACGTTATCCCGGATCTCATCGGGCAGGTCATTCCACACATCGGCAAGAAAGCCCTCAAGCTCTGTCGCAGGAACATAGCGCCCCAAACAATCCCGGCTCTCAAAACGGTATGCTTCGTCATCAATGTCCGTTACGACAAAATCAATTTCTTTCCCGCTCTTCAGGCACGTTGTCACCGCATCACCGACAGACAGCTTTACCTTGCCGTTCCTGATCCCGGCCACGATCTCCGACAGACTCATTTCCTCATAGACGTTCAAATGTAATTTACTCATGCGTTTTGCCTCCCTTTTTGGTTTAAGTGCTTCTATTTCCTCCGGCTCTAAACCGGTGTTTTCATAGGCAGCAAGGCGTTCGGCAATTTCCCGCCAAGCGCCTTGCGGTAAAATGTATTTCTTCCCGTTCCAGTGCGTCAGCCTGTTCATGATTCTGCCTCCATAAGCTCATCCTCCCGCATTCCGATAGGATGATCTAAGCCATTCCACTGTACGTCAACAACACTCCATGATCCTACCCGCGTGACCACCCCGGACTGATACAGTTCGGGGTGAATCGCACAGGCGCGCATAGGGGGCGTCAAAACAACCCTGTCGCCAACTTTGAAGTTTTTCATACGCAAGCCCTCACTTCCGTAGCAACAATGTTATAGCAGCCCTGCGCGCGCATTTTCTTGATATACGCTTGCAGCTCCGACCAGCTCCCGTCAAACGTCTCGACGCAATCCCGGTTTTCGTAACCGCCCTCATCCGTGTAATCGTAAATAATTTCGTACATCGTTTTACCTCCTGTTCGTTTGTCGTTCCAGGCTATGTCAGCGGCCCAATTCGTACCGCTCAGATAGCCACCCTTGTGCATGTTGTTAATCCACTCTTTGACCGGGGTTTCGCTCTCTCCGACCGTGAACCGCTGAGATGCTACCGCGTACATCCATTCGATATGACGCCACGCATCCCCAAGGCTTCTGTGTGCTGAAGTAATCAGCCCGTCCACGCATACCAGAAACGCCGCACCGTTATCATGAATTCTCACGTTCGCCATTGCCTTTTACCTCCGTTTGTCGCTTGTCGATTTAGTCAAATTGTTTTGACTGATGATAAGATAGCATAATCCTTTAGACTTGTCAATAGCTTTTGACTGGATCGAAGAAAAAAATTTGACCGGCCAGATCACCCAGCCGGTCAGTTCTCTTATCCGTCTCCGTGTGTAGCTCCGTCCTCATCTGCAATCGCGGCTCGGATATGTTCGTCAATGTATTCGCCCTTGCTCTCGATCCCGTGTTCCACATTCGGGAATCCATCTTTTGTCCCGGTGTACCGGCTGCGGATCAGTCCCGTTTCCAGCTCAAACACAACGGACGTTTTCGATTTCAGGGTGTTCTGAATTCCCCACATTTGGAGCATTCCACAACCTAAACCGGTCAGGGCCTTGTCAGCCCTGCCGGTTTTCGTAGAGTACCGTATCAATCCATAGCGCTTTAGTTCGCCCATCAGCTCACCTTATCCGTTCCACGCCACAACAAAGGGCGTATCTTCCGGGTTTACAACTTCCTGCCGCGCGTCCAAGGCTACCGCCATTTCCGCTTTGTAGTCCTGCTTTGTCCGACTGTGCGGGACGTTGGAATAGAGCGCCCCACCGTGGATCCTCTGAAAAGCTCTCGCGTCTTCCAGTGTCTTGAAAAATTTGTTGTGGTACATTGTCAAGCCCTCCCGCTCATCATTCTCAGGAACCGCATGTAAAGCGGCTTCCGGTCTCTCTGTCTCATGTACCGGGCAGACGGGCCGTAGGCGGCTTTGAATTTCTCCCGGTCTCCGGTTTCAAGCGCTGCCTCCATCTCGGCGGTCAGCTCTGCCGCGCGTCTCGCGCAATAGGCTTTCTCTTTCTCATACGCTGTCATGGTCTGTGCCTCCGATTACAAGCCAAGCTGTTCAACAATCAGCTCTAACATTCGGGTCTTTGCTTCCAGATCTCCCGTCCGCATCAAAACGGACTTCACGCTTTCGGGCAGGGCCAGCAGCCGCCACGTCCCGATCTTATCAAGTGCTTTCTGATACCGTGCCAAGAGTGCCGCCATTGTAATAACCTCCTTCTTGTAAATAACCGGGGGCCGTATAGCCCCCGGCAGCCGATTTCACTTTACCAGTGCTTTGTAAGCCTTGAACGCGGGGGCAAGCCCTTCAAACGTCCCGATCTTGTGGTGTCCACCGCGCCGGGTCTCAAGGACAACCCCGTGCCGGATCTCACCGGCTTTGTTGGTCTTGCGGGTCAGGATCACCGTGCGTCCGTGAATCGTGCTTTCCGCTTTCTTAAGGATCTCAAGTCCGCTTTCGGTCTTCTCGATAACTGCGTTGTTTGCCATTGTATTTACCTCCCAAAAATAATTGATTTTGTTTTTCTGTCAGGCCGCTACCGGAGCAGCGGCCCATTCTTTGACGATCTCCGTGATTTCTTCACGGGTCAGGAACTTGTCAGCGATCATCCAGCACTCTTGCTCGGCCAGCACCGCAGACCGGGTTGCGAATTCTTCAGCCGTCAGCGGCTTGCCGAACAGATCATCCAGCAGGGACAGGAGCTTTGCCTTGCCGATCTCAGGAACGAACCGCCACTCACCGTCAGGCTTGTACGCCTTGTTCTCCGTCCAGAGAATCGACCAGTCAAGATCTTCTTCCAGCTCTTCCAGAGTGTCGAACAGGTCATAGTCGTAAATGTACTTACCGTCCTGAATCCAGTATTCGTAACCCTGCCGCGTTCTCAGTGTGTTCGCCATTTTGTTTACCTCCATTTCGTTTGTCGCGTGTCGTTTGTCGTGTGAGTCAAAATCTTTTGACTGTGGCCATTATAGACGAAAAGTTTTGACTTGTCAATAGTTTTTGACAAATTTCTTGAAAAAATTTTTGCCGACCTGTCAACACTCGCGCACGCGCGTGTTATATGCGTTTGCGTCAGGCGTTTTAGGCGTTACGTATTACGCCTAATCTTTATATTTTAATATTTTTTATATTAAGTGTTTATCTGTTGACAAATAAGGATAAAGCCAATAAACAAAGGGCTTTTTGCGTCAACACTTGAGTGTTGACAAGTGTTTATCTGTTGACAAACCCTGTCAACACTTCAACACTTAAAAATGAAGTGCTGACGCAAGTGTTGACAAAAGTGTTGACAATAAAAAAAGCGGCGCACAAGCCGTAGCCTGTGCGCCGCATGGTATGTTATTCGTTATTCCGCTGCGGGGAGAGCGTTCTTGTTAAAGTTGTTGTTGAACTCGTTTACAGCGGCTTCAATCATAGCCACAAGTTCGGTGTCGGATATTTCGATACCGTACTCTGCCAACAGCTCAGACGCCTTTTTCATGGCCTGTACAAGCTTGTCTTTGCCGTGCAGATCCTTATAGACCTGTTCAACAAACCGTACTGCCGTGCGGCATACGGCCTGTTTCACTTCGGTATTGACATACCGCTTGTACAGGTTCTTTGCCTGTGCGCCCAGCCAAGCGGCCAGCGCCAGCAGCAGGACAAGAATAACCTGCGCCAGATAACCCGAAAAGATGTTCATTTTGATTCCTCCTTAATTAAAATCCCGCGCCGGATCCGACGCGGGTTGTTTACAGATCTTCAATGTCTTCCGCGTCTACCCAGCCGTAGACGGTGCAAGCTTCCTCCGCGCGGATCAGATGATATGGGTGAATTCCGTCAAAAATTCCGGTGACAATCGCCCTACCGGGGCGGCATGGATAGCCGCGTATGTCATTCGCGGTGATGTAATGCGTATCCCCGGCAAAATGCACTTCGTCCCCGATCTTCCATGTCTTCCCGTTCCCTCCGTGTGTAGCTCTGTCACGTTCCTTCGGGATCTCGATGCGCTGCCCGATCTGGATAATGTTGGGGTCGTCGATTCCGTTATATTCGGCAAGTTCCTGATAACTCTTGCCGTATTTCAGGGCAATCGCGCTCAGAGTGTCGCCGGGTTGAACGATGTAATAATCCTCCGTGGACAGAACAACGGTCTGCGCGTCGTCGGGAGGCTTATACACCGGGGTAGGAGGATCCACGGGAGCGCTTAAGAGCGCGTTCACACGGGCCTGTACCGCGCTGTAATCATACCCAGCTGCGGTCAGTCCGTTTTTCCGGTCGTCTCCGTCTCCCCAAAGGCCCTGAATGACTTCCTGCGCCAGCTCATCCACCGTCTTGTCACCGGTCGCCGGGGACGTTTCGCCGGGTGTAGCGGTGCTTTCCACCGTCCCGTCATCCGGTTCATACTTCGGACGGCCAAAGTCCTTGATGTAACCATTTCCAAGGGTGTAACTGCGACGCGCCACCTGATCTGACGTGTTCCCTTCAATCGTGGTAATGCGGTTGCCGTTCACGGTCTCGACAATGCCGGTATGACAGATTTCTCCGTTCTGCGTGAAGAATACCTGATCTCCCGGTTCCGGGGCGCTGAAAAGCCGTCCCTGCTGCTGGTAATACTGCCGGGAAAACAGACAGCCTGCGCCGCAATCTCCGGTCTGACACTCGATGGTCTGTCCAAGCCGTGCGTCACGGTCGGCAAGGATCCAGAAGCACCAATCCACAAAAACGTCACACCACGCATAACCGTTTTTGTTCCCGTTATAATATCCGGCCCGCGCAAGATCACGGGCGTATTTCGTCCAGTTCCCGCTACCGGAATTCGCGGTCGGGTCGTCAAGGTTCGCGTTGCTTGCTTTCTCATGATACCCGATTTGTGAGACGGCAATTGCAATCAGCTTTTTGGCCGTATAACGGGCGCTCTGTGCAATGTTCTGAGCTATGGGGGCCTCTGATACCTCCGTCCCCGCAAATTCATTGTAGGCGGCTTTACAGAGGTCTATACGCTTGTTGTGGGCCTTGACGGATTGATCGTCGGGGCGTTCAAAGTTCTCCATGAAGACTTTTGACATTTCTTCAATGGACTGATCGCTTTTCAGAGTGGACAGTACCTTGCGGAATTCTCCCTGATTCAGCTCATCCCACAGCCAAGCAATAGCGGCTTCCTCGCTGCCGATGGAAACCCCCAGCTTTTTTGCCGTGTCGTAAAGGCCCTCTTTCCGAGTATAAAAAGTCCATTGCAGCCAGCCGTAACCGCCACCGTTCGGCCCACGATGCACGAAATCTTCCCGGCTGATCTGTCCCGCGTCCACCTGCGCCGTGTAGCTCTTTGACTTCTCCCGGCTGTCGGAAAAATCCCCTTGCAGCCGGTTTGTTTCACATCCGCTTTCTGCCATAGCGTGACCAAGGATTACGGCTTTCGCCTTGTCGGACAGGCCCAGCCGATCCAACCGATCCCATTGAGTTTTACGGCTCATAGGGTTTTCCTCCTTTACAGAAAATCGTTTTCAAGTGTGCATTTTTTATAGGTGCTTTCGATAATATCAATTGAAATGTGAACCCGGTCATTCTCAAAACTTCTATGATTATCGCAATAATCTTTGTAGTATTTTATGTCTTCAAAGACGTTATCAAAACGTTCTTTGGAATGCCGGACACCGCCGCGTATTTCATCACCGAATGACAGAATTCGCCGCCTCGCGTCAAGGGCTTTTTCCTCTGCGTTACTCGCGTCCTGTGTTCGGTTGTGTTCTTCCAGATCCCCTAAACGGGTTTCCATATCATCCAAACGGTTGTCCATAGCCCCTAATTTTGCCATGACTTCACCATTCAGGGCTTTGCCAATTCTACTGCCAAGCCAATGAAAAAATGTTCCGATCAATTTTCCTATCCAACTCCAAGGATTAATTTTAATAGGGGCTATCTGTAAAAGCGTACACACGACAACAAACAGTATGCCGCTTTTCGTCAAAGCATCTGATAATCCGGTTGCTTCTAAAAGTTCCGACAGATCCATCAGAAACCTCCTTTCAACAAAACGGCGCTGCTTTTCGGCAGCGCCGTGAATTTATCTACCGGTTTATTCTGCCGGTGCGGGATCTGTTTCGGGTTCGGTTTCTGATTCTGTTTCGGGTTCGGTCTCTGATTCTGTTTCGGGTTCGGTCTCTGATTCTGATTCGGCTTCCGGCTCTTCTTCATCGTGAATAATCTCCGGTTCACCGTCGTCAAGGTCGGGTTCTACCTCTGTTTCATCGTGGACGATTTCAGGCGGGTTTTCGTCCTCTTCCTCTACACCCTCAAGTGTAACGGGTGCAAACACGGATTCTTCCTCTTCCGTGTCTTCCACAACCGGGGTCTCTTCGATCTCCGGTTCGTCATCTGGGAGGGCGTCACGCTCTTCCTCAAGTTCATTGATTCTTTGCCGCCACTGGACACGGCTGGCGATAACGTCACCGTATTGCGCCATAAACGCCTCGCGGAAAGCGTTTTCTTCTTTCTGCGTGCTGCAAGCCGTCAGACCTTCCGCGTATTTCGTGACCTGATAGTCGGTGTCGGCCAACAGCATTTTCAGTGCGGTGATTTCGTTTTCAATCTGTTCCCGTCTGTCGCTCATTTTAACTTACCTTCCTTTTTGTATTTCTCCACGGTTCAGCCCCGTAAAGATGGAAAAATAAACCGTCCATGCTCTGGACGGCTCGGCGGGCGTCCCTCTTTAGGATAGCGCCCCGCCATGACATATAAGATTGTGATACCTGATCCAGCGTCACAACGCCGCTTTCATAAAAATGATAGAGCTTTTTGATTTTCCGTCTTTCCCGCACGATACCGGCGTGATCCGGTTTCCTGATAATATGTCCAGTCTTTGTCAGAAAATACCGCGTTTTCAGAAATGTAAATCCTTTGCTCAGTTTGACGATTTGCGTTTTCTTCGGATTCAGGATAATGCCGTATTTGGTAAATTCCTTTTCAAGCTCCCGCATAATCGCTTTCAGTGTTGCCTTATCCTTATGGATGATGTAAGAATCGTCCATATACCGGGCATAATACCGTTGCCGGAACGTATTTTTAATCAGATGATCTACCCGATTCAAATACGCGACAGCATAGATCTGACTGTCTTCCGGGCCGATGTACAAACCCTGTCCACGACCTTCAAGCGGTTTCCCGTCATTCGTAGCATCAATAAAACCATAGCTCAGATTTACGATCCGTTTATCTGTAAAGGCTTTATCAATAATCAGCTTCAACGGCTCATGCAGAATATGGTCAAAATAGCCCTTGAAATCAATGACAGCAACATAGCCGTCATTGCTCCCGGTTTCCCGATAAAACCGGTGTAAATGCGTTACACACCGGTCTGCGGCGAATGATACGCCTTTCCCTTCCAGACTTGCGCTGTTATCATAAATCAAACCGTTTGAAAGCACCGGCACAAGAGCGTTCGTGCAGACAGACCGCCGTATAACCCGCTCTGAATAGTGCAGACTGTGGATATGCCGCAATTTACCGCGTTCGCAAATATCAAAGATATAAAACGATTGCCTTACGTCTTTCCCGGAGCGTAGGGCATGGGATGATCTGACCGCATTTCTGTACTGATTGATGTTATATCGCAGGACGCTTGCTTTGAACATGACACCCTGCCGTGCTTCCCAATTCCCGTGTAACAATGCCGGAACCGATGACAGCCGGTCAAAATTGTCATACTCTGCAAGTTTCTTCCTGCGCTTTTCTTCCCGTGCGGCTTTTCGCCTTTGATAGCGTGCTTCATGTCTTTCTGTGCTGTTCAAGATGGTTTGCCTCACAAAATAAATAAAAGAAAGCCCCGTGCGGAGTGTTATTGTGTACGGAAAAAGCATGTTCCGTATCAAGGGCGCGTTGTGTACTCCTTTGCAACAATGGTCATGAAACCGGGTACTTGCTGGATTCCGTCAGCTCAGTCGCCGTCCCCGGCCATGCAAGAAGCGTCCGGCCAGTTGCGTCACGGTTCTGTCGCTTTCATTGAGCGGCATAGCATATTTACCCTTTTAATTCAGGACGGTTATTTTCTCCTTCCGTAAACTTTGCCAAGGGGTAGGCTCAGAATTCGGTAATAAAACCTACTATTTACAGGCCATAAAGGGATATGCGGTTTCGGAATCAGCGGGCATGTTTTTACGGAATCAGACGGGCGCGGCAATGTTGGTATTCGACGCGTTGTTGTTGTTGGCATTGCCATTGTTGTTGACATTGCACCAATTCGTGGAATTCCCTGAATAAGAACTCAGAAGCCACCAATTGTTGCGGCTACCGGGGAAAGCTTTCAGCAGAAAATAACCAATAATGTTTTAGTGATTAAGCAGTTTTGTACTGCGTTTCCAACCTGTCAAAAGTCGCTCTTCCCGGTCGAGAAGTTCACCTATGACGGTCAGATGATATTCAAGATGCTGTCTGTCGAGGGTCGGTTCGCCGGTTTTGGAATTTGTCGCATGTAAAGTCTGCCACCAGACGTTACGCATTGCGTACTGTAGGATTTCGTAGACCTCATCCAAACAGTCAATACATTCCTGTTGTATCTCTTTTCTCCGCGTAACGTCTTCAGGTGTATACGGAAATATCTTATTTGCCTTGTGCATCAAAGCCATCATCCGATTGACAGCGGCCAACGCTGGGTATGTGACGTTGGCCCTGTACTTTTTCGGTGTAGCTTTGTCCCGAAACAACAAACTCGACAGTTCCGTTCTCAGATTTTCGGCTGTACCGTAGAACTCCATTTCTGAAATTCCACGCTTCCGTGCAAGAACGTTACTCATTCCTATTTCTCCTTATCGCGCCGCAAGCGGCGCGGATTGGTAAAAGAGATTAAGAGACACGGAAGCAGACGGGCGCGGCAAAGTTGGTATTCGACGCGTTGCTGGTGTGGGCATTGCCATAGGCGGTGACCCTGCACCAATACGCGGAATTCCCTGAATCAGAACTCAGAAGCCACCAATTGTAGCAGCTACCGGATCTGTACTTCACACGGGTCATGTTGTGGGCGAAAATTGGATACTGGACAGCGGAACCGCCGATTCCATAACCGCCCTTCGTTCCCCAAACCGGGCCACCGTATACTTCCCATTCGGTCGGGAGCCACAGCTTACCAATGTTCGTCCATCCCCAGCCGTTGTCATCATTCAGCAGACCGGACGCGGAAAACCGTTTCGGCAGCAGCATTCTTTTTTCAACGATAACGGCTTTCAGCGCTTCAGGGAGATAATAGTAAATGCCGTCTGCGGTGTAATCCACAGCCACCATAGCCGGATTAAGCTTCGCCTCATTCGGGACGTACCCGGAAAGGCTATTAATGAAGTGATACAGGTCACAGGCAAGCCACGGATATTCCTGCGCGGCAATCTCTTCTTCAGCCCCTTCAGGCGTGAACGCGGGAACGCCGTTGTTGTAGTTGACCTTGTTAATCACGTGCAGAGTGGGCCACAGTTCGCGGCAGATGAAATCAATGTGTTTTCCAACTGCGGTATCACCGTAGTTGGTGTACGTATTGATACCGGCGATTTCCGCTTTCAGACTGACATTATTTGCCGTCTTGAACGGAATATAGTCTTTGGTATGAATGCCAAGAAAATTCCCGGCGCGGATGCGGGCGCGGATCCAAGCCCACGCGTCACCGTTGTAGGGGCTTGCAGCGATTTCAGACGCCCATTTAACGGTAAGATCCTGACCTTCATAATAGCGGTCAAAATCGACGCCGAGAACAGGGTTGGATTCGCCGTTATTGATTGCAATTCTGTCCAGATACATAATGTTTCCTCCCGTTATTCATTAAAGGTGATTTTCAATTCACCGTTTACCAGAGAACCGGTAAAGATTCCGCTTGTGATAATGTCATTGATCGAATATCCGCTGTCTTTCGGATTGCCGTTTGCGTCACAGGTCACGACATTATCAATTGTACCGCCGCTGATTTTCTTCGCCTTACCGGAACAAAAGGCAAGAATTAAAGAAATAATTTCTCCCATTCTTCATCCCTCCGTTACTGGCCGACAAATACGCCGGATTCGTTTGCAATATAAACCTGATGCGCGGCGGTAGGATCGGTGACAAAGAGGATCGAGAACGGAGCGAATTTATCAGTGTCTTCAAGTCCCTCAATTCCGGCCCCGGTCGTGGGAAGCGTCGAGGGCGTGGAACTGGAAACCATGACAACACTGACGACACGGAAATCCTGTGTATCCGTCTTTGTTTTCGTCACCTTGACAGAAGTAACTTTCATGCGTTTTTCCTTCCTTCCGTTTAAGATTCAACAAAATCCAGTTCGACAAAGCCCTCCAACGCTTTCAGTTCGTTATAGGACAGTTGGATTTCCTCTGTGACGGGAAGCAGGACAGGTTCAATTTCAGAATCAATCTCAAGGTTAATCAATTCGTCCATTTTACTGTCAAACTTTGCCCTGTTTTCGCCAGAGATCTTCCATTGATCGCCCTGAACATTGTCTCCAAGGGATTCAATAATCTTCATCCGCTCTTCGTTGTAAAAATCAATCTCATGCTCTAATTTGAGCATGAGATTTTTTAGCTTATACAGGGTTTTCAGTGAGAGCGGCAAATCAGATACTTTTCGCAGCGCGGGGACTGCTTCAATAATTTTTCCCATCTTCATGTGTAGCTTGTGCCTCCTATTATTTTTTTTTAGACGATTGCGATTAGTCCATACGTTTTAAGAGAATCTATAAGCGCGTTTATTTTTTCAGCGACAGATGCCGCCGTTGCTGAAGATGTAGAGGAAATTTTAGTACAACGCTGTTTGGATACAGGAGTCGTACCGAAGAAACCAACTGTGCCGGTTGTTGAACCTATCTGCGCGGTTTTTGTATAAATCGTCCACGGATAAGAGGAATTTCCTAATTGCCATCCGTAAGACGAATTGTCCGGTCTGAAAACACGTTGAGAAGTATCAAATACAGCTTTTTGCCCCCATGAAGCATACGAACCGATACAGACTTCACTGGATCCGTAAATAAAAGTATTGGATGTTCCCCAAGACGAACCATCACCGCCGACATAAACGGTATTGGAACCGTTATATGAAACCATTGATTTACCAGATGACCCGGACGCCGTATAGAGCTTTTTCACATACAGGGTGTCAACATTAATTCTTGCTGCATCTATCGTGCCTGATTTGATGTTGCTTGCGTTTATATTGGAGACGGTGATCTTTGACGCGTCAATCGTACCGCCACTGATCCTATCGGCTGAAAACGTACCGGTCGTGATAGCGTTTGCAGACAGGTTAGTGACGGTGATTAAATTACAATTCAACGTACCGCCGCTGATATAGGAAGCCGACAGCGTACCGGAGCTGATGTTACCCGCGTCCAGATTCGTAATAGTAACGTTGTTTGCGTTAATCGTACCGCCGCTGATCCGGTTAGCCGACATTGTACCGGATGTAATGGAACTTGCCGACAAATTAGAAACCGTTATCAGGGAACAATCCAGCGTACCACCGCTGATATAGGAAGCCGACAGCGTACCGGCAGTAATGTTATCCGCATCAAGATTGATGATTGATACGTCGGATGCGTCAATTGTACCGGTTGTAATACAGCCACCGTCAACAGTTGTCGTACCATTCTGTAAACTGCTGACAGTGACATAGCCGGACAGATTGATTTTCGCAGCGTCGATTGTGACCTCTTCAGGGCTGAGATTGATAGCCGCAATTATACCGGAGCTGTTGACTTTCAGCGCAATTTCGTCGCCCTGCGCGGTGATAGTCGCCTGTTGCGCTACCGTGACGCTGTTCATATTCGCCCGGACAAGGATAGTCGCGTTGACCGTAAAGCCGCCGTAAAATGTAATTCTGAGGGATATTTCGGAGCTGTCCGGGATCGCGTTTGCCGCAGATCCGTTGGAGACGGAACACGTGATTTCTCCCGCTATGGCCTGTGTCACCGTGATACCGGAAACGGAATTCAGAACTTCAACTTTATACTGTCCCTCCGCAAGTGTAGCGGCTGGCAGTACCGCCGTCAGCGCTGTGATCCCTTTGTATCCGTTTACGTTGCAAGTATAAGAACCTGCCGATACAGGAATGCGCGTGCTGTAGACCGGAACTTCGATATACTCATTCGACAGCAGGACAGAATAGGCGTCCACGCCGTCCGTTCCATCAGTCCCCGGAGTACCGGGCGCGCCGGGGCTACCGGGTGTACCGGGATCGCCTTTCGCTCCGTCTGCAAGTTTGGCAATGGAAATAACGTCTGTATAGTCATTCCCGGCTGCGTCGGTTCCGACAACTTTATAGGTTGCGGAATTTCCGCTTATATCTGTGGGGCTTATAGAGAGCGTAGACGACGTTTGACCGCTGATAAGGGAATTATCCTTGTACCACTTATAAGACGCGATATGACCCTCCGTGGAGGCCGTGAGCGTGATTGTGGACGGGACGTAGGTGCTGGCCGTGGCTGCTTTGGTGAAGATCTGAGAAGATGCAAGAAGGGTGATGCTGTTTTCTGCCGCTTTGAGAGCTTCGGCAACATTTTTCCCGCCGACCGTAAGCGTTCCTGCGTCAAGGTCAAGCACAAAATCCCCGGAGGCATTCTTGATCTTGCCTGTGGTAATGTTATCACCGTTAATCGTTGTCCTGCCGCTTGTGGACAGGTCAGCGAATGTGACAACGCCGTTAATCGTAACGTCAGCGGTAATGACATATTTCCCGGTGACGGTATCAAAATAAATCCGGTCTTCCCATCTGCCATTGACTTTCTGTTGCATGGAAAAGACCGTCGCGTTTGCGGTAAGCTGGGCCTGTGATTCACCGTTCACCAGCAATTCACTGACAAAACCATCTTTCCGGTTAATCCGGTTCCCGTAATACGTCTGATCCGTTCTGACAGACCGGTTAATGGCAAGCTGCCGCATTGTGATGTACGGGAATTCTTCTTCCGTTTCATCGTTAATATCGGCCTGTAGAGCTACCGTAAAGCCCACCGTGCAGTTGGCTTTGATGCTATAGACCACTACGGTATGAACAGTGTCATTTCTTTCAGTGACGGATATTGTATCCCCCAATTCGACAGCGGGATTGAGATACGCGCCGGAGACAGAATACGGTTCGTAGGAAACACCGTACAGAATTGAACTCTGATCCAGTGTCAGACCGCCGTTTTCTGCCGTCCCGGAATAAAGGGTCAGTTTTCCGAGGGAAATCAGCGCGTTATTGAGAACAATTTCCCCGTTTCCGAGAGAGTAATCACCGACACCACACAGTCCGTTCGCCATAACCTGTGTAGCTACGTCGCAGTTCGCTTGAATCGTGATGCCGGTATCATCGCCCGCAATAAACTGATTATTCGTGTTATCCGTCAGAATGACTTTGGAAATAAGCTGTGTCTTGCCAAGAACGGTATATCCGGTATGGGCTTTCGCCAGAGTTTGAACCGGCGTACCCGGAGACGCGAGACGGATAAGCCGGAGCTTACCCGTCTCTGTCATGATCCAGTTACCGCCGTTGGCAATCGCTATTTTCGCCAGAACTTCAGATATGAGCGTATCTTCATTCGGGTAGTCAATCGTATAGCCGTTATTGATTTCCGTTCGGCTGTCAAGCTCTACGTCCATGATAGAGCATATTTCATCCAGAACGTCCGTCATATACTGCGGCCATTCTTCAAAAGCCGTCTTATCCTGATAGGTGACACCCGCACGAATCATGTAATCCTTGCAGGTAAGTTTGACGGGGTTCACTCCGCTGCGGCTGGAAACGTAATATTTGCCCTGCGGGAGCCATTCAGAAACAGTTTCGCCGTCCGGGGATACCAGACGGCAATAGACGTTTACCAATGCGGCTTTCGGAATATCCGCTTTCGGATACACTGTAATCTGAGTGCTTCCCGTGCAGACGCGTCCAATAGCCGGTTTATCAATTAACGGTTTTGTGATAACGGGATTGCCTTTTCTGTCTTCAGCATAATAGGACAGACCGTTAATATCATAGCGGTATTCTGTCTTATGATCCGCATTAAAAAGGCTATCCCATAATGCGGTTACACTCTGCATTAACTTGTAGCCTCCCTTATGCTGATTAACGTAAAGCTTACGTTATCCACTACAATTTCTCCGTCTTCCATGAACTGCTCTTCTGCCGCTGAAATGGATGTGTTATAAAACCTCCGCGTGCAGATGCCGTTGAACAGATCCGGGTATCTAACGGAGACACCGAAATCGCCGCCCTGAAGATCTCTTTCAAGCTGCTGGGCAACTGAAAAAGGCATAGGGCCAAGCTTCATTTTAAGAGAACGCTGATGGGACGTGACGTTTGTGTGCATGGTTTCACTTCCATCACGCCCCGCGTCCTTATCGTTGGTGTTATCCCGCTGCCAAGACAGGCCGGTTTTCTGCTTGACATAGCGGGTGTAGTCATGACCATTGATGATAAAACAACCGACAACTGCCATAATTACACCCCTCCATATCCTCTGATTGCATTGCTCATTGAGAACGCAATAGCATCCGCAAGCTCATCCGGGTCAAGGCCGCGCTTGTTTGTGATCGCGGAAAGAATTCTTTCAAGTAATTCTCTCTGATCGTAAAGCCGCTCATCAAGACCGCTTTCAAAAGAATCAAACCGCGCGCTGTTAAATATATCTTCACCGTCACCGGACACCGCTGTGCGGGACGGAACAACAGAACCGGAGACCAGAGCCGGAACCCGCAAGCCGCCGATACCGGTAAGCATGTCCGTAATGCTCTGGAATGTTTCGGCAATGCCTGAAAGCATGTCCGCAATTCGGGTGAGACTGTTAGCCGCACCGTCTACACCAGCTTCCATGTCAACTGCCGCACCCTCAATCTGCATTTCATCTTGCACATTTTCTGCGAGGGTTGCGACCGACGCCAACACTTTACCCTGTGTAGCTTCGATACCTTCCGCAAGACCTAAATCCAGATATTCACCGATTTCAGCCCACACCCTTGACGGGGAGTGGATGCCAAACAGACGGTTCATGAAACCGGACAAGCCGCTTGCAAGTCTGCTGACAAGGGAAGTCACGCCAGACCATGCCTGAGAGATGCCGTTTTTCAGACCTTCGACAAGTCGGGAACCTATGCCGTGCCAATCGTAATTTGCGGACGAACTGATAGAGTTCTTCAGGCTGTTCCATTTGTCCATGATGGTAGATTTGATACTGTCCCATGTCCGGGAAACATCGTTCCTGATGTTGTTCCACGCATAGGTCATGTTACGGCTGATCTCATCCATCGGACGGGTGATCTCATACTTGATGTTATACCATTTCGTAGAGGCGTCCCGTTTAATGTTTTCCCATGAATCGGTAAGGGTTTTCTTTACCGTGTCGGTTGTCGTTTGAATCGGTCGCTTCAGGTTATCATACTGCTTCTGAATTTCATCATGCAGGGCTTTCCACTTGCTTGTCGCTTCGGTTTTCAGGTTTGTCCATGAGGTCGTCAGCGTGGTTTTGACGGTATCCGTTGTGGTTTTAACCGAGGTCTTCACAGCGTCAAACTTTGTGGCAATCGCCGTCTTAACCGCGTCCCAAGAAGTCGAAGCCGTGGTTTTGATCGTGTTCCACGTAGTAGACATTGTGGTAGCTATCGTTGACGTGACGGTTGTTACCGTGCTGCTGATCGTCGTCCACGCGGACGTGATTGCCGTCTGGATACCGCCCCAAATCGTAGTGGTAAGCGTCTGAATTCCTGTCCAAACCGTAGAAATAGCGGTTTTGATCGTCTCAAGGGCTGTGCCAAAGAATTCTGTGATTGTGGCCCATGCCGCTTTGATCCCTTCCAGCAATCCAGCTACGATATTTGTACCTATCTCCATCATTTTTGTTGACGGGGAGGCGATACCGAAAGCGTGGCATAAACCATCCCAAAACGGTTTGAAGATATGATCCCAAATCCACTGACCGATATTGACAAGGGCGTTCACGATGCCGAGAAGCAGCCCCGCGACAATATCCCCGCCGCATTTGTCGATGTAATCAGCAAAGTAATTCCAGCCATCTTCAAATGCAGTAACCAGTAAATTCAGAATATTGGAAATCAGCGTTGCGGCAAGGGAAGACGCCGCGCCTACCGCCGCGCCCAAAAGCTCAAACGCGGTAGAAATCAGACCGCCCCAATCAATGCTTTGCAGCATTCCAACAAGGCCGTCCCAAATTCCCTGCATTAAGCCGCTCCAATCCACCTTTTTGACGAATTCAGCGACAAATTCCATGATCCCCTTGAGAAGATCCCCGACGATTTTACCGGCTTTGGTGAGGATCCCGGCAAGGTCTAAGTGTTCTAAGCTTTCCGCGAGAGAATCAGCAATTTCACGCCATTTGATGCCGTTAATAAAGCTGATCAGTGCCGTTTCAAGCCCTTTAACACCATCCGAAACTGTTTTTACAAGCTTGTTCCAATCAATCCCCAGCAGGAACGTATTGAAAAACGTGGAAATGGATTTACCCACATTATCCCAATCTATCGCGTTTACCAGCCCGTGTAACGTATCAATTATCGCGTTTACGCCGTTGGCAAACGTCCTGCCTATCAGATCCCATTCGACATTGGTAAACCAGCTTGTGATAGTCTGGCCTATCTTTGTACCGAATTTTTCAAAGTCGAATGTTTCAAGGAACGTGTTTACTATATCAAAGACAGCATTTAAGCCGTCTGCAAGAAGTTTTCCGAGAAGTTCCGCGTCAAAGCCGTCTACCAGACCGTTAAGAACTTCCGCAATGTTTTTCGCCCATTTTACGCCCTGCGGACGGAAAACATTATTGATCCAGTCGTCGGCAATCTGCATCATCTCATTGAGCTTTTCCGCAAGCTTCTGACCGAATCCGAAATAATCCTCATTGTCCCACAGGTCTTTCAGCTCTTGCAGCCAACCCTTCATATCTTCCGGGAGGGCTTCGCTTATCGGAGTGTCAGAGAACGGACTTGAAGAATTATTATCGTCCTGATCATCCTCTTTTTCCTCTTCCTCCATCCGTTTATTCAGTTCATCAAAACCGTAGACCTGCTTATTCAATTCTTTCTGAGCTTCAGCGGCTTTTTTCGTGTTCGACGCCGCTGATCCCATACTGTTTGAATAACTCTGTGCGCTTGATGCCGCCGTGTTCGCGGTCGTGACTGTGGACTTCCCACGTAAAAAGCTGAATGCCGCGTTCACATAGGAAACCATTTTGGACAGCATATTGAGAAATTTAGTAACAAACGGTTCCACGGCTTCTATTAAACCGCCGATTGTTGAGGCAAGGTTTGTTTTCAACCCTGTAGCCGCCGTTTTGATTCTGTCCATAGCCGCGCCGAATGAAGTAGAATACTGTGCAAGCTGCGACAAACTTTCTTTTACGCCGTTAAAGATGCCGGAAATAAACATTCGTTTGACGCGGGAAATCAGCATTCTTTTAACGCTTGTCAGGGCCTTTACAAGCGAATTGGAGGAAAGCTTTGCATTCTGAGCCTTTTTGATATACTCTCCAACGGACTGACCGAGTTTTTTGAACCCCGTCCGGGCGGCATTAAGCGGGATTTTGGCAAGAGACGCAGTAAGCTTCAATGCGGAGGATGCCGCAGATTTCAGAATATCGGAGAATCGCCGCGTTTCCTGTGTAGCTTGCGCGAGTCCGACCGCTTTCTGTCTTGCTTGTTCCAGTGCGGTAGCTAACTGAGTATACTGCCCGTCATCTATCAGACCGTTCGCGCGCATAGCATCAAGGGCAGCTCTGTAATCATCCAGCTTATATGCAGCTTGCGTAATGTCGTAACCAATGGAACGCCACTGATCGTCAGTCGCACCCATGTAGTTCATTTTGTCCATCTTCTGCTCATACCGATCTACGGCGGCAATTGCCTTTTCGATTTGAGCTGATAAACCTTTAGAATCCCAATCAGAGGTATTCGGGGACGCGTTCTGTTGTGCCTGTAGCGCAGCAAGCCGTTCATACTCGGCCTCAAGCGCTTTCAGCGTATCCAGTTTGGAAGCGTACTTCGCATTGAGCTTTTCAAGCTGTACCTCTTCCATTTCCAGAACTTTTGCAGCCTGTTCGTCCGAATTGGTGAGCGCAAGTGTTTCATCCGTAGACTGCTGGATTTGAGCAACAGCACTGTAATAATCCGCGAGTTTGGCTTTCAGCGAATCAATCTGTTTCTGAATACGCGCCATAGCCTTGTCATAACTGCCCGCCATCTGTGTTGCTGTGTTTTCCGCACTTTGCGCGGCCTGTGTCCCGGCAGTCATGTTCTGTGTGGCTTGATTCTGCTGATTAATAGCGTTTGTGGCCGTCTGCACTGCCTGTGCAACCTGTTCCTCTGAAGAAACAACCTGCGCGTTCGCATCTGCCGCCTGTGTCGCGGATCCAGCCAACCGCTCATTGATGCTTGCCGCGCTTGCCGCAACGGACTGTAAAAGAGGGACAATTTGACCGAAAGAACGCATCATATTGTCGCCCATTGTATCGACAGCAGACGCAAGATCTTTGATAGCATCAAGGATCTTCTGACTGCCCTTTACAAATCCGGTCTGATCCAGTTGTGTGTCAAATACAAGGGATCCGTCTTCGCCCATTTCTTATCCCTCCTTTTCCGTAATTTCCCGCTGCTCTTCCAGCAACGCCTTATAAAGCTCATCCGCGTACATTTCCGCATCAAGTTTCCGGTCTGTGACACGTCCAATGTCAATCATGGATTTATTCGCCTTATAAAAATCGTTTTCCGCTTTGTCGAGTTTCTTTCCCTTCGCTTTTTTCTGCCTGATGGTAAGGATAAAACCCCATAGACTGTCTCTGTCCACGTTCTGGAAATACCCTATAAACGTCCACCAGTGCATGTATGTTTCCGCTCTGATCTCTTTCCCGGCAACCTTGTTGACGGCGGCAAACATAAGCTGTTCATCTTTATCCCAATCAATGACTTTGGGGCTTGGCTTGTCAGATTTCATCTGACATTCGATGAAGTTTACCGCCGCTTCATAGGCTTCCTGATAATCATTGTCCGGGATAGACTGAAAATCCACGTACAGACGTACCAGACAGATTAACGTTTTTTCCGTGTCTTTCAGTTCATCATCATTAAAAGCGGAAATAATAGTCAGAATGTTCCGATAATCGGATCTGATTTCATAATCCTTTTCATGTATCGTCAGGCTTGTCGGAAGTAAGCCCAGCATTTGCCGTCACCTCCGGGGGTGTAGCTTCTACGTCCTTCAGATATTTAGCCATGCGCTTTTGAGACGCTTTCGTTTCCCGCTCCACCGCGTCAGTAATGACAGCGGCCAAAGCTTTAAGGACACGGGAACAGAAGAATTCCCCGCCGACAGAAGAAAACGGGTTTCGGGTGGCGAAAATCGCGTCAGCCTCTTCCATATCAAAGAGTTCGTCAATTTTCCGCTTCACCCGGTTTTCCACTTCTTTCAAGGTCTTCCAATCCTTGTCAAAAGAGGCCGTACCGTCAGCGTTAATGTCCAGATTTTGCAGCGGGGCGACAATCTGATCAAAGTCCCTCATAAGAGCCTGATACCTGTCCAGAATCGCAATGTCAGCAGGACGGATGTAGATATTGCAGATATGCTTTCCGAATTTGTTAAGAATAGGGATTTCTTGTGTACCGTCATCAATAATGACTTTCGCCATGATAATTTACCTCCATATAACAGTTAAGCCGGAAAGCAGTTAGACCGCTTTCCGGCTTGATTTAAGCCCCGATTAGGTGGTAACAGTAATAGCTACCGCACGGGTCGCCATAGTGTAAACCACCGTTACACTTGTCATCGGGCCAATCGGGTTCACGGTAAAGGGAATCGCGTAACCGGCAGTATCGCCGCCCGTAGACTGCGGGACGATATATGCCTCACGCATATAGCCCGTGCCGGTCATCGTACCGGCGTCAGCGTTCACGGTGGTGAAAACAACCTCGACGAAATAGCCCTTAATATCCGCGTCACCGTACTTCTCCTGCACGGCTGCGGCAAGCAGCTTTTCATAAAGATTGGATTCACTGTCAGCGTAGTAAGGATCCACACTGACCTCCGGTTCATAACCGGAGTGTTTGAACGTGGTTTCACCGAGAACGTTCTTGCTCGTTTCGGTGTCGGGGTTAAGGTCTTTGCTCAGGTCGTCATTGTCACGGCCCAGCACTTCCCACTGTACATTAGCGGGAGCCGTACCGGTTCCACTGGCAAATCCGGCAAAGAACATACCTCTGTTACGGTCAAGCTTCATAGTTCTAATACTCCTTTCAATGAATTCAAGTTTACCATCGTCGGTTAATATAATGTCTGTATTAACCTTGTCGTCCACTTGCAATTCGCCATCTATGATCGCTCCAAAGGAGAGGTAAAGACGATCATTGTCAAATCTGATCACGTGATCCCCTCCCTAATTTGTGACTACGAATTCCGTCTGTACGTCATTCGTAGTTGGATCTGGTATTTTGCCGCGTCACTCCCGATTTGTGCAGGATACGCGGTTAAGGTCGGGACTATGGATTTTACCCGGCCCTCATCCAGCTCCGGGAAATTGCGTAAAGTGTTTTGCTCAATAATCCACGCGACAACTTCATCATAAAAGCCTAAATTCGCAAGGTTCTGTTCAACGTCAGCCCCGTAGCTCTCTTTACTGGCGAATATGTAGTTTATCGTCTGGACAGGAAGCGGGACTTCTTCACCCAATACATTTTCCCGGTAACTGATCTGTGACGGGACGGCATAAATCGCATATTCCGTAGGATTTTCCGCAAGATAGTCTATGCGGAAACGGTTGCCCTCCGCAAGTGCCGGACACGTCCGAAACCAATCACGGAGATGCTTTGCATTATTTACTTCCTGCGGCATTTTTGGCCTCCTGAATAATGTCCTTCAGATGGTCGGCTTTCATGCGTTCAAACCAGTATGAACCCGCAAGCGGGTTTACATCTGTTTTGTACTGCAATTCGCGTCCTGTCGGGTGCTTTTTCCGTCCCGGAGGGCTGAAATAGCGCGTCGGAACACCGCTGTCATCTTCAAAAACCGGAATGTTCGGGCCGTAGACTTCACCGTAGTACATGTAATGTGCATACGGGCCGGGATAAACAACCTTGCCGCTCCCGATCTGTGTAGCTCCGTAGGCGCTCTTTCCGAGAACTCCGCTGTCCCACGGAACATACTGTAGGCAATAGTCAATCACGCTTTTGTCAATGACCTGCTGCACTTTCCCGCCTGATTCAAGATTGAATTTTCGGAGAAGCGCCGCCGTATCCTTGAGAAGAAAGACCTTCTCTGTTTTCAGCGCAATCATGTTCCTATCACCTTCCAGTGTGGGGCGTTCGGGGCGCGCCGGTTATCGGTCACACCTAACACGGTAAAGGCTTCATAATTCCTGTGCAATTCGGCTGGCCGCAACCCGGAGCCTGTCACAGCCCCCCGTACAATAATGTCACCATTTTTCAGTGTGAACAAACTGCTTACGTCGGCCGCATCTGCGTAATCCAGCGGAGAAACATACGTTTTCCCGCTGAAATCCGCATCTTCCGGGATACGGATTGTAAACTTGTTTGCTGCCTTAAGGCCCTGATCCACCGTAGACACTATTTCACAAAACCATGAAACACCGTCAATAACCGTGCCGTTATAGTCGTCATTGCCCGTTCCCGTGTTTAGCTTGGCATTGAATACCGTGATAGTCTCATTACACAGGTTCATGCTTCCAGCCCCCTATACAGCAAGGGAACGCCGTTATCGTCACGTTCTCCCCACAGCATAGAGCGAATAGACGCGGACATAGAGCTGTCCGCGTCTTCCGCGCTCAAAGCTTTGCCGTAAGATTCACTGTAGCCGTCCGTGTTGAAAGACGTTACAACCGGATTCTCTACCTGCGCTTCCACGCCAACTTTGCTGTCAATCGTCATAAGTGACATCATGCAAAGCTTTACGGCCTCCGGGACTGTAGCCATGTTCTGCACACGGTCAAAAGTCTGCCGGTCAATACGCTTCCGCGCCCGAAACTCAAGCATCAGAAATGCAGTTTCGGAGGCCGTACCGCCGTAGCTCTGATATTCTTCAAACGTCAAATACTTCGCATGGGCCATAATACAACCTCCTTCCTGCAAATCTTAGCCCAGAGAGATAATACGGGCGATAGGAATAGCCTTACCGGAAATGTACTTGCGGGCGGTGCTGGACTGACCGTTGTTGACAAGCTCCCAGTTCGCGCCGGTCTCAAGTTCCTCATCAGTGGGGGACAGGGAGGCCATAGACGCCTTAGTGAAGTTGATACCGTAAGGTGCAAAGCACTTACGCTGACGGCTGTAAAGGGTGTCTTCACCGCCGTGGGTCTTCGGGTCACGATCCATTTCGTAAGGAACCTTCGCGCCGCAATCGGTATACTCGATAGCGCCGTCACCCAGCACGTAGGTGACATATCCAGCATCAGTGCTGGTCACTTCGTAGTAGGTAGCAATATCGGCAACATCCGGGGATGCTACCGGAGTGTACACATAGCTGCCCGCAGAACCGGAACGCGTGTAGTAGGTCTTACCTTCCACAAGTGCAACATCAGAAGTCAGACCGTAGGTCGGATTGACCCCGATAATGGGCATAGAGTCATCCACCAGAACCATACGGCCATTGAGAGTGCCGATAGCAAGGTCACGCTCCATGCCGTTCTCATCGTTGTACTTGAGGTAAACCAGCAGCTTGAGGTTCTCAAGGTTGGTCGCCACAACGGAGTGCATGATAGCAAGAGAGAACTTGCCCTTGTTATCGCCGCAAGCGCGCTGCATGGTGGTGTTGAGAGTCGTACCATCCATGTTGCCGGTCACACCTTCGCTGTTGACCTTTGCGGTAACGTCATTGGTATGAGCAGCGACGAAAGCCGCGCCCTCAGTGTCGGACATGGCGAACACACCGTTCAGGATGTGAATAAGGGTGTTCTGGTCGATCTCTTCCCAATACTCGCTGATCTGACGGGCGACATTCTCCATGAAGTCAGTACCACCGGTAATGTCATAGGAGAAATCACGCTCAGTCCAGCCGTTGGAACGGCCCACGACCACGCGGCTGTGCGTGTAGGTATCAGTTCCTTTAGGAACGATGTTGGTGTTGCCGTCGTAGTTGGTGGGGGTGCTGCCGGAAATCAGGCCGAGAAGCGGGGTAGTAATGTAGTTGCCGCCGGTCTGATCGGCCATAGCCTGTGCAAGATCCGGGCGCTGCCGGATAGCGCGGGAACGAATCAGTTCATTCCGTTTGACGTTGGGGATGGTGTCAACATACTGCTGAAATACTTCCCCGTTAAAGTTTTTCGCATCAAAAAGACTCATGATTTTATCTCCTTCCGTATGAGTGATTTCTTATTAGGGTTTTGTTGTCAGAGCTTACTTTGTGAAACTCACGACCAAATCCGGGTTTGCGTTTTTCGCTTTCATCATTTCAGCCAGAGACTTGTTAGCACCGGGAGTGCCGCCAGAATTTCCGGGCAAAACAATGTTAGGTTTTGGGGCCGGGGGATCGGCGGGAGGATCAGCGGGTTTTTCTTCCACAAACGCAGTCGGATTTTCAGCCTTATACTTGTCAAAAAATTCGTTGTAGCCGATAAGGGTTTCCCCGTCAAGCTGGAAGTCTTTGACGTTGGCCTGTCCGAGAAAGTCACGTTTTGCGGCCTCTGAAGTAAATTTCAGGCCGTTCGCTCTCTCCCGCACCATGAATTCCTTGCGCTGTTTCGTGGTTTTGGTTTCCCAATCCTTCTGATCTCTGGTGTACTTGGCCTGTAGCCCGGTAAGCTGTTGCTGTACTTCAACAAGCTTGGAGGCGTCAGCCGTTGCCGCCGTCAACTTTTCCTGCAAGCCGGTAATGTCAGTGTCACGGGATGCAAGCTGCCCCTGCAAATCCTTTACCTGCTGATTCAGGCCGTTGACCTGCGCGTTAAACTTATCGACAGAGACATAACCACCCTCTGACAGATCCGCAAAACGCACATGTTTTGTCTTGTCTGCCTGTCCAGCGTTCACCTTGTCGATTTCTGCCTGTACCTGTGCGTACAGTTCCGGGGATAGGATCTCACTGAGTTTCATAGTTGCTCCTTTACTACCGGTACAACTGAGTGTCATACCGCCGACAGTTTAAGCCCCGTGTCGTAAGGGGTAATGTATATATTAAAAGCTGAGTGCCTTTAATACGGATATAGAAAAGAGCGCTCTACGTATTATTCACCGTAGAACGCTCTAAAAAGCCCATAAACGGGCCAGACAGGAAAGACGTGAATTTATAGGCCCCCACGCCTTAAACGCGCATTTGCGTGAGATATGGGGCCGTAACGTGGTTTAGCCGGGAATGTCTTCAATGCGGACAATATCAGCAGGGTTAATGTCCAAATCACCGTTCAAGATGCTGGACGCAATTTCAAACGCCGCATCAAGAATGTTGTTGACACCCGCGATATTGACATGATATTCCGTTCCGTCTTTCATCACATACTTGAACTGAATGTTCGCACCCATGATATTTTTACCTCCGATCAATTATTTCTGTTCTGTCCCTAACACATTTCGGGCAATTCTGTCCTCCACGCGCCGGTTCATCCACATAAGGGCCTCTTCAATATGCGTCAGCGCACAAGCGTTTTCACGACAGGCGAACGGGCCAGCCTGAAAAGCTCTCAAACGGTCACGCACAATTTCCAGCAAGTCACAGTCAAGCACACCGTGTTGGCTGTGTTCCAGCTTACGCGGCCCTTCCTGAAATTGAATGACAATCAGCGGTTCCGCGTCGCCGTTTACGTCAGCTCCCGCCATGTAGACATTGTACTCATGGTAGGCCCTGCCGGGGCCAATAACGCCGTCCCGGTACACGTCATTCAAATTTTCACGGGTCTGAATAGTGGTAAGTTTCTCCATTTTTGCCTCCTGATTGATTTATCTTTAATCGTCGTCATTCGCAGCGAAAATCGCCACAATGCCGATTCCGATTACAACAGATAACGGGACAATCCACAACAGATGATAGACTGAAATCATAACGGGGATCCTCCTATCAGACTTTAACCATTCTAAAGCCCTCTACGGATAGCCGGTCACTGCGGGGCTTTAATCCAGAGGCTTTAGCAACTGCATAATACTGTTTTGACAGGGCGTTTATCCGCTTTTGGTGGGCTTTTCTCGCATCCATGTCATTGTTATTGAGACGCGCCGCGTTTGCCGCGTCTTTTTCACGCCGGACTTTGGTTTCAAGCTGCCGCATGAGCTGTCGGGCCTGATACATTGTGTAATGCTTCCCGCCGATTTCACAGCCCTTTGCGTTATCCTGCTTCCATTTCTTAAGCTGTTCGTCACTGTACCGTCTGATAGAATGCTGTGTCGAAAAGCTCATAGCAATGTGCATACAGTTCCATTCACCGATAGGACGCCGAAAACCCTGATAAAAATTGCCGTCCACGTCCCGGAAATCTTCGCCGTTCTGCATTTTCTCAAATTCCTTGAGAAGAAACACCCGGCCCTGTACCGGTTCATGATCCGGGGCGCTATTCGCGTGTGCGGAAATCTCCACCGCGTCATAGCCCAGCATTTCACCCATAGCAAGAGACGCGTTCTGATTGATCTGATTCACGCCGTCTATGATGTTCTGCCGCACCGCACTGTCAAGACGCCGCCTGTATCCGCTCTCATACTGGACTTTCAGACCGTTATAGCCTAAATCCCGAATGATTTCACGTGCGGCCTGACTGTAGCTTGTCGCACCCATAGCCGTTGACAGAATCGCCTTGTCAAGCGCGTCTTTGTAGGTCTGTTTTATCGCCGTTGTGTTCGACAGATTTATCATGGATTGCGCGGTTTGCGCTGCGACGTTCCGGGCAAGCCATGTCAGCCGGAAATTCTGTGACGGAGTGAGCGGTTGGCTTTTCAGCGCCTCCGCGAAACGCGGGTCTGTGTAGCTATCATTCAGCGCCGCTTGATAGATCTGATATATGTCGCGGACATTCAGGGCGGTAGCCTGTGCCAGCTCCCGCGTGATTTCCTGAATGTCCGCGTTCATGTCCACCATGACAATGATCTCCTGAATACTTGTGGCATTCAGTTCTTCGATTGTCAGCAGTTGCGCCGCTATTTTCTTGATAAGCTTCTTGTTGACCTCATCAATCCGGCCTGTGATCTGTTTAAGTGCCGCTTCAAGCTCAGTTTCGGTCAGCATTTGCAGCCTCCTTAATCAACCGGGCCTCCCTGCGGCTCCTCTTCCTCTTCTTCAGCTTCCGGGGGATTCTGCCCGCCTCCCGGTGCTGTCGGCAAGAGCTGTGCCATACCTGCCATTTGTGCTTTCGCTTCTTCTTCTGAAATGGCGTCGATCGCGGCCTGTGCCTGATCCTTTGTTTCACCAAAGTACCACTCGCGGAATTCAGCTTTGCTGATAAGGCCAGCGTTCAAAAGCATCAGATGTTCGTTCATCTGCTGTTCCGTATCAGTGATGATGCTGTCATCCCACTCAAACGAAACATCATATTCGCCCTCCGGGGCAAGGTCATACAGCGTGGCATAAACATCCATTGCCCGGATAACGTCTTTCAGACAGTGTTCAAGGGCTGTCTGATTGTCGGAAATCGTGACGTATGTGCGCTGTTTGACGATATTCAGCTCTGTCGCTGTCCGTTCTACGGTATTTGCGTCGGAAATCGTACCACGAGCAAGACCGCACTGATCCTCGATTCTCATAAGGATCTGATTCAGACCGTTCACAAGCGCCGTGTCACGGATCTGCGGGGAGAAGACGTTATACAAGTCGCGGTCGCCTTTATCCGCGTCAACCGCACGGAAAAGCCGCTGATTCAGCTTTGGCATTTCCAGCCCGCCGCCCTCTGTCTTTTTGGGGCGTAATACGGTCGGGTCAACGTCAATAGCAAGCTCAGAACCTTCATATTCCCACAACAGACGGGAATACTGCTTGTCGGCCTCTTGAATAAGGTCACGGGATTTTGCGAAAACGGACGCGCCCATCGGACTTTCCGTGTCGATGCTGTTTGCAGTCGCAACCTTGTACCAGCCGAACATTTGACCGCCTGTATTCTGTACGGTGGCCTCCGGTTCAAGATTTTCCCAAAACGGAACGTCCGACAGGGGGATTTCTACGCCGATAGCGTCTTTCACACTGGACTTGAAAGCCCTCTGTGTGATTTTCACGCTGTCACCCTCGACGGTATGACGTTCAAGCCGCGTGAAAATCGTCTTGCCCTCGGTGTAGGTATCGCGGAAAATCACGTCGGCCAGATTTCCGTCATCATCAAACGCAATGGGGTACAGGCTCCAATCCATTGTCCAATCAAAATAGATATGACCGTCTTTCGGATAGGGCTTTATCGTCATGCCTCCCGCCGCGCAGCCCTGTTCAAGCTTCAGCCGCAGCGTGGCAATACACCGCTCAAATTCTTTCTTGAGATATTCGGCACGGGGGTTCATCACGTCCCCGCCGTCCGCTTCCTGTGTTTCTCCGTCCGCATTCTTGCCGGTGATGTTCCATTTCATTTCAAGAACAATCTGACGGGCAATTTCAGACGAAATAAACGCAGGTAGGTTAAGGGACTTTACCGTGTCAGAAAGCCATTCAGCCCGATTCAGGTACAGATTGTACCAATCGTCAAGGGCATTTACCATGTCAGTAGATAACGGGCTTTCTACGTCCTCTATTGACTCAATAGCTCTGTAGGGTAAAATCTTTCTCACCACCGATCTAATGAAATTCCATAGCCTCGAAAACATAGGGCTTGTCTCACCACCTTTAAGGGAGGCATGAAAAAGGGCGTCGCGTTTTGCGACACCCTCCAAACGTTATTGCTTTATCTCAGGCCCTTAAATACATGCCTGTATTATCCTGAAATTTTCCACTCAGGATCTTCACAATGTCTACGATCCATCCGATCATAAACCAATTCATTGTCAACAGACACACAAATCCGCGTCCGATTCTTCCGACGTAGAAATAGTGTCCACCGAACATGCCAAGGAACAAACAGAGAAGTAATGCCGTGGACTTTTTCTTGTCCGACGTGATTGATACATAGTTTGCCATAAAAGCGCCTCCCTCTTTTTGGTGACTTGATTTTACCATACCGTCAGAGGGAATGCAAGTTTACAGCGCTCCGGCCTCTTCCCATGCTTTATAGATCTTCGGGCCTTGAATAGCGATCCAGTCTATCAGCTCTTCATTCTTCGCCCAGCCCTCTTCAAAGACAAGGGATGATTCCTGTAAACCGCTCTCATTGAAAAAAGCGTGGACGATTTCATGCCGCAATGTACTTTTTTCGGCTATCGCTGCCCGTTCCGGTGGCTCACCTTCCCAGCCGCGATAGGTCGTCATATCGCAATAAACGATCTTTCGTTCTACGCTGTCGCAGAAACCGTCCACGCTGGCCTTTTCAAAATACGGGTCTTCATCGTACTTCCGTTTGAATACTTCGTATTCGGATCCTAAGACGTGAATAATCACTGTCCTTTACGCCTCCATACGCGTTCCATAGCATAGCGCACGCTGTCTATGCTGTGGTTATCTTTATCGGGATACCCGCTGATAATGTCCCCGTCTTCCGTGCGCTCATACTCATAGTTTTGAAACTCGCGCGCCGTCTCAGGGCAGCGGTAGGGGTCAATGATAATTGCTTTCAGGGATTGCAGCCATTTGATACCGTACCGGATACTGTCGGGGCCTTTGACGGCTGGACGGCATAGCGCGCCATAGTCGCGGTAGTCGCCTATGCTTTTCGGCTCCGCGCTGTCGGCTGTAATCAGGTCTACGCCGGTGACGCCCTTCTGCATGACAAGATTGTTCCACGTCTCCGCGTTGCTCTGTTTATTCGCCCGGTATTCGTCGTAAATGTACAGCTTTTTCCGGGTGCTGTCGTAGTGCATTTTAGACCAGTGGAACGGATCAGGAAACCAGCCCCAGTCTATCCCCATGTAGATATTATCAAAACTGGATTTCTCCGCGTCGCTGATTTCCCGGATTTCCAGATTGTCAAACACTTCGCCGCCAGTTCCCACGGGGATCCCCAAATACTCATGCGTGTACGCGCGCAAATTCGTTTCTTTCAGGGCTTCCGCGTCATCAAAGAACTGTTCGCCTAACCAATCCGGGGGAACTTCCGTATAGCAGCTCATGTGCCGCAGGGCCGCGCGGCGGGGGGTCAATACGTACTGATTTGCCCAATTCATACGGGAAATCGGAGGGTTAAAGCTTTTGAAAACAATGAACTTCGTACCGCCACGCATGACGGACTGCTGGACAGAACGTATTTCCTCTTCTCCCGCAAATTCGTCAAGCTCTTCAAACCATAGAAACTTGAAATAGCCTCGCGCAACCTTGATAGACTTCAGCTTTTTGGCCTTGTCCAATCCACGGAACAAGATAACTTGTCCGGTCGGCTTGTAGGTCAGCTTGTAGGGGCTTGTGGTAGCTTTCCACAGATCATTGACGCCCAAAGCATCAATCCCCCAAAGTACCTGTTCAAAAACGCTTGTGCCTATCGTAGACGCAACCTTGCGGAAGACAATAGCGTTGGCAAGCCGATCCTGCATAATCCCCAAAACGATTTCGATACCGATAAAAGAGGATTTTGTAGAACCACGCCCGCCATAACAATCGTAGTATGTGTGTTTCTCGTCCATAATATCCCAATGGACGGAATAGAAAGACGGGGCAATCAGGTCAGACAGCTTAACGCCGTCACTCTCAGCCATTATCCCCGCCGCCCTTACGTTCCAAATCCTTGATTGCTTCGCTCACGGTCAGCGGATCAATACTCATACCGTTTTCACCGTTCGGCGCTTCAGCACTTACGCGGGGAATATCACAGATGATATTGATTGCCGGGGCTTTCTTGTCTTCCTGTGCCGCCTTTTCAGCGTCCCAGCGACGGAAATTGTTTTGCAAATTGAACTTTGCTCCGTTCCAGCCGTCTTTATCATACAGCCGGGTTTCCGCGTAATTCTCGATTCTCAGCTTTGCAGCCTCAACAATCTCTTTGTACTTCCCGCGCCCTTGATAATCCAAAAGCGCTTGCCGGGAAGTCAAGCCAAGCGCAAGGGCCAGCCCGGTAACGGTCAGCGGCTTTGCGCCGATGAAAATAGGCTCACCGTAACGGTTAAACAAAGGGTTTCCCTCATTATCGAAAACCTGTTCACCTTTGCAATCTTCAAAGTATTTGTCAATCGCTTCCTGCATCAGTTCCGGGGTCGGAAACTTCATTCGATTCGCCATTTTGCCGCTCACCACCTTTCATGCGGCATAATCAAGGCGCGGTCGGATCCAACCGCGCCTCTCCTGTGTGTAGCTCTTACCCGCTGCCGGATAATCCGGTTTTGCTGGTCTGCCCTCCGACAGCGGGGGGTATAGGGCCTTACTTCTTGCCCGTGTTCTTTTTGGCCGGGGCTTTCTTCTTGTCGGCTGTGGGCTTATAGCCCTCTTTGTCCATCGCTGCCCGTGCTTTCGGGTCATTCTTATAAGCGTTGCGGAAAAAAGCCGCGTCTTCGTCAGCCATGCTTACCTGTTTCTTGCTTCTTGTAGTCGCCATAATAGTTTAGCCTCTCTTTCTGTTATTTCTGTACAACAACCGCATCACGGGTCAGAACACAGTAGTTCCAATCACTACGAATGACGTTGTACCCAAGCTTCAAAGCCATCTGTGCTTCGCCTTGATTGGGCTGATAATGGCTTCCGGGTGTATTTCCAGAATGCGACAGAGCCGCCCGCGCTTTAGGCGACAATTTTGCTATCTCTGCCCGGACTGTATTCAAATCTACGACACGGGCTTTAGGTGACAGCGCCGCTCTTGTCATAGCGCCAGCGGAATACCCACTTGCCGTACTATGACTTCCAAAATAGAAACCTTCACCGTACATACCTGTACCTGTATGCGACATAGCCGCATTCTCAAACCGATCTTTACTTGCCTTGCCGCCTTGCCATCCGCGATAAATCGGGGTCAAACCGTTCGCGGCTACGTATTTATCAAAATCAGACTTTGACAGCTTTGCAAATACAGGGGCGTTCAAGCCCATCTGAATAACCATGTTCTGAAAAGCGCTCTGGTAATAGGCATAACCTTCCGCATCCTGTGCGGGGGTCTGCTGTTTGCCCATCTTCGCCAGAAATGCCGCCATCTTATTTTCATCAGTCTGATTTTGCCATTTCACAAGTTGGGGATTTCCGTTATCGTTGTAATCGGGGTTGGAATTCCCTTCACCCGCATTGAACAGATTCCCGCCGTTTCCGGCTCCCGAATTTTGCTGTTGCGCTTCCTGCATAGCTCCGATCAAGCCTTGCAGGGTTCCGAAACCACCGTAACCGCCTCCGGGGGACAGGCCACTTTTACCGCCTCGACCTCCCATTGTATATCACACCCTTCTTTGTTGTCAATTTATAGCATGAAAAAGCCCTATCCGGCTGCATTTACCGGATAGGGCCGTGTATTGAGTTGTGCTTACTTCTTTTTGCCGGTTTTCGCGGCTGTGGGCTTTTTCACGGGGGCGTTACGCTTTGCCGCCTGTTTCTTCTCCCACTCTTCGGGACTGTAAATCTTTACGTCTCCGTCTTTCCATCTGAATTTGTCATTCTTCTGTGCCATAATCAAACATCCCTTCCGACATACTCAAGGTCTACATGCGTATGTCCTGTACTGCTTCTATAGGCTCTCACGATCCTGTAGGCACTTCCATAGTTAAACAAGAATTCCTCTTCTGTCGGATGTGAGCTGATAGGCCGCACAAACGCGCCTATGCCTTTTCCTCGCGGGGTAGAAATGTGATACTGAATATCTCCAAACATCGTACCGCCGCCCTGCCTGTATGTTGTTGTGGTAGACGTAAAGCCTTGATCCACTACCACGGATCCGGCCATAGCGTTTATTTCCTCTACGGTTTTCGCACCGCCTAACAGGGACGCACTGGACGATCTGTGGAAAATGGTATTGTTTCTCAGCGTATAGCGGTTAATACCTGCTTCGATATTGTCACGATCTGTTTTGAACGTGCCTTTGGAAGAATCACGCACTTTGTCACCGTGCTTTCTCAAAGCAGTATTAAGCTGTCTGTAATAGGATCCCGTATACTTGACAATAGAATCATGCTGCGGGGCGTCAAGACTCATCACCCATGTGTCCGTCTCGCCGCCGTTGCCCATGCCTAAACCTTCCTGCGCTTCGGCTGAATGATAATACTGTCTGTAATCGGTGAAACCGCTTTTACCGCCTCTGCCGCCCATAATACCACTCTCTCCAATTTCAGTCAATCACTTTTGACTATCAAAAAGCACAGACGGGGTAACGATCCGTTACTCCGTCTGTGCTGTGTTCTGTTGTGCGGCTCAATATCCGCGCTTGCTGTCGTAATAGGCCGTCAGCTCTTCCACGGTCTTGAAACCGTGCCGTTTCATATCGGCCTCCGCGCTTTTCTTCAAGGCTTCCCGTTCCTTGTCGGAAACCTTCAAGCCGCCTGTGGGCTTTTTTGCGCTCTTCTGTGGGGTTTTCTTCGCGGGCATGACTTTATACCTCCCTTTAGCCTAATTCACGCTTAAGGATATTCCAGACGGCCACAGACAAGGGTTTTGCGTTCTGTCCGTTTCGGGAATAGTCCGCGACACACTCCGCAAGGGTTTCTGATCTGTTCTTTGTCGCGTACCGGGAAACATCCTTGATGAAATCATCTGTCAGCTTGCCTTTTCCTGCCGGGGTCTTTTTCAGACCTGTGACCGCCTCATGAATGACTTTGCTTGCCATCGTGCTATTGTTCCACGCGTTCGCGCGCGCCAGCTTATCGGCAAACGTGTTCCCGGCCAAATACTTGTGTATCAATGCCGTTTCCAGAATATGCCCGGATTCATGCGTTGCAATGTCAATCTTCTTTGTCCCCGATGGATGGAACTTGTTAAACACGGTCTGCTGATACGTTGCATCCAAACCATGTGTTGACTTGCCGTAAAAATAGTTTGCCAGCGTAATAGCGCCGTTGTAAGACGCGTTTGCCAGCTCACCCTTTTTCAGTGTATCACCGCGCAACCGTCTGAATGATCCAACCGCCTGTGGAAACTCCTTCATGACCTGTTCGATTCCCGACGCTGCTTCCCGGACATTCTCAAAAGTCTGTCCGGCCAGTGACGACATATCCATTTTTACGCCCAAGCCCTTCATATAATCGTGTAGCTCTTGCAGATCCTTCGTTTCTGCCGCGCTCGTCGGGCCGGTCTGCACAACGGGGGGCTGTGGGGCCGGGGCGTTCGTCGGAAATCCGCTTGCACCGCCTCTACCGCCCATAGTTTATCACCTGTCTTTTCACGGGTCAATCCTCCACGTTGCGCCGGTAAATCACGTTCTGCCATGCGCTCCACCATTCCATGCGATAGGGGCAATACGGGGCGTTAATTGCCGATATGATCCGGGTTTGATGCTTTCGCGGCATGTGCTTCCAGTCCAGTACCACACCGCCGCCAAACTTTCGCGTTGTCTCCGTCGTATACGGGGTCAGATCCACACCAACTTGACGCTTGATGTATTCCGCAATCGCCACCGGGACGGGGACGGGGACGGACTGTGCTTCCTGTTCGATCTTCACCGGGGCAACCTGTGTTTCGTCCACGGGGTCTGCTTTCGGCGGTCTGCCTCTTCTCGCCATCGGTCAATCCTCCCGCCATTTACTTTGAAACGCCTTGACGGTAACAAGTTCGTCGCCCTCTGCACACGTGGGGACGCTTCCATACATCAGGATCCGTACCGGGTTCAATCTGCGTTTCATCTCATTGTATCCAGCTTCAAATAACTGCGCTGATCTCGCGTTGCCCTGCGTGCCGACACTCGACACCGCAACCATACCGCCGACCGGCTCACCGTCAAAGCACCATTCAAAGCTGCTTTCGTCGCTCCAACTGATTGTAGGAATGACTTTGACGCCGTGTTCCTGCCAATACGCGCCTAACCAGTGTTTGCGGTAATGGTTATAGAGCTGTATCGCTTTCGGGAAATCCGTATACGTGGAAAAGTCCGGGGTACACACCGCCTGAAATTTCTTCAGCATGTCCAGATACGCGTCCGGGTTCTTCCACAACCGCATAAACTGATAATCGTCTATGAAGAAATGGATTCCGTGACGTTCCGGTTCCTCGCACCCTCGCGCATAGTTGAAACTGATCCAGTTCTCGACCTCATACACCGCGCTTTTGAGTTCCGGGGTATTGTATTCTCCCGCACCCTCAAAAATGCGCTTGTTCAAGTTCTCATAGTTTCGTTGCTGTCTGTAAACCTGCATCTCTGCCGCCTCCTGCATAGATGAAAACAGGGGCGCGGTTCCCTGTCCCGCGTCCCTGCTGTGATATGCTGTCCGACCGTCTCAGGCTGTCCACGTAGGGACGTGTAAGAGCGGAGGCGCACCCTTACGCCTAAACGGTGCTATACCACGATAGCAGTATACCATAGGCTTTCGTAACAAAAGTAACAAGTTCAATCTTTGGCCTCTCCCGCGTCGCTGTCATCCGCTTTCAAGTACCTGTAGCAAATCATTTTCACGCTTGCCTCTGTGTTGTTCCCGCCGACGTTCACGGCCACTTGATACCAGCTCATGCCCTCTGCAAATCTGCAATGGAATATCTGCCGGGTCACACTGTCCGGGATAGAGCTTATCCACCGCTCAAGCCGTGCTTTCTCATGAATGCACTGTATCTGCCGCGCCGCTATGATAGCCTGTAGGTCTACAATTTCAGCCGCCAGCCGTTCCACTTTGCTGTCATTCCTTCCCGGCGCGTGGGGCATACCGGTTAATCGGGATATAGACGGGCCTTCCGCAAGCCGTTCCAATTCTTCAAGCCGCCTCTTGTCCGCTTCGATCTCACGGGTCAGATAATAGAGCTGCGACAATTCTTTCAGGGTCATGTTATGTTTTCCTTTCTCGCGCCCTCGCGCGCCCGTAGGGGTTCTTATGCTTTTCACCCTGTCCGTGTATCGCTTGTCCCTTGTCGTTGCTCTACATGCCGTTTCTCGCATCATGCGGGGCCGTTATGTGTAATGCACGCTTCCGTCTGCATTGTATGTCCTGCACACCTTCTCGGCCTGTCCCTTTGTCCCTATGCTTCCGAATACAGGGCAATAGGGAAATCCTTTTCTGTGGCAATACCAGACGGGGCCGGGGGCTTGCCCTTCCAACTTCACATCTGCCGGTAACGTTTCGACCATGAAATAGTTTCCGA
>Ga0256405_10001581_pt1 | contig 60750 bp, 62 predicted proteins | sample RumenRJG_02DNA_FD_189096 | JGI IMG/M metagenome (GOLD analysis project Ga0256405, IMG submission 189096) | Bovine rumen microbial communities from Lethbridge, Alberta, Canada - RJG_02 | ecosystem: Host-associated > Mammals > Digestive system > Stomach > Rumen | place: Canada: Alberta... | reverse complement strand
GCCCCACACCCCACCAGAGGCGCTGCCTCTGGACTCTGCCAAAGGAACACAGTCCCTTTGGAATCCCATTCATTGGTATAAGGACTTTTTCGACAGACTGACACCCCTGTCCGCAGTGAACAGAGGTGTATGTACATTGTCAGAATATTTTTTCACTTATCGCCTGAAAGATCTTATAGATCGTGACATCTTCATCGGGAAGTACTCTTGAACTGCGCAACAACTGGCTTAAAGCGCCGTTGTTGTCCATAGCGGTATCGTTCAGCACGAGTTTTTTTCCGTTTGCAAGGAATAGTCTCATGCGCATACGTTGCTCGATATAGCCGTTTCTGTGTCTTCTTTTGTAGCGTTCGACCTGAACATCGGAGATATCGCTGAATGGAATGGTTTTGCTGAAAAAGAGGTGTTTTATTGTGATATTGTCATCATTAATAGTGACAACGGTGCGGATCGATTGTGCGACGGAAAAGAATAGCATACATACGCATTCTAAGGCTGTGCTGCATATGACCAAAAGATGCATTCCTCTGATAACGGCATAGTAAGTTACGGTCAGCAATAGTAGAAAAGTAGCTATGAAAAGTAAAGCGGAGCTTGCTTTTTCGTTTCTGATCTTGAAAGACATAGAAAATCTCCTTTTGTGTTATTTATCTGTGTCGGAAATATTTTTCAGTTTAACTTCCACCGCCGCAGTTGATGCAATGGCAGAAACACCGAGTGTAATGAGTATAGCAGGCTGTACGAAGCTGTAGTCTGAGAGCAGAAAAGCGGCTGCAACAGTGGATATGAAGCAGATGCTCCCGATAATGAGCCATGCGCTTCCGCATTTTTTATTGGCGAAGCTCCAAGCCTTGCTGTTTGACATAGCTCTTGAAGTCCTGAAGCCTATGGAATAGTCGGCAGGAGCGTCTGCGGATTTTTTCATACATATACCGCCGAGCATTATCCCGAGCGAAACAATGACATTTACGATAGTAACAACATTCATGATAATACACCATAAAAAGTGGGGGGACGATGCGCACATCGTCCCTGAAATATACATTTTCTGCAAAATCGTTTGTCTGCAATTTTGCTCACCCTTTTACGGGCTTATTATGGAAAGAATTTTACAGCTCGCTCTCTGCGATGACTTCTACCTCTACAAGCACACCCTTTGGAAGAGTTTTTACAGCAACGCAGCTTCTTGCAGGGAGTGAGGTGAAGTATTTACCGTATATCTCGTTAAAAGCTGCAAAATCGTTCATATCCGCAAGGAAGCAGGTAGTTTTTACAGCTTTTTCAAATGACGAGCCTGCTGTTGCGAGAACAGCACCGAGATTTCTCATGACCTGTTCAGTCTGCTCCTCGATAGTCTGAGCGGTAACAGTATTAGTAACAGGGTCGATAGCTATCTGACCGCTTGTGTAGACCATTCCGCGTGAAACTATAGCCTGTGAGTAAGGGCCTACAGCTGCGGGAGCTTTTTCAGTGTGAATTTTTATCATAGTTTATTCCTCCGTTGTATCATCTTCATCACCGAAATCCTCATCGCCCCAGTCAAAGCTCATGGAATCCTCGATCACCTCACCTGTATCCAGCGTGATATAGCCGAAGCATTCTTTAGTGCCCTTCTGTTTCAGGAAAAGCATATAACTGTCATAAGAGAGATCCTCGCCATTTAAAGTCATATGATTTGTTTGCTTAGCAAATGCGCAAGGGCCTTCGTAGTCTTTATCAGCTTTGCATGAGAAGACACCTTTGTATTTTGCGCTGTCAAAGCCGCTTCCTTCTATGGCGAAGAGATCGACATCATCCTTGACTACGCCCTCACAGAGCTGATAATCCTTACCGCAGAAGTGAAGGACACCGTCCTCAGAGATAGTGATAGGGTCTTCTTTGAGAGCTGCGTCGATTTTACTAATTTCATCGTCACAATCGCCCGAAAAACCATGACCGTTTTTATGGTACTTATCCGCGAGATCCTTTATACTGATAGAAGAAGCGATGATTTCGGTTTCATCGTCTTTTTTGTTTTTCTTGTTGTTGTCAGAATCGACATCATCTTTTGCAGAAGTTGTAGTTTCCTCTGCCACAGTAGTTGTTTCAGATTTGTCCTTATTGTCGGTGTTTTTGTCAGCTCCGCACCCTACAAGCGCAGCTGCGAAAATAAAAGCTGAAAGTCCCAATAATCCTTTTTTCATTTTAAATCCTCCTGTATAGAAATGGTAGTATGATGTATTGCTGTGTATGCAAATATAATAATCTTTTTCTTCTGATTTGTCAAGACAATAAAATTAAATATTTATATCAATATGCGTGATATATATACTTTGGCATATTATGATATGTTTTCACAGTATACAGTGCATCTCTTTTGCTGTTCGCAACGAGATTTTTCCATGATACAGGGGAGATATGGTGATCGTGCATTATTGTGAGCTATAGGGAAAAATGATAACAGTAAATAAATCATATCATTTTCAGTAAGGTTTGGAGAGTAAAAAAGCCCGAAAACGGAATGAACATATTCTGAAAAACTATAGATAAGTTCGCTTGAACTTGTAATAAGCATCAAAGAACTTCGAGTATCTTTGCTGTCATTTCCGAGCAAGTCAGCGGTTCGCCGCTGTTTGTGCCCATAATATCGGCAGTGCGGCAGCCTTCATTGAGCACTTTATCCACCGCTGCTTCGATAGCGTCGGCTTCTTCGTTAAGAGCGAAAGAGTACCTGAGCATCATAGCTCCCGAAAGTATCGTAGCGATCGGATTAGCGGTATTTTTGCCTGCAATGTCAGGAGCAGAGCCGTGGATAGGCTCGTAAAGTCCGCGCTTTGAAGCTCCGAGTGAAGCCGAAGCCAGCATACCGATAGAGCCTGTTATCTGCGAAGCTTCGTCCGACAGTATATCGCCGAACATATTTGATGTTACGATAACATCGAACTGTTTTGGGTCGCGGACGAGCTGCATTGCGGCATTATCTACGAACATATCCGAGTATTGTACCTCGGGGTATTCCTCAGCGAGCTTATGCATGGTCTTGCGCCATAGTCTTGATGTTTCAAGAACATTAGCCTTATCGATGCTGCAAAGCCGTTTGCTGCGCTTCATTGCGGCTTCAAAAGCGACTTTGCCTATGCGTTCTATCTCGGTAACGCTGTAAGCTTCGGTGTCGAAAGCTTCCTCACCGAACTTTCCCTCGCGGTAGCCGCGGTCGCCGAAGTATATACCGCCTGTAAGCTCGCGGACTATGAGTATATCAAAGCCGCTGCCGACTATCTCATCTTTCAGCGGAGAAGCTGCTCTGAGTGCAGGGTAGAGCTTTGCAGGGCGCAGGTTTGTGAAAAGTCCGAGAGCTGAACGTATGCCGAGCAGAGCCTTTTCGGGGCGGATATTGCCCGGCAGGTCGTCCCATTTCGGACCGCCTACAGCTCCGAGGAGTACACTGTCGGAAGCGAGACAGCCGTCAACAGTCTCCTGCGGAAGCGGCATACCTGCTGCGTCGATAGCGCAGCCGCCGATAAGATATGGAGTGAAATTGAATTTATGTCCGAACTTAGATGCAGTTTTTTCAAGTACCGCAACGGCACTGTCCACTATTTCAGGACCTATCCCGTCGCCCTTGAGGAGTGCGATATTGAGTTCCATGTCAGTACCTCCTTTTTTAGTTGAGAATTGGGCACGCAGATCAATTTTGTTTTAATTGTAGGGACAGACTTCCTCTCGTCTGCCCGAAACGGCGAATAAATTAGGAATTATTGGTCGCATCGGTGCTTGACGGGCGACGGAACGTCGCCCCTACAGGCTAATGGCTAACGGCTTGACTGGCTTTATTCAATCCGTCCGCGCAAGCGGACACATTCAATTCCTAATTCCGAATTCCGCATTCCGAATTAAGACAACGGCTAAGGGCTTTATTCGTCTTGCGCTATCGGGATATAGAGGAAAGGTTCGCCTGCTTTTTTCAAGAGGATAATGCCGAGTATCAGAAAAGGCAGTCCATACAGCAAGCTTAACTTTTCTTTTTTGCGGTCAACGACAACAACTCCCAGCTTTGTGATATTTTCGGCAGGGATAACGCTTTCCGCCTCGTAGTTTTCGCCCATTCTTGAAACGAAGTCAAGCAGCTCATCGGTGTATTCATATGAAAAGTAACCCGTGACTTTTTCTCCTGCAAGGAGCTTTTTGTATTCCTCGGAATCCTTTTCAACTGCAATGAACTGGTTTCGCCTGTGAACGCTGCCGATGAATATGACCATATCCTTGTTGAAGCCCTTTTTTACCTCTGCAACGATGACAGGCTGTTGTTGGTCAGAGCCTTTCAGCCTTCCTGTATGAGGCGGTGCAGAAAAGTACACACCGCGGTTTTCGCGTACTCCGTCATCTTCAAAAATAAAGCCTGCCTGATTAAGTCTTGCTGAAACTCTTCCCGACCTTACAAGTCCGCTGTGGAAAAGTGCAAGAAATATTATAAGCAGCAAAGCCGCGATAATATGCATTTTATTTGGTCTTAGCTTCCTTCTGTACAGGTCAGCCATATCACTTTACTGTTTTAAGGCAGTTCTCACCGCGCTCTATAGCCACTATTCCCGTGCGGCACATTTCCATGATGCCGTAGGGTTTCAGCAGCTCGATAAATGCGTCTATCTTGGAAGTTTCGCCCGTAAGCTCGCAAGTGAGTGAGGTAGGGGAATAGTCCACTATCTTTGAGCGGAAAATCTCAACGGCAGTCATGATGTCCTGCCTTATTTCAGCCTTGTTTCTCACTTTTATGAGAAGAAGCTCGCGGATAACGGTGTCCTTGTTGTCGAGGACTTCGACCTCTCTGACATCATGGAGCTTCTGGAGCTGCTGCAAGATACGCTCCTTTATGTCCTCATCGCCGTGGAATGCGATAGTTATTCGTGAAAATCCGCTTGATTCAGTTTCGCCAACGGTAAGGCTGTCGATATTGAATCCGCGGCGTGTGAACATTCCCGAAACTCGCGAAAGAACACCCGAAACGTTTGCAACGATAACTCCTATAACATACTGATCCATCAATGTCACCTCATTTTATTTCTGTTATCATATCGTTTATAGAACCGCCCTGCGGCATCATAGGCAGTACCATTTCATCGCTGTCAACTATGCAGTCTATAACGAAAGGCACATCGCATGAGAAGGCAGTATCCGCCAGTTTTTCCAGCTCTTCGGGAGTTGCTGCGCGACCGCCCTCAGCTCCGAAGGCTTCAGCGACTTTTACGAAATCGGTCTTGCGGTCGAAGGTCGTGCTGGAATAGCGCTTGCCGTAGAAAAGGGTCTGCCACTGACGCACCATGCCGAGAACGTTGTTGTTCATGATGACTATAACGACGGGTATCTTCTGAGTTACAGCGGTTGCAAGCTCGTTCAGATCCATTCCGAAGCTGCCGTCACCTGTGAAAAGTACGACCTTTTTACCTGTAGCTGTTGAAGCGCCGATGGCTGCTCCAAGACCGTACCCCATAGTACCCAGACCGCCGCTTGTTATGAAGGTGCGGGGCTTTCTGAACGGGTATCGCTGAGCCGTCCACATCTGATGCTGTCCTACATCTGTAGCGATTATGGTATTTTCGTCGGCTCTTGCACTTATTGCATCGACTATATCATACGGACTTAGCGTAGTACGGCTGCTGCACCTTGTTTTTGCGAGTCTGAGAGCGGAGGCAGTACGTGCAAGCTCTTCATCTTTCAGCTGAGCGATACGCTCAGACCAATGAGAGTGCTTTTTTTCTTCTACCATAAAGAGCAGACGCTCCAGCGAGTCTCTTATATCGCTGCGTATGGTGAGGTCAGCGGAGATGTTCTTGTTTAGTTCAGCGCCGTCGATATCTATGTGGATAATACTGTGAGTTTTCTTTATGTGTTCGAGATTTCCCGTAGCGCGTTCGCTGAAACGTACACCGAGAGCGATAATGAGGTCGGCTTCGTTTTTAGCCATAGAGGACGCGAAGTGTCCGTGCATACCCTGCATACCGAGAAAATGAGGATCATCGTGAGGTATCGCCGAAAGTCCCATGAGAGAGCAGCCCATAGGTGCATCGATCTTATCTGCGAGAGCCTTTATCTGTTCGGAAGCCTTACCCGTGATAACACCGCCGCCGAAGTAGATATACGGTCTTTCGCAGCTGTTTATCATATCCGCAGCCTTTTGAAGCTGCTTTTCGGAAGCAAGAGAAAGCGGATAAGGGATAATGGGCTGTGTATTGGGTTCATACTCGCAAACAGCGGTCTGAACGTCCTTCGGGATATCAACGAGTACAGGACCCGGACGGCCTGATTTGGCTATTTTAAAGGCAGTGCGGAGAGTGTCCGCAAGCTCGTTAATGTCCTTTACGATGAAATTATGCTTGGTTATAGGCATGGTGATGCCTACGATATCCACCTCCTGAAAGCTGTCCCGACCTATCTGGTCGCAGGAGACATTTCCCGTGATAGCAACTACAGGAACAGAGTCCAGATAAGCCGTAGCTATGCCTGTTACGAGGTTAGTAGCTCCCGGACCCGAGGTAGCGATGACCACGCCTACCTTGCCTGTAGCACGGGCGTAGCCGTCCGCAGCATGAGCAGCTCCCTGTTCATGGGCGGTAAGTATTTGTTTTATTCGGTCACGGGCGGTATACAGCTCGTCAAAGAGGTCGATGACCTGACCTCCGGGGTAGCCGAATATAGTGTCGCAGCCCTGTTCGATGAGGGTCTCAACGACGATTTTTGCACCTGATATTTTCATAGTATAATGTCCTTTTCTTTTTTAGCCCTTAGCTGTTAGCCTGTAGGGGCGGATATTATCCGCCCGAGCCGTTATCATAATTCGGAATGCGGAATTCGGAATTCGGAATTATTTGTGTCCGCTTACGCGGACGGATTTAAATTAAGCCTGTAGGGGCGGATATTATCCGCCCGACATAAATGTAACGTAAATCCATTGTAGGGGCGAACAGTGTTCGCCTGTGCGTTTGTTCGCCCCTACAGCGGCGAAGCCGCTCCCTGATGGCTAAGGGCTGACAGTTGTCGGCTTAGAATACGCCGTTGACTATGGACTGCATAAGTCCGCCGTTTTCAATTATTTTCTGTACGAATTCGGGGAAAGGAGCGGTTTTGTACTCTTTGCCCGTGGTGAGATCGCGGATAATGCCGTTATCGAGGTCAGCTTCCACATTATCTCCCTCGGAGATACCCTCGGCAGCTTCGGGACATTCCACGATAGCAAGACCGATATTGATAGCGTTGCGGTAGAAGATACGGGCAAAGCTTTTTGCGATAACAACTGACACTCCGCTTGCTTTTATAGCTATGGGAGCGTGTTCACGGGACGAGCCGCAGCCGAAATTCTCGCCTGCAACTATGATATCGCCCTGTTTTACGCGGCTCACGAAGGTCTTGTCGAGGTCCTCCATGCAGTGGCTTGCAAGCTCAGCGTGGTCACTGGTATTGAGGTAACGTGCAGGGATAATAACGTCGGTATCCACGTTGCTGCCGTATTTTATAACATCTCCTGTGTATTTCATACTCCCATTACCTCCCACGGACTTGTTATTCTGCCTGTTATAGCGCTTGCAGCCGCTGTTGCAGGGCTTGCAAGGTATACTTCCGACTCGGGGTGTCCCATACGTCCCACGAAGTTGCGGTTCGTAGTTGCGACAGCTCTTTCACCTGCGGCAAGAATGCCCATATATCCGCCGAGACACGGACCGCAGGTAGGTGTGGAGACTACTGCGCCGCACTCAATGAACGTGCGGAGAAGTCCCATTTCCATAGCGTCAAGGTATATCTGCTGAGTTGCAGGAATGATGATAACGCGGACATTTTTCGCGCATTTGTGTCCCTTCATTATCTCAGCGGCAGCAATAAGGTCTTCCAGTCTGCCGTTGGTGCACGAGCCTATTACCACCTGATCTATTTTTATTTCGCCTATATTATCGAAAGTTCTTGCGTTTTCGGGAAGATGCGGAAAAGCCACGGTAGGCTCTATTGCCGAGAGGTCTATATCTATGACCTCATCGTACTGCGCATCCGCATCAGCCTTGTATACAACAGGCTCTGCACCGCCGTGTGCGCGGATATACTCCAGAGTGATATCGTCAACCTCGAAGATACCGTTCTTTGCGCCTGCTTCGATAGCCATATTCGCAATGCAGAGACGGTCAGCCATAGTGAGTGAGGAAAGTCCCTCACCTGTGAACTCCATAGAGCGGTAAAGAGCGCCGTCAACGCCTATTTTTCCGATAATATGGAGGATAACGTCCTTACCCGAGACATACCTTCTGAGACTTCCCGTGAGGTTGAACTTTATTGCCGACGGGACTTTGAACCATGCCTTGCCTGTTGCCATTCCGCAAGCCATATCCGTCGAGCCGACCCCCGTTGAGAAAGCTCCGAGAGCACCGTATGTGCAGGTGTGAGAGTCCGCTCCGATGACCACATTTCCTGCGGTAACAAGACCTTTTTCGGGGAGCAGGGCGTGTTCTATCCCCATTTCTCCCACGTCGTAAAAATGGGTGACATCGTTTTCGTTGCAGAAATCGCGGCACATTTTGCACTGTTCCGCAGCTTTTATATCCTTATTCGGGACGAAGTGATCCATGACCATTGTGACCTTATTTTTGTCAAACACGCTGTTTTTTCCGAGCTTGCGGAACTCCTTTATAGCTACGGGAGAAGTGATATCGTTTCCGAGAACGAGATCAAGGTCAGCGAGGATAAGTTCGCCTGAGCTTACGCTTTCTTTTCCCGAATGAGCCGCAAGTATTTTCTGCGTCATTGTCATTGCCATTCCTATCATTCCTTTGTATGAGGTATACTGCCATTCGCGGCAGTTTATAAACAAAATCCCTCCGACGTTCTGTCGGAGGGGAGAGCTTCATTGCGTTATCTGATATATTATATCATGCAAGAGAGTCTTTCGTACAGAACGAAAATATAACGTAGTCTGCTGCATTGATGACTGCCCCGAAATAATGAAATAGTTTGTTTTAGCAAGAATAGTTCTCATCATTCTTCGCTCCCTGCTGATAATACATATGAATTATAACATTTTAAGCAGGTAAAATCAATAAGGTGCAGCACTTTTTGCGAGTTTTTGGCTGATATGTCTATTTCTGACGGGTCCGTTTGTGCAAATTATGAAAAGTCTTTTGTCATGTTATTGAAAGCGCTGACAAGGGCTTTAATTGAGGATTTGATGATATCGTCGTCGATACCTACTCCCCAATAGCTGGTCTTGTGCTCTTCTGTTACGATCTCAACATATGAAACAGCCTTTGATTCAGAACCTACTGTAAGAGCGTGTTCGGAGTAATGATTGAGGGTATATCCCCGATGTGTACCTGTCTTTATAGCATGGCTTACAGCATCAAGACGACCGTTTCCGAAGCATTGCTGTTTGATTATTTCGCCGTTCCAGATAAGCTCTACATCCGCCTTTATCCTGCCGTTCTGAGCAAAGTGGGCGGACTTTACATCCAGCGGTTCTGTGATATCCACATAATTTTTCTTGAAGATATCGTATACCTCATCAGGGAGAAGCTCCTTGTGCTTGTGGTCGGAGATGCTCTTGACAAGATATCCGACACTCTCACGCATTTTCTTTGGAAGGTCATAGCCGAAGCGTGTTTCGAGGATATAGCCTATGCCGCCCTTGCCCGACTGACTGTTGATGCGGATAACATCTGCGGAGTATTCTCTGCCGAGGTCTGCGGGGTCGATGGGGAGATAGGGAACGGTCCAATGCTGATCGTGACCCTCCTCACGCCACTTCATGCCCTTTGCGATAGCGTCCTGATGCGAGCCGCTGAAAGCAGCGAACACCAGCTTTCCCGAATAGGGCTGACGTTCATAGACATCCATTCGTGTCAGGCGTGAATAGACTTCTGCAAGTGTTGGTATATCGCTGAAATCCAGATCAGGCTCAACGCCCTGAGAGTACATATTCATAGCAAGTGTGATTATATCCACATTTCCCGTGCGTTCGCCGTTGCCGAAAAGAGTTCCTTCGACACGTTCAGCACCTGCAAGGAGTCCGAACTCTGCATCTGCGACTGCACAGCCGCGGTCGTTGTGTGGGTGGAGCGAAACGATGACGTTTTCGCGGTATTTCAGGTTATCGCACATATACTCCACCTGATTTGCGTAAACATGAGGCATCGAGAGCTGAACCGTGACAGGAAGATTGATTATCACCTTGTCGTCGTGAGTAGGCTTCCACACGTCGAGTACGGCATTACAGATCTCCAGTGCGAACTCAGGCTCTGTACCGGTAAAGCTCTCGGGCGAGTATTCAAATCGGAAATTCCCCTCATACTTTTCGCGGTATTCTTTGAGCATCTTAGCGCCGCTGACAGCGATATCGATTATTTCCTCCTTGCTTTTGCGGAATACCTGTTCGCGCTGAGCTGTTGAAGTTGAGTTATAGAGGTGGACTATTGCGTTTTTGCAGCCTTTGAGCGCCTCAAAGGTCTTTTCGATGATATGCTCGCGTGACTGTGTAAGTACCTGTATCGTCACATCATCGGGGATCATTCTCTGTTCTATGAGGGTGCGGCAGAAGTCGTATTCAGTCTCGGAAGCGGCAGGGAAACCTATCTCTATCTCCTTGAAGCCGATATCCACCAGTTTCTGGAAGAATTCCAGCTTTTCGCCGAGACTCATAGGTATTACGAGAGCCTGATTTCCGTCGCGGAGATCAACGCTGCACCACTGTGGAGCTTTATCGATATAGGACTTCTTGGTCCATTTCATTTCGGTTTGTGGTGCTTCAAAGAATTGTCTTGTGTACTTTTTGACATTATTCATATAAAAACCTCCATTCCGATCCGTTCTCCGAAGCAGGAGGGTAATAAAAAAGTCTCCTCCATGCCCGGCATGGAAGAGACGAAGCTGCTATATACTCCGTGGTACCACTCTTCTTGGTGTAAGATACACCCACTCATCTGCGTCGGATCAACGCATATCTCTGTAACGGGAGCGCCCGTCCGAGCCTACTTGAAGCGGAGCTTCTTTTGGTCGGCTGCTCGGGGAGGAGTTATTTCTCATACATGGGTACTGCCTTTCACCAAACGGCAGCTCTCTGTGAAAGCATTGTAAGAGCTTTTGTTCCCTTCATAGCATTTTGTAATTGTATTAATATTATTATACATGAAACGTTCAGTTTTGTCAAGGCTTTTTTTCAGCCCTTAGCCATTAGCCGTTAGCCCTTAGCCTGTAGGGGCGGTGACTCCCTGTAGTACAGGGAGATGTCAGCAGAGCTGACAGAGGGTCATCGCTCCTGTTAGGAGTTCCGCTGCCCGTGTCACAAAGTTAGCCGTTAGCCCTTAGCTTGTAGGGGCGGCGTTCCGCCGCCCGTCAAGATACGATGCAGCCGCATTTCCATAACTGTAGGGAGTTACCGCCTTGAATAATTCTTAGTTCTAAGCTCTAAGCTTTATAGTCTTTTGACAAAAAGGGCTGCCCAAAGGCAGCTCCCAGCTTGTCGAAAAAATCGTTTTTAATTATATATTTGCGGGCTGATGTGGGCATCAGCCCCTACAATTTGGCTATTCTACGTAATAATAATTTGTAGGGAACGCCGCCCTCGGCGTTCCGCGATAGTTTTTCAACAGACTGAGGGGCTGCCAAAAGGCAGCCCCTGCAAAAAGATCACTGTTGTGACTTTACGTAGTCAACGATCCTGTAAACGGCATAGAACACCCATATTATCCAAGATAACGCCCAGAGTCCCGTAAATACGCTGAAAAGCAGGTATATCACCGCAACAGCTATCGTTATCAGCCATTGTTTCATTTCTTCATACCCATTGAAAGGATCCTGCCTGCAAAGTCGTTGAAGTTCTGAGTCTGGAGGATGATCTTTCCGGGACCTGTAAGACGGGTGAGGAAGAGTCCCTCGCCGCCGAAGAAGATATTTCCGAGACCCTTTACAGTCTCAACTTCGTATTTTACAGTTGGTTCAAATGCAACAACGTTACCTGTGTCCACTTTGAGTACTTCACCCGGATTGAGGTAGCGCTCTACCATATCGCCGTCAACTTCGAGGAATGCCATACCCTGACCGAAGAGGTGCTGGAGGATAAATCCCTCACCGCCGAAAAGACCTGAAAGGATCTTTTTCGAGAATGTTACCTTGAGGTCAACGGTCTGTTCAGCGCAGAGGAATGCTCCCTTCTGACAGATAAGACCGCCCTGTGAGATATTAACAGGTACGATAGAGCCTGGGACTGTTGCACCGAAAGCTATTTTTGCACCTGGGATTTCGGCAGTATAATTCGCCATGAAAATAGATTCGCCCGTGAAAATTCTTCCGAGACTTCTTCCGATACCGCCTCTTGCGTTTGTGTTCATCTTTATTCCTTCAGTCTGCCATATCATACCGCCTGACTGTGTGAACATTGATTCACCTGCGTTGAGCTCGCACTCTACAGCAGGAACTGTTTCTCCGATTATTGTATATCTCATTTGACATACCTCCTTATTAATAATATTATATATATTCCTTTTATGGAATTATTTAGCTATTCTGCAAAGGCTTGCTTCGCCTGAATTAAGATGTATGGTTTCGCCGTCGGGAGTTCGGACTATCAGGTTTGCATTGTCATCGATGCCCATAGCTTCGCCAACAATGGTTTTGCTGCCGACATTGGCTGTGACCATATTACCTGTGAGGTATTCGCGGCGGCGGTATTCTTCGAGGAAGCTTCTGTTTTCTATTCTGCCCATATAGTTTTCGAGGCAGTTGAGCACTTCTGCGCAGAGTTTGTTCCTGTTTATGCGCTTGCCTGTTTCGTCCTCAACGGAAGTAGCTATTTTGCGAAGTTCGTCGTCGAATCCTTCACCGAGACTGCGTACATTTATTCCTATGCCGATAACTGCGCAATCGAGAGTTCTCATTTCAAGTCCGAAAGAAGCTTCAGTGAGAATGCCGCATATTTTTTTGCCGTTCATATACAGGTCGTTGACCCATTTTATCATGACAGGCGAACCGCAAAGAGTTTCGACGGCTTCGGCAGCAGCACAGGCAGCAGCGGCGGTTATCATAGGGGCGTATTCAAGGCTGAATTTCGGGCGTACAATAGTACTCATATAGAGTCCTGTGCCTGGTGGAGAGACAAAGCTTCGTCCAAGTCTGCCTCTTCCTGCTGTCTGGTGATTAGCAACGGTAGTTGTGCCGTTCGGGGCAGAGTTGGAATCAAGTTCTTTTGTGATATTATTAGTAGATTCGACCGTATCATATACGGAGATATTTCGGCCGAGCTCTTTTGTTTTTAGCATTGGCAGGATCAGATCTGCTGAAAGTTTATTATTATCGTCGTTGAGTTTATAGCCTTTTGAGGTAATGGAGGTTATGGAAAAGCCGTCGGCTTCGAGAGTACGTACAGCCTTCCACACAGCGTTTCGGCTGACACCGAGCTTATCCGCAAGGGCAGCTCCCGATATATAATCGCCGTTTGCAGCAGCAAGAGTTGCAAGCAGTTCGGATTTGACGTTCATGATCTGCATTTCCTTTCGATAATATTACTAACATTGTATCATAAAAAAAACAATATTGCAAGTTAAAAAAGTGTAAAATGTCGGAAAAAGTCGGATAGCTCTGCTGATTATATTTACGCGACAAAAAAAGACGGTTTTCCCGTCCATGCTGAGGTATAATGCTAATAGCCGTCAGGCAGCGTGACGCTGCACCCTTTCCACGTTGACGCTCGTAAACTCGCTCACAATTATCAAAAACGATAATTGTACATCGCTTACGGCACTAACGTATGAAATTTAAGGCAACACCGCACAGAGATTGTGCTAAAGATGCGCCGACAGATTTTTCGTCAGATTGTATAGAAATCTTGCAGGCATACTGTCGTATGTCAAGAGATTTATGTGCAAGATGACGGAAAATATGCAAGCAGATTTAGTACAAAGTCGTTAAGCGGTCTTTGTGCGGTGTTGCCTTAACATGAACCCGATTGTAGGGGACATTCTCACCTTTCGATTCGGTCGGTGTTTCTGCTTTGCAGAGGTGTCCACTGTACACCCACACCGTCCTCGACGTCACGAGCCCTTAGCCTCTGCTTAGTTCTAAGCTCTTAGCTTACAGGGAGTCACCTTCGGCGTTACGTGCTGCTCAGTCGTCGCGTGAGAAGATACGGACAGCAGCTATCACCACGGCAATAACTACAGGAGCTATACATGGCAAAAGACGGCTCTCATACATTGCGCTTATAGGTTCGAGGGTGAATTTGTCTGTCCAGCCGCTTGCGTCAGCGTGGTCGGTAAGGCGTTTAAGCATTATCATACACAGGACAAGTCCACCCACGGACAGAAAGGCGGAGATAATATTCGCGAGCTTTTTGCGGAAAAGGCAAAGAACAGCTCCGAGAGACATGAGTACAGCTGCAAAAATAAAAAAAGCTCCCGTTTCAGCGAGTCTGCTGCCGTAGCTTACGCGGTTTGAGATAAGACCTGCGCCTGTGAGTATCGGCATTGCGCAGGAATAGTAAAGACTCAGCAGGAGCATGATAACTTTTGCGGCTTTCATGATGACAGGTTCATTTTTATGGGAAGATATTACATTTTTTCTGTTCATTTTTTACTCCGTATGTAGTTTTCGGCTGTCAGCGATTATCAGTTATAAACTTTTTCAGCCGAAGCATAATAAAAATGTTCCTTCGGGAACGCGAAAGGAAATAAAAATGCATTTGAAAAGAAAAATTTTTAAAACAGCTGCGGCTTTATTATCTGCGGCTTTTATCGGTTTATACGGGACGGCAGGATATTATTCAGCCAGACTCCCGTCGGTCATCAATGCAGAAAATGCAGATGAAATAAAAATAGCGGGCTTTCCCGAACTGAAGTGTACCTGTTCTCACAGTAAAGCTGTACCCGCAGCAGGCAGCGGACAGATGACTGAGCAGGTAACTTTTTCGCTGTTCGGAGCTGTTCCCGTTAAGAATGTAGAGATCCGCAAAACAGAAGCACCCGTTTACGCTGTCGGAGGAATACCCTTTGGCATAAAGCTCCTCATGGAAGGAGTAATGGTAACAGGGCTTGGTGATGTGGATTGTGACGGCGGAGCTGTCGTATGTCCTGCTGAAAAGGCAGGTATCCGCAAAGGTGATATAATACGTCTTGCGGACGGAGAATCCCTCACTTCAAACGATCAGCTACAGGAGATCATATCCTCATCGGGAGGACAAGCGCTTGAGCTTTCGGTGGAACGTGAAGGTGAAGTATTTTCGGTGCAGCTTCAGCCTGTATTATCATGCAGAAGCGGAAAGTGGAAAGGTGGTATGTGGGTACGTGACAGCATCGCGGGAATTGGTACTATGACGTTCTTTGACAAGGAAAGCGGCTCTTTTGTCGGACTCGGGCACCCCATATGCGATTCCGACACGGGCGGCATAGTTCCGATTCACAGCGGAGAGGCCGTACCTGTGGATATTACTGATGTACGCCGAGGCGCGAGAGGTATCCCGGGGGAGCTTCACGGAAATTTTTCAGCAGGCGAGAGCTTAGGCAGTCTTTTCCGCAACAAGGGCAGCGGTATATACGGCAAACTCTCGGAAAAATCGGCAGCTGAGCTTTCCGAAGGCTGTGAAGAATACAAAATGGCTTTCCGACAGGAAGTAGAAGTCGGCCCTGCGGAGATCTTCACGACTATATCGGGCGAAAGACCTCAGAAATATGCTGCTGAGATCGTAAGTGTTGATTACAGCAGTGTCGGAACGTCCAAAAATATGGTGATACGCATAACCGATGAGCGGCTTATAGAAGCTGTCGGCGGAATAGTGCAGGGCATGAGCGGAAGTCCGATAATTCAGAACGGTAAGCTTGTCGGAGCTGTTACTCATGTATTCGTTGCCGATCCGTCTCAGGGTTATGGCATATTTGCAGAAACAATGTCCGAAGAACTTGGTTGATTATCCAGACAATAAAAGCGGGCGTTACAAAGGTAACGCCCAAGTATTTTCTGAATTATCTGTTTTCTTCGCTGAATCCGCTGTCAACAAGCTCGATAAGAGCATCAACAGCAGCCTTCTCATCAGCGCCGTCAGCGATAACCTTAACATTTGTACCGCCTACGATACCGAGAGAAAGAATTCCGAGTAAGCTTTTAGCGTTTACTCTGCGCTCTTCTTTTTCGATCCAGATCGATGACTTGAACTCATTTGCCTTCTGAATAAAGAAGGTTGCTGGTCTAGCATGAAGTCCAACCTGATTCTTAACTAATACTTCTCTAACAAACATAAACAACTCTCCTATTCTCTGTAGTACAGCCCCTCTCTATAAATCATGGACTGTGTTGATGTTTGCAAATTGTTTTACTTGCTGATTTTATTATACAATCATTTCGTTTAATAGTCAACGGATTTTTGAGTTTATAAAGCAGTATTTCACTAAATTCTACATTTAGATTAAATGTGAACGAAAAATTATCAACTCGCTTGTTGAATATCACCACAATAAAATGTTGAGAGTAATTGTTGAAGTTGCACATTATTCAACGCGATATTATAGCAAAATCTTCTAAACGGAAAAAGCAATTTTGGATATACTTAAAGTTAATGTGTGGAACAAATCGATTTTGGTCTGACTTATCAACTTAGTTGAAAATATCATTTGTCAGCATCATTATATTTAGCTAAAAGATCAGGACGGCGTTCTTCCGTGATCTTCAGACTTTGTTCATGTCTCCAGTTTTCGATATTTTTGTGATGTCCTGTCAGCAGAACAGGTGGGACGGCTTCACCCTCCCAAACCTCGGGGCGAGTATACTGAGGATATTCAAGGAGTCCGCTGTATATGCTCTCATCGGTGAAGCAGACCTCGTCGGAGAGTACTCCGTCACACATACGCGCCACGGTATCAGCCACGACCATAGCAGGCAGCTCGCCGCCTGTCAGTACATAATCGCCGATAGATATTTCCTCGTCTACGATCTTGTCGATAACTCGCTGGTCAACGCCCTCGTAGTGACCGCAGAGAATGAGGATATTGTCCATTTTTGAAAGCTCTATTGCTTTTTGCTGGTCAAAGATACTGCCCTTAGGTGACATATAAATGGTATGCGGTTTTGTACCGAGCTCCTCACATATTGCCTTGTAGCAGTTGTAGATAGGCTCGCACTGCATAACCATACCCATTCCGCCGCCGTAGGGGGTATCGTCCACTCTGCGGTGCTTATCCTGAGTATATTCGCGTATCTGGCGGCAGTGGAGGCTTATTTTACCTGCTTTTCTCGCTCTGCCGATTATGCTTTCTCCGAGCACGGCTTCACACATTTCGGGGAATAAAGTTGCTATTTCGATATGCATTATTTTTTCTCCTTTTATGATTTGAGACCGCAAAATAGCGATTAAACTAATTTTATGCTCTCGGCTATAGATAATGCTTCGTTGATATTGCCGAGGCTGAAAGCAATAGTGTAGCGTGTACGCTTATCTTTTTCGGGGAAGATAGTGATAATTGCCTCATTATCGTCTGCTGTCTTGCTTGTTCTGAGATATCCACGGTAGCCGACGCCATCGACAGGATAGAACACTAAAGGTGTTCCTGAGTCATTGCAGAAATCCTCATTTTTCTTCTTCATTATCTTATAGAAGGTCTTGGAATTTTTGTAATTATGTATATCAAAATCTTTTATCGTGAGCGATGCTGTAAGCTTTGTGAATTCATATTCACTTTCGGGAGTGGTCTTTTCTGCGCTCTTGCAGTAAGCGGCAAGGTCATTGTGGTTTATTCCCGTCATATCGAGGAAATCCTCGTTTTCGTTTATGCGTTCCTGACTAACGCAGACCATGTGGGAATTATCTTCATTTGCCCATATAACATTTTTTTCATCATTTGTATGGCGAACTTCCATATCGTTCCATGCGGTTATGCGTATTCCCAAAGTGGAGAAATCGGCATAGTCATCTGAAAGCTTTGGCAGATCATTCGGGATATCATTCCATATGCTGTCCGTTATCTCAAAATCGTGAGTACACTTGTAGTAATAGGGTGTGCCCGGGAATATATATGCGCATACTCCTGCTGCAATAAATATGAGCAGGATAAAAATGCCTAAGAATTTTTTCATAGATAGTGTCTCCTTATAGCGTGGGTATATTTTTTCTTTTGTTCTTTATATTTTTCTATATCTTTTTTATGAGCATTAAAGCTCTTTTTTGCATAAGGTGTATACCTGTATGAACGATGCGGGGTATGATCGAAGCTGCAATAAGAAAGACATTGCAGGAGTATACTCCAAGCAGAAATGCTGAATTTATCAGTCGTCATTGACCGTATGGCAATATCCGCAAAGGCTGCAATAAGAGCGCTGAGAGCGAGGATATTGCTTTTTTCATATATCAGTCAAAAAGACCGTCAAGAGGGCGGATAGTCATTATATTGCCGTCTATGTCTGTAGAAACGACAACATCTGCGATAGCAGGGACGAGGTATTCTCTGTCGCTGCCCTTTATCACGTAGACATCGTTAGCACCTGTCTGCATGACATCAGCGATAGTGCCGTAGACCTGCTGAGTGTCCGCATCGCGCACTTCCATGCCGATGAGGTCCTGTATAAAGTAGGTGTCGTCATCGAGTTCAAGGTCATCGCGGTGCATATACATCACCTTGTTGCGGAGTTTTTCCGCAGCTTCGGGAGTATCGACTCCCTCAATCTTTGCTATGACTGTATTTTTGAACACGCGGGAGCGTTCTATGTTCACTTCCTCGTGATTTTTTCCAATAAAAAGTCGGTCGAACTCCGCAAGGAGGTCGGGACTGTCGGTGTAGGGCATTATCTTCACTTCTCCGCGTATTCCGTGGGTAGTGACAATTTTGCCTGCTTCGAGGTATTCTTTTTTCATTATATCACTCCGATACAGTAAGGGTATTTGCAATCTGCTGTATTGTTCTGCTGTCTTTTCCGATAATAAGTATTTCCTGATAGTGATCGGGGTCAGCATTGTTATATAGTGTAATTTCGAGCTTGTAATTGCCGCTGTCGTTCTTTTGCTCGGTAAATATAAAGCTGCACTTGTCAGCAGTGTGGTAATATTTATGAGTTGAGGTATATACTACGTCGGTGTCGCCGTAGCCGAGAATTGACGGCTTCATTGTATCCCTGAGTACAGCAAGCTTGTAGAAGGAATTTACCTGAGAAGGTGAGAACTTATCGCAGTCCTTCAGGTCGATAGTGCCGAGAAGAACGGAAAGCTCATAGAGGTTTTCGGGGACCTTATACCCCATTTTATCCATGCCGCGCTTCATTGAGCTGTTGAAAAAGTCATTTCCGTAGTATTTTGGCATTGTTGGTGCAGTAAGATCTGTTACCAGTACGGTAAGATCGTCGGAGTCACTGCTGCCGTTTATTAAAATGCCTTCTTGCAAGCCTGACTCAGCGTCGGGATATTTGCTTGTCAGGTCATCGGGAGCTTTAAAGCTTATTCCCTTTACATTGAAATCCTTAAAATCATCGGGAGTATCAGTGTTGGTATAGGGATATGCTTCCATTGTTGCGTTGGTATACGGAAAATTATTTTTTATATTGTTGTATTTAAAAATAGTCTGAGAGAGGTAGATAGTTATTGCTCCGGCCAAAGTTATTGCGGAAGTTACTGCGATTATTGCGAGATTTTTCATATTATGGATCCTTTTTATTCGAGTTCTGAAGTGTATTTTATATTTTGTACTACAACGTCTTTTCGGGCGTACAAAAGTACGCCCTTAAAGGTTTATTCAATGTGTTAATCTGCGCTTGCAGTAAGAACGTTTGCCGCACTTAGGGCAGGTGAGCTTTCTCTTTGTGATAGTATGAGTGCCGAAAACATAGCTCTTTGCAGACGGTACGAAGCGTGTTCCGCAGTGTCTGCACTCATAGGTGCCTGCGCTGAGATCCGCCATGCAGGCAACAGCGATACCGCCTGCCATAACGATAATGGCAATTGCGATGAGCAGAATCCTCTGCCATGTTTCCATTTTCAATGTGCCTGCCACTAATATGATCGTAACGCTTGCAAGTACTGCGATAGCGGCTGAAACAGCCGAAATGATTATATTTTTTATGCTTTCTTCTTTTTCACGCATGATATCCATAATATTTTCCTCCGCTTTCTTCTTGTAGTCCTCATCGGGGATACGCTCGCCCGTGAGGAGCTCATTGACATTGATACCGAGCTTTTCACAGAGAGGAAGCATGAGCGATACTTCGGGAAGACCTTTGCCTGTTTCCCATTTTGATACTGTCTTATCACTGATAAGGAGTTCTTCGCCGAGCTGTTTCTGTGTAAGTCCTTTTTCTTTTCTCATCTGAGAGATGAATTTGCCGATCTTTACCTGATCCATTCATGGTTCCTCCTTTCTGAGAAAAGTGTATCATGCCGCGGAGAAAAAGTACACCCATGAACCGTAGAATTATGGTATATAGCGGAGTCTACGCTTCGTGGAGTGCGTGAAATAGCCTTATTTTTAGCCGTTAGCCCTTAGCCGTTAGCCATTAGCAATGTAGGGGCGGATATTATCCGCCCATGTATAGTGCCATAAGCGATGTATGAGTTACATTTTTTATCAGAGTGAGCGAGTTTACGAGCGGCAACGTGGCAAGGGTGCAGCGTCACGCTGCTCTTAGCTCTTAGCCTGTAGGGACGACCATTGGTCGTCCGCAAGACTTTAGCCGTTAGTTAACGGGCGGATAATATCCGCCACTACTTAGTTCTTCATTTCAAAGCTTTCGCCGAGGATATCCTTGTTTGCATCGAGAATAGGCTTGATGTACTCAGCAAGGAACTCGTCAACCTGCTGAGAGCTTCTTCCAGTGTAGTTCTCAGGCTTGAGAACAGCTTCAAGCTCTTCCTTAGTTACCATGAACATAGGGTCAGCTTCGATAAGTTCGCAGAGGTTGTTGTCAAGACCTCTTACCTTAACGTTTGCACCTGCCTCCATAGAGTAGTCCATGATACGGTCGTGGAGCTCCTGACGGTTTCCGCCCTTCTTAACAGCGTCCATCATGATATTTTCGCTTGCCATGAAAGGAAGCTCAGCCATAACGCGGCGGCGTATCATTTCAGGGTAAACAACGATACCGTTAGTAACGTTCATCATGATATTGAGGATAGCGTCAACGCCGAGGAATGCTTCAGCAACGCTGATACGCTTGTTAGCGGAGTCGTCGAGAGTTCTCTCGAACCACTGTGTACCTGCTGTGAATGCAGGGTTAAGGCTGTCTATAATTACATAGCGCGCAAGGGAAGTGATTCTCTCACAGCGCATAGGATTACGCTTGTAAGCCATTGCAGAAGAACCGATCTGCTTCTTCTCTCTTGGCTCTTCCATTTCCTTGAAGGACTGTAGTATACGCATATCGTTTGAGAACTTGCTTGCTGTCTGAGCGATATCGCTGAGGAGCTCCAGCACCTTTGAGTCCACCTTACGTGAGTAGGTCTGACCTGATACAGGAACAACTGCATCAAAGCCCATTTCCTCTGCGATCATCTGCTCGAGCTTCTTGATCTTGTTGGTGTCGCCCTCGAAAAGCTCCATAAATGAAGCCTGTGTACCTGTTGTGCCCTTTGAACCGAGGAGCTTTAATGTTGACATACGGTACTCTAAGTCGTTGAAGTCCATGAGGAGCTCGTTGAGCCAGAGAGTAGCTCTTTTGCCGACAGTTGTGAGCTGAGCAGGCTGGAGGTGAGTATAAGCGAGGCATGGGAGGTTCTTGTACTCGTCAGCGAACTTAGCAAGGTTGTTCATAACGTTTATGAGCTTTCTGCGGACGATCCTGAGAGCATCGCGCATGATTATAACGTCGGTATTGTCACCGACATAGCATGAAGTAGCACCGAGGTGGATGATACCTGCTGCATCAGGGCAAGCCTGACCATATGTGAAAACGTGAGCCATAACATCATGGCGTGTGATCTTTTCGCGTTCAGCTGCCATTTCGTAGTCTACATCGTTGATATGCTCTTCGAGCTGTTTTACCTGAGCCTCTGTAACAGGCAGACCGAGCTTCATTTCAGCTCTTGCGAGAGCGACCCAGAGCTTTCTCCAGGTAGTGAATTTTTTATCCGCAGAGAAAATGTACTGCATTTCCTCGCTTGCATAACGTGTGCAGAATGGGCTTTCATAGCTGTTGATATTACCGCTCATTTATAATGTTCTCCTTTTAAATTCAATTAGCGTACTGCAACAGTACATCAAAATAATTATAGCATTTTACCTCTTTCATGTCAATAAAAAAGGCGGCACACAGCCGCCTTAGTTTTCATTAAATTTTGCTTATTTTCTGTATAAATTACACATTGACAAGGTATTGGCAGTACATATTTTATTATATGCTGTCCATAGTATCCGAATCGTCTTTCTTAGGATACTCTGTGTATTTCTTGTCGTCAAAGTCGATATCCGTCATGCTGTCCGAAGAATACTTGCTGTTTCTGTCGATCTTATCCTGATACGGGTCTTTGATCTCTGACTGTCGCTTATCCATTTCCTGATCGAAGAATCGTTCGTTGAATTGTGGAAAGCCGTCGCTTTCTTCGAGCTTGTGGTACTGAACATTTATTTTCAGATTGATGAAAGCTGCAACACCGCATATCACCAGAAGTATCATGTGGATAATGCTGCATTTGTGGAAGATATTGAACTTGTGGAACATACTGTTTTCGTAAGGACTCAGGAATATCAGCAGGAGTTGATTTACGGAAAGTATGATTATTACGAGCAGTGCCATAAAGTCTCTGTAGTTGTAGCAAGCCTGCCATGCGCAGTAGGCTGTTATGGGTATGATTATCAGAGCGTCAAGACCTGCCACGGAAATATTTGTGATAAATCCCATAAAAAAAGCTGTCGGGACATATATGGCCATGGGCAGAAAATAAATGAAAAAGAGCATTGAGCGTACTTTGCTGACGTGGTTCATAAGGGTACGGTTATGTGCGAATTCTTCCGCTTTAAGGCTGCGGTTTCTTGCCATTTCTTCATAGTTGTTCATATTGATGTTTCCTCATTGTATTCATAAAGTATTTGTTTCAGCCGTCGTTGAGTCTGTCCTCGGTATGGACGATGACGATATTATCTATAAGCTCAAACCCGATAGCTGCGGCGGCATCAGGTACTCCGTCGGGGAGCTTTATGCCTGTATCAGGTACAATAGCGGCATTTTCACGAGCTTTGCGCTCTTTTTTTATAATTATCTTCCACATTATGATATTAGCGATAATGAATACCACAGCGGCGGCAGATATTATAAGTATTTCGTATTTTGTCACAGTCATTCACTCCTTTGGGGCTGTCTTGAATGATTGTACTGACGGAATGCACTTCGGCAGCAGCGATATGCCTGGTACAGTTTTACGTCTTCATCGGGATCGAGATCGGGTTCGGTTATCCAGCGCTTACGTTTCCGATCATAATTGGTCGCCTCGTCATTAAGTGTTATGACTTTGCCTAAAACAGGGTAAAAAATGAGCATTGACCGTACCCATACATTTTCATCACCTTTCATGAGCTTGTATAACAGAGAGTCTGACCTTTGCTTGCGGTAGACGTTGCTCTTGGAACATTCATAATGAGTATATTTCAAGTCAGCGATATTATCGTAATAGAGCTTTCTGCGGCGGAACAGTGTATGAATTTTAACATGGTCGGCTTCGATGATTATTTTTGCGCCGATGATCTTCTCGATGAAGAAAAGAAAGATGAATATTATATCAACTGCGATGCAGAGAGCGATGATCCCGCCAAAAATAATAGCAGGGTATTTATCTTTGATCGTAAAGCCCAAAAATACGAATAACAATAATGCGGCTATTACGACTAACCACGGAATGAGTATCCCATAATAAAAAGTTGAAGTTGCGTGTTTTATCCTGAATTTCATGTCAGCCTCCTTCAAAAACAAGGCGTATCAGATGTTTATTGCAATTTGCGGTTAAGACTTTGCACGAAAAATGGCGACAGTGATATTATCGCGTTCTTCCCTGTGCTTGACAGTCTCGATAAGCTCTCTTATTTTTTTCTGCATACTCTCTTTTGTGGGGATATTATTCGGAGAAAGCTCCTCAAACAGTTCTTTTTCGGTAAGTACATGGCGGAATCCGTCCGAACATATCATATAAACGGCATTTTTTTCAAATTTGCCGAGTCTTATCTCAGGGGCGATATCGCCTGTAACGCCTATACACTGGACGAGAGCATTTCTGCGCGGATCGGTACGTGCTTCATCGGGAGTCATTTTTCCCATTTTCACAGCGCGGTTCACGAAGGTATGGTCATCAGTGAGCAGGCTGAGCTTATCGGATATCTTATATATACGTGTGTCACCAACATGGAATGTCATGAATTCAGAGTTTACGGCGATCATGCCCGTTGCGGTAGTGCCGAGCTGTATCCCGTGTCTTGCGCCATAGTCTATGAGCATTGCATTGAGCCTTCTCAGGCGGCTTATGACGTTATGGGCAGCGGTCTGCCAGTCCCAGTCGGGAAGCTCGAACGGGAATTCTGTATCGAACCACTCTGCAAAGCTTCGCACGACCTCGGCACTTGCAAGCTCTCCCCGTGAGAGTCCGCCCATGCCGTCGCAGACCATTATAAGGGCAGCTCTGCCGTTAGCGGTTTTAGCGGTCTTGACGCAAACGCTGTCCTGATTATTTTTTTTGGTGATACCTACATCGGTATCGCAGGCTGCAATATATTCCATAAATTCCCCCTTGCGGCGGTAATTATCCGTCTATGAAATCGAATTCCTCGTCGGAAAGCCTGAGAACGTCGCCGTTTTTCAGCTTTATCTCTCTGTCGGGCAGAACAGGAGAGCCGTTGATATAAGTCCTGTTTGTAGAGTTGTTATCCTCGACGAAGCATGAGCCGTCACGATAATAGATAGTTGCGTGAAGACGGCTTATTGTTCTGTTTTCGGTGATACAGAAGTCAACGCGGTCACGCTCTTTGCCTATCCTGAACACAGGCTTATCGATATTTACGGTAACTCCTGTGGCGCGTCTTCTGATCTTTGGATAGTTTAACTCAGGCTGCGGCGGACGTTCTTTTTTTACAAGTTCGGGAAGAACGTTCCTGCTTGCGGTATCGAGGGAGGGGATTACCTTAGGCTCAGGCAGAACAGGTTCAGGCGACTGCATGAACTGCTGAGAGCCTTTGTTTATCTCGTTGATAATAGTCTGAGCGGCATTCTGCTGCTGAGAGGTATGTTTTGGTGAAGGCTTGGTGAAGTACTGTGTTTTAGGCTGAGTCTGCTGAGGTCTTGGTGAAGTCTGAGGGAATAACGAAGGAGCATCTCTGCGGATGTACTCCTCAGCTTCGGTAACGGTAAAGCCGTTGGCGCGGCAGATGAAGTTCATGAAGCCGTCAACGCTCTTGAAATCGTCCTGAGACACATATGTTGCATATGTCGAGATACGTCTGAGGCAGTTTACAAAGCCGTCGTTGGTGCTTTCGTTGTACCAAAGCGGCAGGTAAAACAGGTAAAGCTCAAGGGTATTGATATCTATGGTTATGAATTCAGGTGCGAGAACGATATTCTGCATATTAAAACCGCAGCTTTCGGCAAGGCGCATATGTTCGAGAAGGTCAAGAACGATAGTGTAGTAGCTCTCCTTGTCGAGACTTCTGCTTTTGAGCACTGACATGAGCGGAACTCCGTGAGCGCCTGTATATTCGAGCTTGCCTGCACCCTCGGAAAAAGGTACGAGCCAGCCTTTTATGCGATTGTCTATGAAATATCTGTATTCGGCTTCATTGAGCATCTCGCTGCCTGTAAATCGGCATTTGATGCAGACCTCGCCGTTTCTTTCCGTAAATTTCAGCTTTGCCACGAAATTCGCCTCTTTCTAACTAATTGCAATATTATTATACAATATTCTATTCTCAAAGTCAATTATTAATTAGCGTAATTAGCCCTCAGCCCTTAGGCAGCGTGACGCTGCACCCTTTTTAATGCATAATGCATAATTCATAATGCATAATCGCGGTGTCGCCGTTCAAAGCCCTTAGCCATTAGCCTGTAGGGGCGGATATTATCCGCCCGTCAGCCCTTAGCCGTTAGCCTGTAGGGGCGACGTTCCGTCGCCCGCGATGTACACAACACGTAACATGAACCAAATGTAGGGAGATTATCCGCCCGACGATCCCTTCCTATAATGCAAAAAGACCGCCCCTAAGGACGGTCCTTGATATTACTTGCTGTTCTTTTCCTTAGCTGCCGATCTGTTCTTCCACCATGACCATGTTACAGGTGCAACGAAGAGTGATGAGAATGTACCTGAGATAAGACCCATCATAAGCGGTACGGAGAAGCTGAGAAGTGAATCATAGCCTGTTACCATAACAACTATTGTAACGATAAGCATTGTGCCGATAGTTGTGATAGATGTTCTGATAGAACGTGTAAGAGACTGTGTGCAGCTTGCGTTGATAAGCTCGTTAAGAGAAGCCTTTGGCATAAGCTTGCGGTTTTCTCTGACTCTGTCGTAGATAACGATAGTATTGTTGATAGAATATCCGAGGATAGTGAGGAATACGGCAACGATATTTGAATCGATATTAAAGCCGCATACTACTGTAGCGGTGAACGCTACGAGAAGGTCAAGGCAAAGTGCGAAGATAGAGCACACACCTGCTGACCAACCACCGATATTCCTGAATCGGATAGCGATATAGATGATAACGATCAATGCTGCAAATACTACAGCAATGAAGCACTTGAGCAGGAATTCGCGTCCTGAAGAAGGGCTTACGTCGTTTGAATCGTATATCTCAAGAGCATTGTCAGCGAACTTGTCTCTGAGAGCTGTTGTAAGCTCTGTCTGTCTGTCAGCTGTAAGGCCCTGATCCGATGTGAATGAGATTGTAAGCTGTTTTCCGCCTGAATCAAGGCTTTCACCTGTTCTTACGGTAACTGTTGAACCGACGATATCCTTTACTGTTGAAGCAACATCGTTTGTATTTATGTCGCCCTGATATGAGTAAGTAATAAGTGTACCGCCCTTGAACTCGATCGCAAGGTGTATGCCTCTGACGATCGCGCCCACGATGAATGTGAGTAATACAACGATAACAACGCCGAGGATAAGCTTCTTCTTTGAACAGAAGTTGTAAACTTTAGAAGGAGTTACTGCGGTTTCTTTCTGAGTAATATTCTTGCTCATTTCTCGTCACCTCCATAAAGCTTTCTGTTTTTGAAGCACTTGAACTTGGAGAGTGAAGTTACCATAAGTCTTGAAGCGAATACTCCGAAGATGAAGTTGCATACAACACCTGCAAGAAGAGTAAAGCCGAAGGAATAAACAACGCCCTCAGCTGTAGCGCCGAATGCGAAGAAGATCGTCTTGTTGAGGATCTTCGAGAAGAAGCTGTCAGGAACACCGAATGCACCCATGAGGATAACAGCGATGATAACGTTTGTGATGTTACCGTCAAGGATAGCGGAGAATGCTCTCTTGTAAGCTATCTTGATAGCAGAGTCAAGTGACTTGCCAGTTCTGAGCTCTTCCTTGATACGCTCACCTGTGATGATGTTAGCGTCAACACCCATACCTACAGCGAGTATGATACCTGCGATACCCGGGATAGTGAGTGTAGAGCCGTTCATGAATCCGAACCAGCCTGTGATAGCAGCGATAGAACCTGCGACCTGTCCGCAGAGTGCGATAACAGCCACGAAGCCGGGGAGTCTGTAAAGGATCACCATGTAGATAGCTATTCCGATGAATGCGATAAGTGCAGCAAGGAGAATAGCATCCAGTGAACCTTCACCCATTGTAGGGGAAATAGTTCTGAAGCTCTTTGTCTCCATTTTGAATGGAAGAGCACCTGAATTGATCTGGTTAGCGAGCTTTGTTGATGATTCAAGGTCAAAATTACCTGTGATCTGTGCCCTGCCGTCTGAGATAGGTGTGTTAACGGTAGGAGCGGAGATCATAGTGTTGTCCATCCAGATGGAGATAGGTGTCTGGCTTCCTGCAAGCTCTGAAGTAGCTGCTGCGAACTTGTCTTTGCCTGAATCATTGAGTTCGAGAGATACTACGTACTCAGGATCGCCGTTGTCGTCGGGGATATAAGCGCTCTTTGCAGAAGCTATATCGTCACCTTTGATAACGATCTCGCCGGATGGTATGTCATTTCCGTCCTCGTCCTTAGTTGTATCAGTGCCCTTGCGGAATGTAAGCTCAGCCATTTCGCCCAGCTCTTTTACAGCTGATTCAGGGTCGAAATTTGTTTCGCCGACTTTCCAAGGGAAACGGACGATGATTCTGTCGCTTTTTTCATCGCTGTAAACTTCGTTATCGGTGATACCGAGTGAAGAAAGTCTGGTCTTGATGACCTCGGTAGCAGAAGCGAGCTGGTCTTTGTCAGCATCAAAGTCGTCTGCGGGACCGAAAGTAACGTCAACACCGCCCTTGATATCGATACCAAGACGGATATCGTCAACGCCCTTGACGTAAGTTGTTCTGGTATCGCCGAATAATTTGTCAATACCCATTACCGACGTAACCGCGAACACTGCGATAAAAGCAACGACGATGAAGAAAGTTTTTTTGCCTGTCTTTTTCACAGTCATGCCTCCTAAAATAAGCCCTTTTTTTGCAGCTTTGCGTATCCGCATAAACCGTGTAGGACTTTTATTTCCTGTCTCATTGACAATTACAATTATTGTACTATATTTTTATAAAAAAGTCAAGTAAATGAGCTGAAAATATTCCCATTTCAAGAATATGCACAATAACTCAGAGCAAAATTCAGAGTAATTGACAAAAGCCAGATGTTAGCCGTTAGCCCTTAGCCGTTAGCCCTTAGCCTTTAGCCTTTAGCCGTCCACTACACTACTTCCTGCTTACAACAAATGCACCCCATAAAGGAGTGCATTTCAGTCTGTCGAAAAAGTTCTTATACCAATGAATGGGATTCCAAAGGGACTGTGTTCCTTTGGCAGAGTCCAGAGGCAGCGCCTCTGGTGGGGTGTGGGGCAAAGCCCCACAAATAGCCTCAAAGCGCTTCGCAAAGGGTGAATTAAAAAACAGTCCAGTGGACTGTTTTTTAAGAGGGAACGCCTTGCAAGTGAAGGCGTTCCCTTAAAAAATGGGGTTTATTGACAAGCTGAAATGCACCCCATAAAGGAGTGCATTTGTTTTTATTTGAAGTGTTTCTGAGATATTTTCAGGCGGTTGATAGCGCGGTTGAGCGCAGCCTGAGTCTCATAGTACTCTTTGATGCTCTGCTTTTGCCTGAGAAGCTCCTCGGCACGTTCTTTAGCTTCCTGAGCGCGTTTAATGTCGATCTCTTCGGGAAGCTCGCAGGTATCTGCGAGAATTATGGAAGAATCGGGCATTACCTGTATAAATCCCTCCGATATTGCAGCGTATTTCCACTCGCCGTCCACGAGGTATTTAAGTTCGCCCGTAGGCAGGCAGGTTACAAGAGGTTCATGACCTGCCATGATGCCGAGAAGTCCGTCTATCGCAGTTATAACGAGGTGCTCGACCTCTCCGCTGAAAAAAACGCGGTCGGTGGCAATTATTTCGAGGTGGAAGGTCTTAGCCATAGTCAGCCGCCTCCCTTAGTTCTCGTCTATCTGACGTGCCTTCATGATAACATCATCGATAGTACCTGCCATGAGGAATGCAGCCTCGGGATACTTATCCATATCGCCGTCGATGATAGCCTTGAAGCCTTCAATAGTGTCTTTGAGAGGTACGTACTTGCCCTTGAGACCTGTAAAGTTCTCTGCGACGTTGAAGGGCTGAGAGAGGAATTTCTGTATTTTTCTTGCGCGGTATACTGCGAGCTTGTCTTCTTCGTCGAGCTCTTCCATACCGAGTATAGCGATAATGTCCTGTAATTCCTTATATTTCTGGAGAAGCTCCTGAGTACGTCTTGCTACGGTGTAATGTTCTTCGCCGACTATTTCGGGTTCGAGGATACGGGAATTTGATTCAAGAGGGTCAACGGCAGGATAGATACCCTGCTCAACGATCTTACGTGAAAGAACAGTAGTAGCATCGAGATGAGCGAATGTAACGGCAGGTGCAGGGTCAGTGAGGTCGTCCGCAGGGACATAGACTGCCTGTACCGAAGTGATAGAACCGTTTTTCGTAGATGTGATACGCTCCTGAAGCTCACCCACCTCATTAGCCAGAGTAGGCTGATAACCAACGGCAGAAGGCATACGTCCGAGAAGAGCCGATACCTCTGAGCCTGCCTGTACGTAACGGAAGATATTGTCGATGAAGAGAAGAACGTCCTTGTGTTCGCGGTCACGGAAGTACTCAGCCATTGTAAGACCTGTCTGAGCAACACGCATACGTGATCCCGGCGGCTCGTTCATCTGACCGAAAACGAGAGCGGTCTTGGAGATAACTCCTGATTCCTGCATTTCGTTCCAGAGGTCGTTACCTTCACGGGAACGCTCTCCGACACCTGTGAATATAGAATATCCGCCGTGCTCGGTAGCGATATTTCTTATAAGCTCCTGTATAAGGACAGTCTTACCGACACCTGCGCCTCCGAAAAGACCTATCTTACCGCCCTTAGCGTAAGGAGCGATAAGGTCGATGACCTTGATACCTGTTTCGAGGACTTCAACAACAGGGCTTTGATCCTGAAATGTAGGAGCTTTGCGGTGGATCTCCCATTTTTCTTCTGTCTCAACGTCACCTTTCTTGTCGATAGGCTCACCGAGTACATTGAACATACGTCCGAGAGTCTGCTCGCCTACAGGTACTTTGATACAAGAGCCTGTGGAAGTGACTTCCATATTCTTGCTGAGTCCCTCACTGGACGCCAGCATGATACAGCGGACTATGTGGTTGCCCATATGCTGAGCAACCTCCATAACGCGTTTTTTTCCGTCTACCTCGACGGTGAGGGCGTCCCTTATCATAGGGAGCTTTCCAGCGCCGAATTCAACATCTATAACAGGTCCGATGACCTGTGTTATTCTGCCTTTTTCCATTGCTTTCTCCTCTTTAGAGAATATTGTAGGGAACGCCGCCCTCGGCGTTCCGCGTTTTGCGAATAAAAAAATGTGAATTATTGTAGTGGCGGCGTTCCGCCGCCCGTGTATATTACTGTAAGCGGACTATGCGGGCGGATGATATCCGCCCCTACAGCTATGCAAACGAGCGTTTAGCCGTTAGTTTGTAGGGATGCTTGACCAGCGCCCGTCAGTGCATGAACAATTTTCGGGCGAGCGGAACTCGCCCCTACAGTCATTCAACGAGAGACTGTGCGCCGCCGCAGACCTCAGTTATCTCCTGAGTTATTGCAGCCTGTCTTGCGCGGTTGTAGAGCAGTGAAAGGTCTTTTATCATGTCCTTTGCACTGGTTGTAGCAGCGTCCATAGCTGTCATACGTGACTGCTGTTCGCAGCAGAAAGCCTCGACCATAGCACCGTAGATGATACCCTTTGCGTATTGTGGGATAAGGTAGTTCATAACCTCCTCAGGGGACGGCATGAACGATGCTTTCGGGAGCTTTTTCATAGTACCGTCGGCAGCTTTTCCGAAGTGCTTACGCTCAAAAGGGAGCAGGCGCAGCGTTCTTGGTTCTTGAACATTTGAGCTTATCATATCGGTATAGATGAGATAGACCTCATCAAGCTCGCGTTTTTCAAACTTTTCAAGCACCAGCTCTGCTACCTCCTGCGCTCTGTAGAGTGTAGGATTCTGGGTAGTATAGAGGAACTCACCGTCAACGACTGCTTTTTTGTCATTTTTATTTCGGCGCTGGAAGTACATTCTTCCCACCTGACCCATAACGAAAAGGTAGCAGTTGTCGATATCGGCAGCCTCGTCAAGTTTCTGCTCGGTATATTTTAGTATGTTATGGTTATAGCTTCCGCACAGACCCTTGTCAGCCGTAATTACGATATAGCCTTTTTTACGCTTGTCTTCGGGGATATCCTTACGTCTGTCAAAGTAGAACTGTCTTGTATGCGGAGTATGCTCCAGAACGCTTTCGATAGTGGACTGGAGCTTATAGAAGTAAGGCTCTGTACATTCAAGTGATTTTCTTGCTTTTTTGAGCTTAGATGATGACATGAGGTACATAGCATTGGTGATTTTGAGTATCTGCTGGATACTTCCGATCCTTTCGCGGATCTCTCTCATGTTAGGCATAGTGTTACACCGCCTTATTCTTCAAAAGCTGTGAGAATTTTTTCGATACGATCGGCGAGATCGTCTGTGAGGACTTTTTTCTCCTCTATCTCAGTGATGATATCCTGTCCGTAGCTTCTGATGTATGTCATGAGGTCTGAGCGGTATTCTCTCAGTTCCTTGAGCGGAATGCCCTTGAAGAATCCGTGCTGAGCCGCATACAGGAGTATTACCTGCTCATAGTGCGGAAGCGGATTATAGAGCGGCTGTTTAAGCAGCTCTGTGAGCATATGGCCGTGATCGAGAAGCTCTGTTGTGGACTGGTCAAGCTCTGATGAGAACTGTGTGAATATCTCCATTTCCTTGAACTGAGCAAGGTCGATACGGAGATTTCCCGAAGCCTTCTTCATAGCCTTTGTCTGAGCAGCACCGCCGACACGGGATACGGAAAGTCCGTAGTTTACAGCAGGACGCAGGCCTGAGTTGAACAGCTCGCTCTCGAGGAATATCTGACCGTCTGTGATAGATATTACATTTGTCGGGATATATGCAGATATATCGCCGGCAAGAGTTTCGATGATAGGGAGAGCTGTCAGCGAACCGCCGCCGTGCTCGTCATCAAGGCGGCTCGAACGTTCGAGAAGTCTTGAATGGAGGTAGAATACGTCACCGGGGTAAGCTTCACGTCCTGGTGGACGGTGGAGCAGCAGTGACATTGCTCTGTACGCAACAGCGTGTTTTGAAAGGTCGTCGTATACTATGAGTACGTCCTTGCCCTTTGACATGAAGTACTCAGCAATAGCAGTTCCCGAATAAGGGGCTATATACTGGAAAGGCGCAGGGTCGCTGGCAGAAGCCGTAACGACTACGGAATATTCCATAGCGCCGTATTTTTTAAGGGTATTTACTATCTGTGCGACAGTTGAAGACTTCTGACCTATTGCAACATAGATACAGATAACGTCCTGTCCCTTCTGGTTGATGATAGTATCAACAGCGATAGAGGTCTTACCTGTCTGGCGGTCGCCGATGATAAGCTCACGCTGTCCGCGTCCGATAGGGAACATTGAGTCGATAGCGAGGATACCTGTCTGGAGAGGAGTATTTACGGGCTTACGCTCGATAACACCCGGAGCTTCGCGCTCAATAGGGAAGTAATCGTCAGCCTTTATCTGTCCCAGACCGTCAATAGGAGAACCGAGAGCGTCAACAACTCGTCCGAGAAGCTCATCGCTCACGCCGATACCTGCTCTCTTGCCTGTTCTGACAACGGAAGAGCCCTCTGTAAGTCCGTGGTCGTCGCCGAGAAGAACTACGCCGACGGTTTTTTCTTCGAGGTTCTGAACGATACCTCTGATACCTGTTTCAAATTCGACAAGCTCGCCGTACATTACGGAATTCATGCCGTAAACTTTTGCGATACCGTCGCCGAGACGGGTTATGAAGCCTGTTTCGGTAGCACCCGATTTTACTTCAAAATCGCGCACCTCAGTTTTGAGTACAGAGATAATATCGCTGTTTTTGCCTGTTTTCTGAGTATTTCCGCTGTCAACGTACTCCGCAGCCTTTGTCTGGAGAGTATCCTTCATAAGGCGGAGACTTGTGCGGTAGCTCTTATCGTATTCGAGGTCGCCTGCATTGAGTATAAAGCCGCCTATGATATCGGGATCGTGCTTGTACTCGATGTCAACGTCCTCTTTGACGAATTTCTCCATAATGAACTTGCGCAGATCAGCCTGCTGCGACTCTGTAAGAGGTGTAACATAGCGGACTACAGCCTTTATGCTGCCCTGCTTGTCGAGGAGCAGCTCCTCATATTCATCGAGGATATCGCCTATATGCTCAACAGCGCCGCTGTGGACGGTATTGAGCATGAATTTATGCATAGATTCGGGGAAAAGCTTGCTGATTATGCCGCGCTTTTCGTCGTAGGTAACAAGTGGATTTGCGAGAGTGTCCGTAACATCGGAGCAGGTTTCGAGCACCCTTCTTGTTTCGGAGCAGTCTGTCTGAGAAACGTCAAGACGGACAAGCTCTTTCAGGAGTTCTCTGTCTGTATCTCTCATTTCTTGCCCTCCTCATCGGAAAGGAACTGGTCAACGAGGCGACGGTTCTTTTCGTCGTCAACATTTTCACCGATAATACGCGAAGCAGCCTCTATAGCGAGGTCAGCGATCTCTGACTGTGCCTGACGGAGAACGCGCTTTCTCTCGTTTTCGATAGTCTTATCAGCGTCGGAAACGATCTTTTCAGCTTCCTCCTGAGACTTTTTGATGATCGCAGCACGTTCGGATTCAGCATCCTCATGTGCCTTCATAATGATCTTGTTAGCCTTATTTTTGGCTTCGCTGATAGAATCCTCATACTGCTGGCGAAGCTCCTCCGCCTCAGTCTTAGCCTTTTCGGCAGAATCGAGATTATCCTGGATAGTCTGTGTGCGCTCTGCCTTCATTTTATTTAAAGGTTTGAAAAGGAAGATCCTCAGCAGCACAAACAGTATCAGAACGTTTGCGACTGCCTCAAAAATACTCCAGAATTCAAATTTAAGCATTATGTGCCCTCCTTAGGTCAGGCTTTGCCTATTATCATAATAGCGATAACGAAGCCGTAAATAGCGGTAGCTTCTGCGAGGGCACATCCGAGAAGGAGAGCGGTTCTGATGTCGCCCTTAGCCTCAGGCTGACGAGCGATAGATTCAGTAGCCTTAGCAGTAGCGATTCCTATACCTACACCTGCACCTGCACCTGTAAGAACGGCGATAGCAGCGCCGATTGCGATAAGTCCCATTTTAATATACCTCCATATATAGTCTTATGCTTTACCGATTATCATGATAGCGATAACGAAACCGTAGATAGCGGTAGCTTCTGCGAGGGCACATCCGAGAAGGAGTGCTGTTCTGATATCGCCCTTAGCCTCAGGCTGACGAGCGATAGATTCTGTAGCCTTAGCAGTAGCGATTCCTATACCTACACCTGCGCCTGCGCCTGTAAGAACGGCGATAGCAGCGCCGATTGCGATGAGTCCCATAATTTATACCTCCGTGAAGTTGATATTATTCTTCTTCAATGGCTTCAGCCATATAAAGAGAAGTAAGGAATACGAAAACATATGCCTGAAGAAGTCCGTCGAAAATATCGAAGTAAGCACTTGCGATAACAGGTACACCTATTGCGCATATGCCCTTCTTAACAAGCTCCATAACAACGTATGCACCGAGAACGTTACCGAAAAGTCGCATACAAAGTGACAGCGGACGGGTAACGAGGTCGAGCAGGTTTATGGGGTTGAGCAGACTTTTCAGCCATTTTCCCAGACCTTTTTCTATAACAAAGGCGATCTGAACAAAAACGATAGCTATACCTGCCAGAGCAGCTGTAACATTAACGTCTTTTGTAGGGGGAACGAAGCCGAACAGTCCTATAAGGTTCGCAAAACCGATGTAGATTATCAGAGTTTCGAGGAAAGGCAGATATTTTTGGCCTTTGTGACCGAGGATACCTGTAAAGAAGTTATCCAGCCAGTCCATTATCCCTTCGAGAATGCACTGAGAACCTGTTGGTACTTTTTTCAGTTTGTGTGTCAAGATTATGGACAACACAACTATTGCTGCCATGATTATCCATGTGACAACGCATGAATCAGCAACAGGTATACCGCCTAATATCGGTATAGTAAACGCGGTCTTGGATTCCAGATCCTCCATAATATTGTCCATGCTAACACCTTCTTTCTAATGTGTATTTGCTCTAAAATAATAAAACGGAGACTGCAATTACACAAATCTCCGTTGATTGAGTCTTAATGAGGTAAGAATATACGTCCCGACGGACTTTTTTCAAGCAGTGGTGGTATATCATTTCCACACCATTATATAATATAACAAAAAGAAATCATTGTCAATAGTTTGACGAAAAAATCATATAATCATTGGGAATGGCAATATATATAAAATCATCATTTCCCGTCGCCTTCCGCGAGTTTTATAGCGCGGTCGAGGCGTTCAATAGCACCTGAATTGAGCTTTTCGGTAAGTCTTACGCGGTCGAGCTCTTTCTTGAATGAACCAAGCTCTGTAGCGATCTTTCGCATGATATCCTCGTTCTGGAGCTGTTTATCTTCAAGGGCACACACTCTTTTTATAAGGTCGTTGACGTTTGCAGCGAGCATCTCATTGGCGATATTCTGTTTTTCGCCGAATTCGGCGAGCTTTTCGCCTGCCTTGAATGTTCCGACTTTCTGATGTCCCGTAAAGGTCTTCATTTTCTCATTAGTAAGCTTTATATCGGACAATTTGTTCACTCCTTATCTTTCTGTGCCAAGTGATGTTCCGTAGGACATCAGCTTTTTTCTCCAGTAGTTAAGCGTATCCTCAACGGTCTGCTCCATAGATATCTGAGCTTTCCAGCCTGTATCCGCATTTATATGCGAAACATCTGGCTCGATTATTGGGATATCAGAAGCTCTCATGCGGGCGGGGTCCTGTCTTACTTCGACAGGGCGTTTTGCGAAGGAAAGAGCCGTATCGAGTATGAACTGTATTGAAACAGCCTTGCCTCTGCCCACGTTGTAAACACTTCCGCTCACGCCCTTTTCGCCGAGCAGTTTATAGGCTTTCACAACGTCGCGCACATCGGTGAAATCGCGCATTGCCGCAAGATTTCCCACGTTCATGACAGGTTCGCGCAGACCTTTTTCGATCTCGGCTATCTGACGGCAGAAGTCCGAGATAACGAAAATATTGCTCTGTTCGGGACCTGAGTGGTTGAAGGCGCGCACCATTATGATGTCCATTTTGTATGCACGGGCGTATATTTCGCCGATCATGCCCTGACAAGCCTTTGTAGCGGCGTATATATTCCCAGGGTTAAGCGGTTCTGACTCAGGCAGAGGGCAGGCATCTTTTCTTATATAGCCGTATTCCTCACCCGAACCTATCAGCAGTACACGGATATCCTTTTTCTGTGCTTCTCTGACGGATTCGAGCACATTTATAGTGCCGATGATATTTATTTCTGCGGTGAGCTGAGGTTTTTTCCACGATACGGAAACAGAGCTCTGAGCGGCGAGGTGATATATCACATCTGGCGATATTTCGTCAAGAAGCGGCGTAATATCATCTTTTTTCAGAATGTCCAGCGTATGTGTGAAGCATTCTTCATTTATTCTTTCGATCGGCAGACAAGTTGCGTGGACTTCCCAGCCTGCTGTTTTAAGCTCTCTGATGAGATAGCCTCCCACAAAGCCTGCCGCACCGATTATCAATGCTTTCAATAGTCTGCCCTCCATTTTCAGTTGATAAGGATATCGTAAAGTTTATCGAGTATCTTTTTCTCGTTGAATTCATTTTTTACGCGCTCTGCGGCAGCTTTGCCGTATTTTTCGCGAAGCTCACTGTGTTCTGCGAGGTAGTTTATCGCCTGTGCAAGAGCTTTCGGCGACGACGGCGGAACAGTAAGACCAGTTTTGCCGTGGAGACTCACGTAGGGGACTCCCGAGCTTAGTGCCGTATTTATTACGGGCTTGCCGTAGACCATAGCTTCTATCTGCACGATGCCGAATGCTTCACTCGGAGCGACAGACGGTAATACAAATATATCGCAATCGGAATAAGCCTGTCTCAGCTCTATATCGGGAAGAAATCCGAGGAAATGCACCTTATCGTCCATGTTATGGGAGGTGCAGTAGCTTTTGAGCTTGTCGCCGAGTTCACCTGTTCCTGCGATAAAAAGCTCGCAGCCATTGACTTTTGTGAAGGCTTTCAGCAGTACGTCAACGCCCTTGTAATAAACGAGTCTGCCTGTAAAGAACACTTTTACGCAGTTTTTATCGGTAGCCTTTTCCGTGAGGAAGGGTCTGCGCGGTACTGAAAGGTAGTTCTCGGGAACAATGCCGTATGGGAGGACCTTACACTTATTGCTGAATTCGGGCAGATAGAGCGAGTGCTTTACGTGTCCCTCTGTAGCCGTGAGGATAACATCGGCTCTTTTGAGGAGATAGCGCATGAATGGCTTATAAAAAAGCATAAGTTTCTGTTGTTTTATGATATCGCTGTGCCATGAAACGACGACCTTACCCTTATATCCCGACAGAAGCAGTGCAGCATCGGCAAGCGGAAAAGGTACGTGTATATGAACAACGTCGGCTTTTTTAGCCAGTTTTCGGAAATGCCGTATAAACGACAGTGAAAGCGGACACGAGAAATATGTTCCGAGACTTCCCGAGCGGATAAGTTCGACACCGTTCATGCGTTCTTTTATAGTAAAGCCCCTTCCATCGCGGCAGACGAGGGCTTTTACTTTTACTCCGCCGAGCTTTCCAAGCTCTTCTGAGTACTGTCTTATAAGAGTCTCGATACCGCCGATATGGGGATAATAAGCCTTATTGACTTCAAGAATGTTCAGTTTTTTACTCATTTTTCAAGCTCCCTGTATACATTGAGAAGCATTTCCGCAGAGCGTTCCCAAGTGAAGCCCTTAGCTCTTTCAAGCCCTTTGCGGCTGAGCTCTGCGCGGAGTTTTTCGTCGCTGTACAGTCTGTAAAGCCCCTGAGCGATGCTTTTGACCGAATAAGCGTCGCATATAACGGCGCAGTCACCTGTTACCTCGGGGAGCGAAGCTTCGCCCGAAGTGAGCACGGGAACTCCGCAAGCCATTGCTTCAAGCGGAGGCATACCGAATCCCTCATAAATTGACGGGAAAACGAAAGCCAGAGCGCCGCACATCAGAGGGTTCATATCCTCTGAAGGGACGTATTTTGTGAAGATGATATTCTTTGTCATTCCGAGCTTTTCCACACGGCTGTAGATGCCGTTGTTAAGCCAGCCCTTGCCGCCTGCGAGGACGAGCTTAGGAGCATTTTCGCCGATCTTCTTTGCAAAAGCTGCATAAGCGGAGATAAGCCGCTCTAAGTTTTTGCGCGGCTCGATAGTACCGAGATACAGGAAGTAATCGCCGTTTATTTCGAGTGATCTTTTTACTTCGGGTATACGTTCGGGCTCATCGCATGGGTGGAAACGTTCAAGGTCAACGCCGCAGGGAACGACTCTTATTTTGTGTTCGTGCTGCGGAAAGTATTTAAGTATCTCAGACTTTGAGAATTCCGAATCGGTAACGATGATATCAGCCCTTTTCATGGAGCGTTTAAGACCTGTTTCGAGCATGAAACGAGTTCTTCCGCGGACAGTCTCGGGGAAAGCCTTGTATACCATATCATGAACGGTAACGACCTTCTTTCCGTGTACGAACGGAGGAACGATGTAATTGAAAAAGTGAGTTATATCGTTTTTTCTGCCGAAAAAGAATGAATACGGTATCGGCAAAAATGTGCTTGCAGCGCGGTAGAGATAGCCTGAAAAGTCTGAGGTATTGAGCTTTATGCTCTTTCCTGCGAACTTTTTTACGCGCTTAACGCGCTCTTTGTCGCCGCTTGTGAAGAAGCTGTATTCGTATTCATGTTCGGGGTGGAGCTTAGCGAGGGTCTGAGTCTGTCCGACCTCACACCAGCCGATACCCGTTATCTTATCGCTGCAAATAGGCACAGCGTCGAAATTGATGTTCATAATCGCTCCTGTTTATCTGGATTATATAAGCATAAATATCGGGAGTAACGATACTCCTGCCGAAATGAGCAGGAGTATTATGACGGTTGCTCCGCGATAGTACCGATCATGGTATTTTCGTTATATTTTACTTGAATGTTCTGACAATATTCATTTCGAGTTCAGCGATATAAGCATCGGCATCTTCGACAGAGTAGCCGACCTTACCGAAAAAACCGCCTTTTTCTTTCGTCATTGGTTTCTGCTGTATCTGTGCAAGCTCAAGCTTTGCTTTATCGCTTGGCAGACCGTTCTGCATAGCTGTTATAAGTTTGTTGTATGCATCGAGTTTGGTAATGAATGACTCCTTGTTGTATCCACCCTTTACACTTCTTAATATATCTGCGCCCATAATAATTCTCCCTCTGAATTTCCATAAAATGTACTGATTATCGTATGTTTGTCTGCGAATTGATCTGAGGTCATGTGTTGAAATGTTCCTGATATACTGTCAGCAGTAAGGAATGTCATTATTTCATATAAGATTTTCAAGTTTTTCAAGTATCATCTGCTCGCAGTTCTGCAAATAAGCATCGGTATCCTCTGCCGAAAAGCCGACCTTACCGAAAAGACCGCTTTTTTCTTTAGGGAGTTCCGTATATCTTATTTTTTCAAGTTCATCGAGTGCCTGTCTGCGGTTGAGACTTCCATGTTCGAGAGCGGCAAGAAGGGTGTTATACGAATCGAGCTTCGTTATGACCGCAAGCTTATTATAGCCGCCCTTTACGCTTCTTAATACCTGTTCGTTCATATCCATATCCCCCAATATGAAATAATTATTTTATTTTCAGCCTAAGATCTCTTTTACCTTTATCTCTTTTTCAACAAGTGCGAGATCGTTCTTTACCATGCGCTCAACGAGCTGTGAGAAGTTTATCTCGCGCTTCCAGCCGAGAGCCTTTTCAGCCTTTGAAGGATCGCCGAGGAGAATATCTACTTCAGCAGGACGGAAGAACTTCTTGTTTACCTTTACGATAGTCTTGCCGTTTGCCTTGTTGATACCTATTTCGTCAACGCCTTCGCCCTTCCATTCGATCTCGATATCAACGTGCTTGAAAGCAGTCTCAACGAACTCGCGGACAGTTCTTGTCTCGTTTGTAGCGATAACGTAGTCATCGGGCTTATCCTGCTGGAGCATGAGCCACATAGCGCGAACGTAGTCCTTTGAGTGGCCCCAGTCACGCTTTGAGTCCATATTTCCCAGTTCCATGTAGTCCTGAACGCCCAGCTTGATACGAGCAACAGCGTCCGTGATCTTACGTGTAACGAACTCTATTCCGCGGCGCTCAGACTCGTGGTTGAAGAGGATACCCGAGCAAGCGAAGAGGTTGTAGCTTTCGCGGTAGTTCTTGGTGATCCAGTGACCATAGAGCTTAGCAACGCCGTATGGGCTTCTTGGGTAGAAAGGAGTTGTTTCCTTCTGAGGGATCTCCTGAACAAGACCGAACATCTCTGATGTTGAAGCCTGATAGAAACGAGCCTCAGGCTTTACGATGCGGATAGCCTCGAGCATATTTGTAACGCCGATAGCATCGATGTCAGCAGTACCGAGAGGAGTGTCCCAGCTTGTAGCAACGAATGACTGAGCAGCAAGGTTGTATACCTCGTCAGCCTGAGATATCTTCATTGCTGAGATAAGTGAAACAGGGTCGGTCATATCAGCATAGATAAGAGTTACCTTGTCCTTGAGATGAGCGATATTGCCGTAATCGGCAGTAGCCTTTCTTCTCCAGATACCGTAAACATTGTAGCCTTTTTCGAGGAGAAGCTCTGCAAGGTATGAGCCGTCCTGACCTGTGATTCCAGTAATAAGTGCGTTTTTCATTGTATTTTACTCCTTTATTCAAATCAAAACTTGCAGAGAAGCGATGCGGACACCGCCGTCTGCATAATAATTTTCATTTTATATGAATTCCGTTCTGTTCTGCTCTTTGAGCTGAGCGATGACCTTCTTAACGTCCTGAGTGTTGTTTTTTGAACATACAAGGAGAACGTCATCTGTATCAACGATGATAACGTCGCGTGTTCCGACAGCAGCGATAAGGCGCTTGCCGCCGCAGACAGTTGTGCGCTTTGAATCTATAGTGATAACATCGCCGTCGATGAAGTTCTTATCGTCGTCTGTCTCGTTGATACGCTCTACAGCCAGCCAGCTTCCTACGTCGTCCCAGCCGAAGCTGCCCGGGATAGTGTAGATGTGCTTAGCCTTTTCCATGATACCGAAGTCTACGGATTCGCTTCTGAAGGCTGTGAATTCCTTAACGAGAACGTCTGTGAATTCAGGTGTACCGAAAGCCTGTCCTATGCGGACTGCTCCCTCATAGATATCGGGCATGAGGTTCTGGAGATTGAGCATGATAGATGATATCTTCCATACGAACATACCGCTGTTCCAGAGATATTTTCCCGAAGCGAGGTACTCTTTTGCGGTAGGAAGGTCGGGCTTTTCGACGAAGCGCTCTACAGCGTAGACATCGCCCTTTTCCTCGCCGAAATTGATATAGCCGTAGCCTGTTTCGGGGTATTCGGGAGTGATACCGATAGTAACGAGGCGCTTGCCTTTTTCGGCAGCCTTGATAGCTTTTTTGAGGGTGTTGATATATATATTCTCGTAGCCGATGAGGTGATCGGAAGGAAGTACCATCATGATCGCGTCATCGTACTTTCTGCCGATAACGGCTGCTGCAAAGGCGATACACGGAGCTGTATTCCTTGCGCAAGGCTCGGCAAGGATATTTTCGCGCGGTATATTCGGGAGCTGTTCAAGGACGAGCTCGGTATAGGCAGCGTTGGTAACAATGAATATGTCCTCAGATTCAACTAACGGGAGGAGTCGTTTTACTGTTTTCTGTATCATGGTCTCGCCGTCTTTTGTGAGCGAGAGGAACTGCTTTGGGGTAGCGTTTCTGCTTTTGGGCCAGAAACGTTCACCGCGTCCGCCGGCCATGATAACTGCTGTGATCTTCATTTGCTGTGTTCTCCTTTTTTATTGCTGTTCTTCGGCATCAGCAGAGTTTCTTCCATTTCTGCATTGTTTTTTGGAGGGAAGAACATGGTCTTTATGGTCATAAGAATTATCTGAAGGTCGAGACGTATAGAGTAATTCTCAATATACATCAGATCCATTTTCAGCTTGTCATAAGGGGTAGTGTCGTAAGCGCCTGTAACCTGAGCGTAGCCTGTAAGACCAGCCTTGACTTTAAGGCGGAAACCGAATTCGGGCATTTCCTTTTCGTATTCCTCGGTAAGCTCGGGGCGTTCGGGACGCGGGCCTACTACTGACATATCGCCTTTGAGGATATTGAGGAGCTGTGGGAATTCGTCAATGCGGAACTTTCTCAGTATCTTTCCGACAGGCGTGATACGGTCGTCTTCTTCGGAAGCGAGACGGGCTTTTCCGTCTTTTTCCGCATCAACGATCATGCTGCGGAACTTATAAACGTAGAATTCTCTTCCGTTCAGGGTAAGGCGTTTCTGCTTGTAGAATACAGGACCGCCGTCGTAGAGCTTTACTGCAAGGGCTGATATCAGCATGAACGGAGCAGCAGGAATAAGCGCGATCAGTGAGAATACGATATCGAATGTACGCTTTATGAGCTGCTGTTCAAAGTCAAGGCCGTAGTTGCGGCAGAGCATGAGAGGAGTATCGAAGAGGCGGATATCGTCAGCGCCTCTTATTATAATATCGGAAATTTTCGGTGCGATATACGCACGTTTTGAATGTGCGAAGCAGAATTTCAGGTAATCGTTTCTCAGCTCGGCAGGCGTATCACATATTATAACGCCTTCGTACTTCATGATAAGCTCCTTGACCTTTTCGGCAGGTTCGGAGATGCTTATTGATTCGCAGATCATGTATTTGTCAACACGCTGGCTCATTTTGAGTACAAGTGCCGCAGCCTGATGGCTTCCGTAAATTATCACGAGCTTTCGCGGCGGATATATCATGAAGTAAAGCTTGCCTGCAAGGAGCGTCCAGATGGCGATTATGCCGAAATCGATGCAGGTCAGGTAAACAACAGGCATCGCGCCCATGAAGTGTCTGCCTATGAGGCTGATAACGAAGTATGATACTACGTTGACGCAGGCCATTGATATCATCTGTGAATAGAGCATATCCGTCTTTTTCAGGTATCCGAGCTTGAAGCCGCCGTAGGCACGGAAAAACAGCCATACCAGCAGGCAGTATATTGCGATGAGCACCCAGTTTCCGCGTCTGTAATACGGGAAGATGATCTCGTTGCTGTAGTGCTTGTACCAGACGTAAGCGAATACGCCTGTCAGCATACCAAGCAAGAAAATACCTGAGACGAAAGTTACAAATCTTTTATATAGATCTCTGTTTTTGTTCATAATCTTTATCCGCAGTTTCAGCGAATCGTCTCCTTTGTGTCGTTTTGTTTGTTTCTTCTTTGTATACCGCAAAAAGCGGCACAAAGTTATTATAACAAATCGATATCGCTCTGTCAATATTATTTGACGGATTTGGCAATAAATGAAAGGAGTTTGTAGCGTTTTGCACAAAAACAGTCAGTTCTCGGATATAGTACAGGACGGATAATAGTGCATGAGTATCTCGCGCCAGTTCTTTCCGTCGGCAGCCATGGCGTTTGCACCGTACTGACTCATGCCGACACCGTGTCCGAATCCCTTGGTGGTGACGATGAATTCTCCGCATTCGCATCGCACCTCAAAGGCGGCAGAGCGCAGAGAAAGGGCTGTGCGTATATCGTTTCCCGTGACAGTTTTGTCGCCTACCGCAGCAGTGAGGACAGTTCCGGCGTTGGAGATCGTCTGTGGAACGATCCATTCATTCGTGTTTTCGCTGAGTGAAGCATCGGGGAAAGCGGTGTTGAGAGCTGATCTCATCTCGTCTATGGTGAAGCGCTTATCCTCGCGGAATTTCGGGGCGGTAAGGTCTGAGCGGCTGTCTACCTCCACGAGGTAATCCACGGGAGCGCCCCATGCGTTTTCGGCACTTTCCGTAAATCCCGATGACATTGAGTGGAAGGCTGCGATTATTGGGGTATCCTCGTAGGTTATTATGTAGGGGAGAACTTCATCAACAGCGGCAGCTATTTTTTTATAACTCTCATCAAATTTGTCTCCGAGATCAGCCTTTGCCTGTTCCTTTGTGAAAAATCCCTGATACTTTGAAGTGTCGTTGGAAAAGTCTGCACCGCAAAGCTCGGCTGAGGGGGAATCTTTTTCACGAAGCCGCTGCCTTTCGGCGTAGGTATGGGCTGCGACGGCTTGTGCCTTCAGTGCTTCCGCTTCAAATGAAGCAGGCATTTCCGCCATGACCGCACCTATAACGTAGTCTCTGACAGGCACTTTCAACACCTCTCCGCTCTCAATGTTGAAAACTTGGTAAGGCTCGGCAGAAAAGTGCTTTTTTGTCTGCCTGACTTCCGCTTTCGGAGCAGGACTCTCTGCGGTAAAAGTGTCCGATACCCTTGTATTACGGGCTATGCAGGCAGGAACAGCAGGTATCACCGTTACGGCTGAGGCAAGTATCAAAACTGTTAAAATATGTTTTCTCATAATATCTTCCTTTCACAAAACAGTCAGAAAATGTTGGGCTCGGAGCAATTCTTAATATCAATTCTTAATATAAATAATATTTGACATTAAACGGAATATGGTGTATAATTAATAATGAATATGTTTTAGGAGTGTGATCTCAATGCCGTCATTCATTTCAGGCGCTAATATTACAGATTTATGCGGAAGACTTGTAGATAATACCGCTATAGATCCAAAACTCTATGAAAAATACCACGTAAAAAGAGGTCTTCGCAACAGCGATGGTACAGGTGTAATGGCAGGTATCACCAATATCTGCAATGTTCACGGCTATGTGGTGAATGAAGGTGAAAAAGAGCCTATCCCGGGTCAGCTTATCTACAGAGGATATAATATCAACGACCTCGTTGAGAATGTTGAAGCAGATGACCGCTATGGCTATGAGGAAACTGCTTTCCTGCTTCTTTTCGGTCATCTTCCGAATGAGAAGGAGCTAAAGACGTTCAGCTCATATATTTCGGTAAAAAGAGACCTCCCCAACGGTTTCGTTGAGGATATGATACTTAAAGCACCGTCAAAGAATATCATGAACAAGCTGGCACGTTCGGTACTGGCTCTGTATTCCTACGATGACGAGTGCGAGAACAAAGGGCTCGAAAACGAGATGCGTACAGCTGTAAGCCTTATCGCTAAGATGCCTGTCATCATGGCTAATGCTTATCAGGTAAAACGCCGCGTTTTCGATAATCAGAGCATGATAATGCACCCTATCAACTACGAGGAGAACACCGCTCAGTGTATCCTCTCTCTCCTTCGTCCCGACAGACAGTACACCAAGGACGAGGCACAGATGCTGGACAGACTTCTTATGCTGCAGGCTGAACACGGCGGCGGAAACAATTCCACATTTACCTGCCGTGTGCTCACTTCATCGGGCACAGATCCGTATTCGGCTTATTCATCGGCTATATGCTCGCTTAAAGGACCACGCCACGGCGGTGCTAACCTTGCGGTCATCCATATGCTCGATGACTTCAAGGCAAATATCAAGCACTGGGAGAATGAGGGCGAAGTTGCCGATTATATGCGCAAGACCATTCGCAAGGAGACTAATGACCATTCGGGTCTTATCTACGGTATGGGTCACGCTGTATATACTATCTCCGATCCTCGTGCAGTTATACTCAAGAAGAAAGCCTTCGAGCTTGCTCACGGAAAGGATATTGAGGCTGAATTCCGCCTCCTCGAAACCATCGAGCGCCTTACACCTGAGATATTCCTCGAAATGAAGGGCAGCACAAAGGTCATGTGCGCTAATGTGGATATGTATTCGGGACTCGTTTACAGAATGCTCGGGATTCCTGACGAGCTGTTCACTCCTATGTTTGCAATTGCGCGTATGTCGGGCTGGGCTGCTCATCGTATGGAGGAGATACTCACAGGCGGAAGGATAATCCGTCCTGCATACAAGGCTATCGCAAAGGAAAAGGCTTACATAAAGCTTTCCGAGCGTCAGTGATGCTGCGTATCTCACGGAGAAAGAGCTATGGAATACACTTTTGAAGATATCGAGGAGTACTATAAAAAGAAATATCGGGAACTTGTCGAAAAAAACAGCGATAATACCGATACAGCGATATTGTTTAATGAAGAAGAATGTGACGATATCCCTTTAGGCTCAACAAAAATGGGCGGACTTCCCGACCTTCCTCCCGATGCGGAATATCCCGTCAGAGGTGAATTTACCGAGTACGGCAAAACTATCCCTGCCGCAAAGCTTCCGCTTGTCTGTCAGATAAACTGTGAGGAGATAGCGCCCTATCTTCCCGATTACAGCCGTCTGCCGAAAAAAGGCATCGTCTATATCTTCTGGGAGGGCGGCGACCCTCACTACTACAAGAAAAAGTACGGCGTATACACCATGAAGGCTTACTACTGGGGCGGAGATACTTCCTGTCTCGTCAGAACAGAAGCAAGTGAAAATACCGAGCTGAACAAGGAAACAAGGGTCACTTTCTCTAAGTTTGACGAAAAATATGTTAATTTCAACGAGAGCGAGATCGAGGGTATCCTTGCGGATTTTGAAAGTGAAGCAAGCGATTTCGATGTTGACTGCACCGAGACTGAAACATATAAGCTTCTGGAGGAACTTCCCGATCTGAGTGAAAATAATGTCGTTTCAAGCAAGACAAAGCTGTACGGCTTCAAGGCAGGTCTTGTGCGTGATGATGAGGACGAGGGAAATGCGTTCCTACAGCTCTATGTACATGAAGGCGCTCTGTGGTACGCTTACATATGGATCGCTCCGCTTGAAGGCGGCTGGGAGATCGAAGAAACGGACGGCTGGAAAGAACTCAGTGTGGGTGTGGACTATGACGCTGATTGACAGCGCTCTCCATACAGTATAAAAATTTACGTATATGATAAATAAAAAGATCCTGCTGCTGCCTTTCATGGCGGCAGCTCTTACAGGCTGCACATTCGGTGCAAGCATAGATACTCTCATGTCTCCGCCTAAGCTGGGGCTGGAGCAGGAGCAGATATACACAAAGCTTACGGATTCTCTCGGAACGACGAATATAAGCCTTAAATACCCGAAATCGGGAAAGTATCTCTCGGCATTCATCATCGAGGATATCGACGATGACGGCGGCAACGAGGCTATCGTGTTCTATGAGCGGAATAACCACGCGGCTGACGAAAATCCGCTCCGCATAAGTATACTTGACAATTACGGCGGAGAGTGGAATTCGGTAGTCGATGACGTTGTTGTGGGCAGCGAGATCGAAAAAGTCATCATCTCAAAGCTCGGCTCAAACGAACGTGTAAATATCATCATCGGAACGAGTCTCATAAACCGTTCCGAGAAAAATGTTTCGATATATACCTATGCCGACGGAGTTCTGAAAGCTCCTGATTTTTCAAAATCATATTCTTATATGGACGTTGCCGACCTTGATATGGACGGCGAAAACGAGTTCCTGAGAATAGTGGGCACTTCAAATAACGATGCGGCTGCTGCGGAGGCGTATAAGCTCGATGAAGAGGGCATTTACCATAAGCTCGCACAGCCTCTCAGCGGTAACTTTACCGACTTTGACAGCATCAGCTACGGCATGGTAGGCAACCGTAAGGGACTCTATATCGACGCTGTTTCGGGCGCAGGAGCTATCCAGTCGGATATCGTTTATATGGACGATAACGGCATGAAAAAGGTTTTCCAGACTCCTGAGGAATCGGCTGAAACGATCCGTCCAACAGGCTGTACTTCCTTTGACGTTGACGGTGACGGCAAACCCGAGATACCTTTGCAGCATACAGCTCCCGGCTACGGAGATTCGCCCGAGGGCGAACAGCTCAGGCTCACTGACTGGATGCAGGTAACTGATGATTACAGGCTCGAAAAGCGCTATACATCGTATTACAGCGTGAATAACGGCTATATCTTCATATTCCCCGAAAAGTGGGAGGGCAAGGTGTCTGTGGAACGCGATATCGTAAATGACGAGATAGTTTTCCGCAAGTACGACGAGGGCAAGATGGGACGAGAGCTGCTGCGCATATTCTGCGCTGATGACGAGCCGTCCCGTGAGGACAGGATATCGATCGGTTATATGCTGATGCATACCAAAGGCGATTCCGCATACCTTGCGTACATTCCGCCCGATACAGAAAAGGACAGTCTTTCCATTACAACAGGTGACGCAGCTGTCGGATTCAGGTTCAGAGACTGACCGCAATGCGAGCCTGAATGAATTTCAGAACTATATACTCACATATAAAGGAGTGAACCACTGATGAAACGTATACTTATTTGCGAGGACGAGGATACTATCAGAGAATTCGTAGTCATAAACCTCAAACGTGCAGGATATGACGTAGTTGATGTAAACTGCGGCGAGGCTGCGCTGAAGACCTTTGAGGCTGAACACGGAAACTTCGATATCGTCCTGCTTGATATAATGATGCCTGGTATAGACGGCTTTACGGTCTGCAAGAAGATACGTGAGAAAAGCTCGACTATCGGTATCATAATGCTCACTGCAAGAACACAGGAAATGGACAAGGTAAGCGGTCTTATGATAGGTGCTGATGACTATATCACAAAGCCTTTCTCACCATCCGAGCTTACTGCCCGTGTTGATGCGATATACCGCCGTGTGTGCATGAGCTTTATCAAGACGGAAAAGCAGTCGGTCATCGAAAGCGGTCCTTTCGTGCTCAATCTGAAGAGCCGCACAGTTACCAAGAACGGCGCTCCTATAGAGCTTACTCAGGTGGAATACCAGATACTTGAATTCTTTATGAATAACAAGAATACGGCTCTTGACCGCGCAAGTATCCTCAATCACATCTGGGGCGAGAGCTATTACGGAGATGATAAGATCGTCGATGTAAATATCAGACGTATCCGCATGAAGATAGAAGAAGAGCCTTCTAACCCTGAATATATCATCACTATCTGGGGTTACGGCTATAAATGGAATGATATGCAGTAATGGCTAAAAAGAGTATCACCAAGCGCTGGATATTCAACAACCTCGGCGTTGTCGTGCTTGCGCTTCTTGTTATAGATATGGCTATCGTCTATGCTATACAGAGTTACTTCTACAGCTCAGCAAAACAGTATCTTATATCAAAGATCAACGCGGTAACGAGCGTTCTGAGCATACATTCCCAGGACAGCTCAGCAAACTTCTCAGCCGAAATGAGAAATATGCTCGAGACCTTCAACGAAAAGGACAAGATCGAGCTTATGGCTATAAACTCAAAGGGCAGAGTCGTGCTGACTTCATCGGGATTCTCTCCCGACGAGGACGAGCCGATGCCCGATTATGAGGAGGCTATGGAGAATAACGAGGGCTATGATATAAGAAAGATCGGCGGCGGCGAAAAAATAATGGCTGTGTCTGTGCCCATAACTTCTATGAGCAACGAGTACAGTGCCGTGAGAATGGTAACTTCTCTGACTGAGATAGACAATACCATAAAAAGCTATACGGCAGCGGTAACACTGGTCTGTGTAGTCATTATCCTCATAATCGTCATCACGGGACTGTATTTCGCAGGCTCTATCGTCCGCCCGATACGACAGATAAGCGGTATCGCTCATAAATACGCAATGGGCGACTTTACCACACGTATCGACAACGACAGCGATGACGAGATAGGTGAGCTTTGTACAGCTATAAACAATATGGCGGATGAGCTTTCTAATGCCGAGGCTATGAAAAATGAATTCATATCTTCAGTCTCTCACGAGCTGAGAACACCGCTCACAGCAATAAAAGGCTGGGCTGAAACTCTTATGCTGGACGGCGGCAGCAGCCCCGATACCATGAAAAAAGGCGTAGGCGTTATTGTCAATGAGACTGAGCGTCTTTCGCAGATGGTAGAGGAGCTTCTCGACTTTTCACGTATGCAGAACGGTCATTTCACCCTTCAGAACGCAAATATGGATATCCTTGCGGAATTGGGCGACGCTGTTCTCATATACAGTGATAAGGCAAGGCGCGAGGATAAGGAAATAATCTACAACGAACCCGAAATGCTCCCCTTCGTATTCGGCGATAAGAACCGTATACGTCAGGTGTTCATAAATGTTATCGATAATGCCATAAAGTATTCCTCAGCAGGGGATACTGTCACAATAATGGCATACGAAAAAGGTGAGAGCGTTGTAATAACAGTCGCAGATACAGGCTGCGGCATCAAACAATCAGACCTTTCAAAGGTCAAGACAAAGTTCTATAAAGCAAACCACACCCGCCGCGGTTCGGGAATAGGTCTTGCTGTAGCAGATGAGATAATCAGTATGCACGGCGGTACTATGGATATAACCAGCGAGGGCGAGGGCAAGGGAACAACTGTCATCATAACCCTTCCCGCAGTTAAACAGTAATAGTTATAAATACACGTTCGATAAGGTGAAAAAATGGGAAATAGCAATAGCTCACAGGAAAAATTCAAATCAAAAATAGGCGGACAGGCTCTCATCGAGGGAATAATGATGCTCGGCCCAAGCAAGGGCGCAATGGCTTGCAGACTTCCCGACGGAACTGTTGACCTTGAAACATGGGAAGAAAATAACGGAAAAAGTGCTCCGTGGTACAGAAAAGTACCGCTTGTAAGGGGCTGTACAAATTTTGTGATATCACTCGTCAAGGGATATAAATATATGATGAAGTCTGCCGAAAAGCAGATGCCCGAGGACGAGGATGATGACAAGGACAAGAAGAAAAATGAGCAGACTTCCGAAAATTCGGCTGTAAATGAAGCTGATACAAAGAAAGCTGCGGACGAAAAGAAAAAGGAAAGCTCAGGCTATGATATAGCTATGTACCTCGGAGTTCTTATCGGAGTAGTCATGGCTGTCGGACTTTTTGTGATGCTGCCAAAATGGATAGTGGCATTTATCCCTGATATCAAGGCACATAATGTACTGCGTTCACTTCTTGAGGGCATTGTTAAGATAGTCCTCTTTGTGCTTTATATGTATCTCACAAGCCTTATGAAGGATATCCGCAGACAGTTTATGTACCACGGCGCAGAGCATAAGACCATCGCCTGCCATGAAGCCGAGCTTCCCCTGACTGTTGAGAATATCCGCAAGCAGTCACGCTTCCACAAGCGCTGCGGAACAAGCTTTATATTCATAGTGCTGTTGGTCAGCATTTTCGTAATGTGTTTCGTTCCGTTTACTGTAACATGGCAGCGTATAGTTGCTTCATTGATACTTCTTCCGCTTGTAGTCGGCGTTTCTTATGAATTTATAAGACTTGCAGGCAATAATGACAATCTCTTTACACGTATACTGTCCGCTCCGGGACTGGCTATGCAGCGCATAACTACCCGCGAGCCCGATGACAGCATGATAGAAATAGCTATAGCCGCAATGACTCCTTGTATCCCCGAGAATAAGGAGGAGGACAGGTGGTAAGCAGGAGCGAGCTTTTTGCTGAGTGCCGCAGACTTATCGCACAGCGCGACGACGAGACCGCAGACTTTGATACGACCTGCATCTTTCAGGATATGCTTGGGGAGAAGTTCCCCATGTTCGCTCCGAAAGAGCCCGTTCCCGATGACAAAGCAGCAGAGATACGTACCCTTGCGCAAAGACGTTCGGAGGGCTATCCTTTGCAGTATCTTCTCGGACAGTGGGAATTCTGGGGCTGCAATTTCAAAGTCGGTGAGGGAGTGCTCATACCGCGTCCCGATACAGAGACTCTTGTGGAGCAGGTACTTGATATCTGCCGCCGCGAGAAGCTCACAGCACCAAAAATAGCTGATCTGTGCAGCGGAAGCGGCTGTATAGCAGTTGCACTGAAAAAAGAAATTCCGCAGGCTGAGATTTACGCCGTGGAGCTGTCGGATAAGGCACTCGCCTACCTGAGACAAAATACCGAGCTCAACGACTGCGGCGATATTCATATTATAAAAGGCGATGTTCTGGATCATGAGACTGTCAGTGCTGTTACGGGACTCGATATCCTTGTCAGCAACCCGCCGTACCTTACATCGCAGGATATGAGCGAGCTTATGACGGAGGTTAGGTTTGAGCCTGAGAACGCTTTGTTCGGCGGCGAGGACGGTCTGGATTTCTACAGATCCATGACCGGGCTATGGAAACCTTCCATAAAAGACGGCGGATATATTGCTTATGAGTATGGCATGGGACAGCACGATGACGTAAAGGCTATACTCGAAGAAAACGGTTTCACGGACGTTGTATTCAGATGCGACGGCGGCGGTATTATCCGCACTGCCGCAGCAAGGAATATCATAAAAAACGGCTGATATCCAAATTAATATTGTAAACCTGAAATTTATATATAAGTACAGGACGGAGGAAAACCTAATGGCAAAGAAGGAACTTGCTAAAAAGCCCACTGTTGTCAGAGTTACAACAAAAGAGGACAAGAAAACAGCCCTTGACGGCGCTCTTAAACAGATAGAGAAAAAGTACGGAGCAGGTGCGATAATGCGCCTTGGACAGACAAAAACACTTAATGTGGACGCTATACCGACTGGTTCTATGACACTGGATATGGCACTGGGTATAGGCGGAGTTCCGAGAGGACGTATCGTTGAGGTATACGGTCCTGAAAGTTCAGGTAAGACTACTGTTGCACTTTCGGTCATCGCTCAGGCTCAGAAGGCAGGCGGAGAGGCTGCATTTATCGACGTTGAACACGCTCTTGACCCTGTTTACGCACAGGCTCTCGGAGTAAATATCGATGATCTTCTTGTATCACAGCCTGACAGCGGTGAGCAGGCTCTTGAAATTGCCGAGGCTCTTATACGCTCGGGCGCTATCGATGTAATAGTTCTCGACTCGATAGCTGCAATGACGACCCGTGCCGAGATAGACGGCGAAATGGGCGATCTTCACGTAGGACAGCTTGCAAGACTTATGTCACAGGCTATGAGAAAGCTCACAGCAGCTATATCAAAGTCAAACTGTGTGGCTATATTCATCAACCAGATACGTGAAAAGATAGGCGTTATGTACGGAAATCCCGAGACTACTCCGGGCGGACGTGCGCTGAAATTCTATTCATCGGTACGTATCGAAGTAAGAAAGGGCGAGGTCATCAAGTCAGGTACAGATGTTATCGGAGCTTGTACTCGCTGTAAGATAGTTAAAAACAAGGTAGCACCGCCTTTCAAGGAGTGCGAATTCGACCTTATGTACGGCACAGGAATTTCTCGTACAGGCGAGGTGCTCGATCTTGCGGTAGACCTTGATATCATAAAGAAGGGCGGCTCGTGGTTCAGCTACAAGGATAAGAAGCTCGGACAGGGACGCGATAACGTCAAGGAGCTTCTCCAGAATGATGAAGCACTCATGAAGGAGATAGAGGAGCAGATACTCGCTCGCAAGGACGAGCTGAACACTGCTGCGCCAAAGAAGAAGAAGAAGGAAGAAGCTGCTGCCGATCCTGCTGAAAAGTCTGCGGCTGAGGTCAGCGAGGAGGCGGCTTCAAATGAGGACGTTCTCGCAAATTTCGATGAGGAGTTTGACGAATTTACTCCTGCTGAGGAATAATGAAGATCACATCGGTCACCCGATATAAAGGCTCGACTTATGAGGCGGAGCTCGACGACGGCAGAAAACTGTACCTTCATGCGGATATCATTACGGATTTCGGCATACACGCAGGTATGGACACCGACCGCGAAACGCTCAGAAAAATAATATATGCCTCGAATTTTCGCCGAGCCTATCAGCGGGCATTGTTCCTGCTGGATTACAGAGATTACACATATTCGGAAATGTACAAAAAGCTTGTCGAAAACTACAAGAGCGAGACACTCTGCACCGCCGTCATGAAGCGGCTCACTGAGCACGGCTTTATCGATGATGAACGGTATGCAGAAAAAATGGCTCGCAGGCTTGTGGAAATAAAGCATTTCGGCTATCGGCGTTCAAAGCGCGAGCTTATGCTGAAGGGGATAAACGAATTTATCGCGGACGATGCTCTTGAACCCTATTCCGCAGCCTTTGAGGAAAATCTCATGGAGCTGCTTCGTACCAAACATTCCCGATATCTGACTGACCGTGAAGACAGACGGTCAATAGAAAAAGTAAAAAGTGCTCTTGTGCGTTATGGCTATGATTTTACAGAGATAAACCGAGCCGTTAAGGAATATTTCGAGAACGCAGAGGAGTTTGAGGAGGAAAACTGACATGGCGATCAAGGTGGGTATGGTATCCCTTGGCTGCTCTAAGAATCTGGTAGATTCAGAGCGTATGCTCTATAAGCTTAAAAGCCACGGCTATAAGCTTGTCACAGAACCGGGACTTGCCGATGTTGCGGTAGTCAATACCTGCGGCTTTATAAAGGCTGCAAAGGAAGAAGCTATAGACACTATCCTCGAGCTTGGAAAGCTCAAAGAGGAGGGTACACTTAAAAAGATAATCATTACAGGATGTCTTGTGGAAAGATACAAGGAGGAAGCTGCTGAGCAGTTCCCTGAGGCTGATGCTGTTATCGGTATCGGTGACACAAAGGACATCGTTGATATACTTGACCACGTTCTTGCAAATGAGCGTATTGTTCGTTTTGCACCTAAGCTCAATGCAGAGCTTTGCGGAGAAAGGATAATCTCCACACTTCCGTTTTTCACATACCTGAAAGTTGCAGAGGGCTGCTCAAATTGCTGCACCTACTGTGCGATACCTCTCATAAGAGGAAAATTCCGCAGCGTTCCCATGGAGGACGTACTGAAGGAAGCACGTTTCCTTGCCGAGAACGGCGTTACAGAGCTTGTAGTCATCGCGCAGGATACAGCTCTTTACGGAAAGGATATCTACGGTGAGCCTAAGCTTGCCGAGCTTCTCACAGAGCTTTGCAAGATAGACGGTCTGCGCTGGATACGTACACTTTACTGCTATCCAGAGCGCATCACAGACGAGCTTCTTGATGTTATCGCCCGTGAGGAAAAACTGGTGAAGTATCTTGAGATACCGATACAGCACTGTAACGGCGAGATACTTTCGCGCATGAACCGCTGGGGAGATACCGAAAAGCTGGAAGCACTCTTTGCACATATCCGCGAAAAAGTACCGGGTATCACTCTGAGAACTACCCTTATCACAGGCTTCCCCGGTGAAACCGAGGAGCAGTTCGAGGAGCTTGCGGAATTTGTCAAGAGAGTACGCTTTGACAGACTTGGCTGCTTTGCGTATTCACGCGAGGAAGGTACTAAGGCATATGATTATCCGGATCAGATAGATGAAGAGGTGGCTGCTCACCGCGCTGATATAATAATGGAGCAGCAGATGCTCATAAGCTGCGAGAATAATGAAAAACTCATGGGGAAAGAGTTCACAGCTGTAGTTGAGGGCTTTGACAAGTTTGGCGAGTGCTGGTTCGGAAGAACAGTCCTTGACGCTCCCGATATAGACGGAAAGGTCTTCTTTACGTCTGAAAAGCCGCTTGAAATAGGGAATTACGTTACAATAAAAATAACAGACACTCTGGATTATGATCTGATAGGAGAGGTGATTGACTGATGAACCTGCCAAATAAGCTTACATTATTAAGAGTAGTATTGATACCGTTTTTCCTGTTTTTCATGTATCTGAATATACCTTACCACTATATGCTGGCATTGGTGATATTTGCAGCGGCTTCCATAACAGATGCGCTTGACGGAAAGATCGCAAGAGCGCGCAATCTTGTAACGAATTTCGGAAAATTCCTCGATCCTCTTGCCGATAAAGTGCTTGTTATCGCAGCTCTTACGGTATTTGTAGAGCTTTCCGAGGTGAATATGGGTGCGATACCGCTTATAATCATAATCGCAAGAGAGTTCATGGTATCGGGACTTCGACTTCTTGCGGCAAACAGCGGAATAGTAGTAGCAGCAGGCATCTGGGGCAAGCTGAAAACAGCCTTTACCATGGTAGCTATCGTTGCTATACTTTTCTGGTTGTCAGTATGTCATGATTTTGATTTTACACTTGCAGATTCACTTGTATCGGCAATAGACAATGCAGTAGTTCCGGTACTTATATGGATATCTACAGTTCTTACCATAATTTCAGGCGGTGTATATCTTAAAGGATACTGGCATCTTATCGATTCCGATAAGTGATATCTTTTGAAAGGAGCATAGCATGGCACATTGTGCAGGTCAGATAAGATATCTGATAGCAATAAAGGAGCTTTCCGACAAGGACGATTATGTACGCTGTGTGAATATCTCACGGCATCTCGGAGTATCAAGACCGAGCGTCAGCAAAATGCTGCGTTGTCTTGCTAACAGTGGGTATGTTTATGAGGATTTCTGCAACAGTGTAGTGCTTACACCTGAGGGTGAAGCGGCTGTTGATGAAATATTCTCGTCGTTCAGGGAGGTTTACATCTTTTTCAGTAGGTTCCTGAAGCTGCCCAAGGAGGAAGCTCATGAGCAGGCGATAAAGTTCATTACCGAGTTCCCTAATGACACCTGCGAGCGGCTGAAAACGGTCGTAAAGAGGACGTTAAAGAAAAAGGAATAATAGGTATAATAGCCATAGCAATTCTGATAGGATATCAGAGGAGCTATGGCTTTTTTGACAGACAAAAGGGACTGCTTTTGCAGTCCCTTCAGCTTGTCAATAAACCCCATTTTTTAAGGGAACGCCTTCACTTGCAAGGCGTTCCCTCTTAAAAAACAGTCCACTGGACTGTTTTTTAATTCACCCTTTGCGAAGCGCTTTGAGGCTATTTGTGGGGCTTTGCCCCACACCCCACCAGAGGCGCTGCCTCTGGACTCTGCCAAAGGAACACAGTCCCTTTGGAATCCCATTCATTGGTATAAGGACTTTTTCGACAGACTGAAGGGACTGCTTTTGCAGTCCCTTTTTGTATACATATAATTACATAAGCTCGCAGATGAGGTTTGAGAACTCAACAGGATTTTCGATGCTCATACCCTCGATAAGGAGAGCCTGGTCGTAAAGGAGCTTAGCATACTTGCCGAGCTTGTCCTTGTTGCCTTCCTTGCTGAGTGACTGGAGCTTGCCGAATATCTCATGGTCAGGATTTATTTCGAGTACGCGCTGAGCGTGTATTTTCTGATCTGTAGGCATAGAGTTGAGTACCTTCTCCATTTCGAGAGATATCTCACCTTCACTTGTAAGGCATACAGGGTGAGATTTAAGTCTCTGAGAGAGAGCGACCTTTGCAACCTTGCCGTCGAGAGCTTCTTTCAGCTCGCCGAGAAGGTCAGCGCTTTCCTCTTCCTTAGCCTTGATCTCTTCCTTCTTTTCAGGAGTATCAAGACCGAGATCGTCAGCGGAAACAGACTTGAATTCCTTATCCTTGTACTTTCCGATAGACTTTACGGCAAATTCGTCGATATTATCGGTGAGATAGAGTATCTCGAAGCCGTTGTCCTTTACAAGCTCAGTCTGTGGGAGCTGTTCGATACGAGCAGCGCTCTCTCCTGTAGCGTAGTAGATGTACTTCTGTTCCTCGCGCATACCTGTAACGTACTCGTCGAGTGTTACAAGCTTCTGCTCATTTGAAGAAGTAAACATAATGAGATCCTGTAGCTTCTCCTTATTCATGCCGAAATCGCTGTAGATGCCGTATTTAAGCTGTAAACCGAAAGCCTTCCAGAATTCCTCGTACTTTTCACGCTCATTCTTGAGCATTTTTTTAAGTTCGTTGCTGATAGTCTTTTCGATGCTCTTTGCGATAGTCTTGAGCTGTCTGTCGTGCTGGAGCATCTCACGGGAAATGTTGAGTGAGAGATCTTCCGAGTCAACAAGACCTTTTACGAAGCTGAAATAGTCAGGGAGAAGGTCGGCACACTTGTCCATGATAAGAACGCCGTTTGAGTAGAGCTGCAAGCCCTTTTCGTACTCCTTTGAGTAGAAATCGAAAGGAGCCTTTGACGGGATATAGAGAAGAGCATTGTATGCAGGCATCTCATTGCTGATGTGTGAGTATTTGAGCGGCTCGTTATAATCGAAGAACTTCTCAGTATAGAAGTGCTTGTAATCCTCTTCTTTAAGCTCATTCTTGTTCTTTTTCCAAAGAGGAGTCATGCTGTTAAGAGTTTCGACTTCGATATAGTCCTCATATTCGAGAGGCTTCTTAGCTTCTTTTTCCTCCTCAGTCTGCTCCTTAGGACGGCTGTGAGAAACCTCCATTTTGATAGGGAAGCGGATATAGTCGGAATACTTAGTGATAAGGGACTTTATTCTGTACTGGTCGAGGAACTCGCCGTAGTTCTCGTCATCAGTGTCATCGAGGAGTTCGAGGATAATCTCAGTACCTGTGTTCTTTTTGTCAGCCTCAGTGATAGTGTAGCCGTCAACGCCTTCGGACTCCCACTGGTAAGCCTTATCGCTGCCGTAAGCCTTTGATATTACGGTAACTTTCTTGGCTACCATGAAAGCCGAGTAGAAGCCGACACCGAACTGACCGATTATCTGGTTGTCCTCTTCGAGCTTATTCTCGTTTTTGAACTTGAATGAACCGCTGTTAGCGATAGTACCGAGGTTATTTTCGAGTTCTTCCTCAGTCATACCGATACCGTTATCGGTGATTTTAAGGGTACGGTTGTCCTTATCAGCGGATATCCATATAGCGAAATCATCTTTATTAAGACCGACCTTATCATCGGTGAGAGATTTAAAGTAAAGCTTATCGATAGCATCACTTGCATTGGAGATAAGTTCGCGGAGGAATATCTCCTTATGGGTATAGATCGAGTGGATCATCATATCGAGCAGTCTTTTGGATTCTGCTTTGAACTGTTTAGTTTCCATGTAAAACATCTCCGTAGTTAAATTAGCACTCTCTGTATCAGAGTGCTAAAACAAGTATATAACTTTTGTACGTGCAAAGTCAAGAGGTAGGAGAAATGTTTACAATTTGTTCACATTTGAGAAAAAGCGATTCGTCTTGACAAATACCGTATTTATAGTATATAATAGTTTAAGAGCTTAGAGCTCAAATTTTGCATTTTTATACAACTTAAATACTAAGATCTTAGTTCTAAGGTCTTAGTTTTTGATAAAGGCGTAGCAGTCAGAGTAGCTTTTTTGCGGATTTTCAGAGAGTGTGCGGAGGGTGGAAGCACATAGTCGGGGAAAGTGAAGTGCGGCTGTCAGCTTCGGCAGGGAAGCGGTCTCACCGTGAGTATCTGTCGGCGTTTCGTCCGCGTTAAGGATAAGATGAGTAAAAGACGGAGTGGAAACGAGCATTTTGCGCCTCCGAGGTATAACCTCGGGGGCTTTTTTATTTGCATAGCCGATGTAAAGGAGAACAGAGATGAATATAATAAGATATCCGTCAGATGAGGCTGTGAATGAGGCGATAAAAGCTGACAGCCGATTGCTTGGCGTGGTCAGTCTTGACGGAGGAACTGCCTATGTAGGTTCAGCCGATACCGTAGGCGATCATATAGCGCTTCTTGAAGCCTTTGATGAGTACAGTCCCGCGGGCTTTTTCAGGCTCAGCTTTGACAGTCTGACAGCTGAGTGGATATTCTCATGTCCGCGAAATTATAAGGGCATATCCGCAGAAAGAGAGCGTATTGACGCGTACTATCGTGACGGACTTCGGATGATCCCCGAGTTTCTGGTGATGTTCGGTTATTTCTCAAAGCTGAAGATAAAGAACGCACCGCCAGAAATATGGGAGTTTTGAACAGTTGAGAGTTGTGTAGGGAACGCCGCCTCGGCGTTCCGAGCCCTTAGGCAGCGTGACGCTGCACCCTTTCCACGTTGACACTCGTAAACTCGTTCACTCTGTACAAAATCGCTGATCTGCTTTCGCTTACAGCACGGTTTTAGCCTGTAGGGGCGACGTTCCGTCGCCCGTGTTATACGTAATAATTAAGGCAACACCGCACAAAGACCGCTTAACGACTTTGTACTAAATCTGCTTGCATATTTTCCGTCATCTTGCACATAAATCTCTTGACATACGACAGTATGCCTGCAAGATTTCTATACAATCTGACGAAAAATCTGTCGGCGCATCTTTAGCACAATCTCTGTGCGGTGTTGCCTTAACATGAATCGAATTGTAGGGGCGAACAG
>Ga0256405_10001580_pt1 | contig 60843 bp, 55 predicted proteins | sample RumenRJG_02DNA_FD_189096 | JGI IMG/M metagenome (GOLD analysis project Ga0256405, IMG submission 189096) | Bovine rumen microbial communities from Lethbridge, Alberta, Canada - RJG_02 | ecosystem: Host-associated > Mammals > Digestive system > Stomach > Rumen | place: Canada: Alberta... | reverse complement strand
CTGCTTGCTGAATGGAATTTTTCGATTGATACGATTGCGTACGCTCTTCTCAGTTTCATTCAATCTGATGACATCGTTCAGCAGACTATAATAAGCAGCAATATCACCACTTTCGCGATGAATCAGAAGATATGTTTTTGCCAACATTTCCGTCTGATAGTCTTTCGCTTCGTCAATCAAGAATTCGTTCAAGTCGCCTTCGGCACACTTGAACAATCTAAGATTACTGTCTGGAGTCAAATCCAGGAGGTCAAAATCTTCTCTATTCATCTAAATAAAGAACAGTTAGGAGAGTTACGCTTCAGAGCTTCATATGCCAATCTTGCTCTTTCCTTCTCCTCTTCTGATACTGGTGACGGATGATCCATATGCCAGCGGAAACGCTCAGCATCCTTACCCGTCAGGACTGGAGTTTCTTTAATTGGTCTTGCCATAATTACTGCATTTTTTTGATATCACGGTGCAAAGGTACAAAATATTATTGAAATGTGTACAGATACAGCCATAAAAAAGTGAAAACAATAATTTAGAACATCATTTATTCGTAAACCGTAGTACCCACGCGTAGTACCCCTAAGGGGAGTAGGAATCAGGGCGTTTTTATACCTTTGTACTGGTTAACCAACAATAACGAAAAAACGAGAAGAAAAACTTAAAACGATGTAAAGGTTATGACAAAAGAAGAACAGATGTACAGAGAGGAACGGCAGCTGAGGGCAATGGTTGATTGCAACCTGCTGACGACGGACTGCTTGACGACGGCAACAGTGGCCAAGCGACTGGGGATGACGGCAAAGGAGCTGTATCGGGAGTTGAAGGAGCGCGACATCCTGTATAAGAGCGACGGCATCTGGATGCTGACGCCAGCGTATGCATTCCGTGGACTGCTGCGTTACCGCTATACCTTATACTATACGCTGCTGGGGGAGAAGAAGGTACGCGTGTATCCTGTGTGGACGGAAAAGGGATTGAAATTCCTTAAGGAGGAATTTCAAGATGTATGATGTCTGATGGAAGATGGAAGAGAAGAAGATCAAGAAGAAAGCGAAGAGCACGGAGCGCATGGAACGGAAGCCTAACTGGCAGGAGGTGTACGCGACGGTGGAGGACATCCAGGCATTCCTGGATGAACGGGTGCTGCTGCGCTACAACATGGTGACACACCAGACGGAGGTACACCTGCTGACAGACTTCGGCGATGACCTGAGCAAGCCGGCAGAGTGGCAGCGCATGAGCGACCGCATAGAGAACTCGCTATGGAAGGACCTGTCGAAGGAGAAGCCGGTGCGGATGCAGGACCTGCACCATGTTATCGAGTCGGACTACGTGGCAGCATACCACCCGTTCCGGTTCTACCTGGAGCACCTGCCACCCTGGACGGAGGAGCAGGGTGACAACATCATGGAGCTGTCGCTGTCGGTGAACGTGAAGGGTGATAGCGATGAGCAGTTCCTCTTCGCCGCGTACCTGAAGAAGTGGCTGGTGGCAATGGTGGCGTCGTGGATGGACGACAAGGTGGTGAACAACGTCATGCTGGTGCTCATCGGTGAACAGGGCGCGTACAAGACGACGTGGTTCGCACATCTGTTGCCGCCCCAGCTTCGTGAGTACTTCTACACGAAGACGAACAGCGGTATGGTGTCGAAGGATGACCTCCTGACGCTGTCGCAGTACGGGCTGATGTGCTGGGAGGAGCTGGACAGCATGCAGCTGAAGGAGCTGAACAAGCTGAAGGCTGCCATGACCATGCCCTCCATCAACGAGCGTGCGGCCTACGCCCGCCATCATGAGAACCGTCCGCACCTGGCATCGTTCTGTGGCACGGGCAACAACGTGCAGTTCCTGTCAGACCCGACGGGAACGCGCCGCTGGCTGCCCTTCGAGGTGGCATCGATAGACAGTCCGCTGTCGCAGCCCTTCAACTACGAGGGCATCTACAGTCAGGCCTATGCGCTCTACCGCCAGGGCTTCCGCTATTGGTTCGACAAGAACGAGATCCTCCAGCTGGCCCAGCATAACAAACAGTTTGAGACGGCCAACCTTGAAATGGAGTTGATAGCCCAATACTTCCGTGTACCTAATGGCAACGAGCCCGCCGAGTTCATCAGCGTGGCTATGGCCTTACAGATAGTGGGTGCAAACATCACGCAGAAGCTGAGTAGTGTGAAATTAGGTCGTGCTTTCAAGGATATGGGCTTTCAATTCCATAAGTCACATGGTATCCGAGGCTATATTGCTGTACGACGCTCTGCAGAGGAGATGCGTTCTATGCGCTATCAGATGGCTCAGGGGGCAGATGGGGCGGATGGGGCAGAGATTTTCTAAAACCTCTTGCGTACATATACGCATACGTACGCATAGACTTTTAATATTTATCCGCCCCACCGCCCCAAGCGCCCCCAAATTAACTAAAACACAAGATTTCTTTATAATGAACAAACCGAAGTATAATCCTGAGATGCAGTTGTCGGAGAACTTCCGACTGAAAGAGTTTATTGAGAGCCCGACGGCCGATCGCCTGGGCATTGACAACCGACCGGACTGGGAGGCAGTCATCAACCTAAGGAACCTGTGCCGCGAGGTGCTGCAACCCCTGCGCGACCATGAGGGCAAGCCGATACATATCAATAGTGGCTACCGATGCCAGGAGCTGAACGAGGCGGTGCATGGAGTGGGGGATTCGCAGCACCTGCGTGGTGAGGCTGCCGACATCCACCTGCCAGACGTAGAGACGGGGCGCCGCTGGTATAAGTACATCGTGGACAACCTGGACTTCGACCAGATGCTCTTCGAGTACCGCCGCACGGGTGTCCGCTGGTTGCACCTTTCCTGTCGCCGTGACCGCACGCGTAACCGCCACATGGCGATACCTAACTTTCCTGCAAGATAGACCCACCCCTAACCCCTCCCTGTTGAGGGAGGGGAACTTGAAATGATGAATAATATGCAATGTAAATGTTGTGGACGGGAGTTGCCGCTGACGAGTTTCGAGCGGTTCAAGACCGGGACATACCGGAAGATGTGCTGGCAGTGCCGCTGGGTGCTGAATGGCAAGGGCGTGAGAAAGCGGAAGTTGCTGAAGGTAGCTGATACGCCCAGTAACTAGCTGTATCAGGAAGTCAAATATAGCTAGTTAGACGCTGAATCAGCTGTATTTGAAGTGCTAATACAGCTATTTTTTCGGAGCGCACGGAAGTGGGTGATTGCTTGTTAGTCATCCACTTTTTTCGTACCTTTGCAATGTAATTAGAAGCTAGAGGTGAGAAGCTAGAAGTGAGAGGATAGTTGGATAAACGCGCGCAAAAACTGACCTTTCACCTCTCACCACCAAACACTTTAACCCTTAACCTTTAACCTTTTAACCCTTAACCTTTAAACTATGAGTGTATTTTACAGATTACATCAAGACCAGAGTACGGGGACGAAGCGCAGTGGCAAGTGGTATGCCCGCGCCGTATCCACCGCAGTGATTAACACCCGCCAGTTGGCAGAGATCATCCAGCGCAACTGTACCGTGAAACGCTCCGACGTGATGGCAGTGCTGGAGGAACTCGTGGAGGTCATGAAGGACCAGATGCAGGACTCCAAGCGCGTGAAACTGGACGGCTTCGGCTCGTTCAAGATCGCTATGCAGTCGAAGGGCGCCCAGACCGCCGGCAAGTTCAGCGTCGCCGAGCACGTCAAGGGCCTGCGCGTACTGTTCCTTCCTGAGCGCTCCACGGACAGCAGTGGCAACCGCATCAAGCAGTTCCTGCAGGGTGCCCGCGTCGAAGAGCTGCCCCTGAATACCGTGGTGAAAGAGGAACAGGAACCCTAAAGACCCACCCCCGGCCCCTCCCGGCTGGGAGGGGAGTTTTAAAGATGAAAAATGAAAGATGAAAGAATGAAAAACAAGGAATTTTGGAAGACGGTGATACAGATCATCGTGGCAGTGCTGACAGCAGTGACAACCACGCTGGGTGTTACCAGCTGTATGTAAAGGAAAGGCGCTGGGCAGATGCTCAGCGCTTTTTCGTATACAATAGGAAAGGGGTTACTCGTGATGATAGGGCTCACCTTTTATTATAGTACACGCGCGATAGATTTGCTCGGTAAAGGTGAGGCGTATCATCTGGTGTGAGAAGGTCATCTTCGATAGGCTGAGTTGTTCGTTGGCGCGTTGGTAGACGACTGGTGAGAAACCATAGGGACCTCCGATGATGAAGATGAGGCGACGGGCGGTTTGCTGTTTCTGTTCCAGCCAGCGGGCAAACTCGATGCTGCGATATTCCTTGCCGTGTTCATCAAGCAGGACGACGGTGTCTGTGGGTTGCAGCTGTTTGAGGATGAGTTCACCTTCAGCCTGCTTCTGTTGTTCCTCCGTCAGGTTCTTCGTATTTTTCAGTTCGGGAATGGTGACGACCTCGAAGGGCATGTAGTGCCCGATGCGCTCCACATAGTCGTTGATGCCGGCTATGAAGTGCTTGTTGACCGTTTTACCTACCTGAATGAGTATCGTCTTCATTTCTTACTTCTTACATCATACATCTTACCTCGTAGAATGGAATCCTTCCAGATTCTCATAGCGTCGTACCATCATGCGACGATAGATGCTGCGCAACCAGTAGGGCTCGGTGAAGGTGATGGCTACACCGGTGAGGAAAAGAATCCAGTAGGCGACATCAGCCGAGAAGACGAGCTGCAGCAGACTGATCATAATGACTGGCGCAAACATCGTCGTCATGGAAACAATAATCTGCCATTTGTTCTCCATCTGGTTCTTGCCCGTCAGCTTCTCGTTGAGTGGCAGGGTCTGCTTGTTGTAGATGGCCATCTGGAAGAGTAGGAAGTAGATGGGGCCCGTCACCGTAAACAGATAGGCAAGTACCATAATCAACGAGAACTTACCCATGAAGACGGGCACCAGGGTGATGAGGAACGGCAACAGCAGTACGGCACAATAGTAATAGTATTTGGCACGTAGCAGCGTCAGGATATTCTCCTCGTGCACCATCAGCAAATCGATATAGTTACCCTCAGGACACATCACCTTTGTGAGGTTGACGGCACCGAAGAACACGAAGCAGTAGAGGCAGAAGAAGTTGCGCTCGAAGCTGGTGTGGTAGATGTCGAGGAAGGAGATGGCCAGCGAGAAGAAGGTGATGAAGCACACACCCTGGATGAATCGGCCACGAATGGCCTTGTTGCGCATGGTGCTCTTGATTTCCAGCTTTAGGTATTCGCCAATCTGTCCGAAGCGGTTCAGCGCCTGGAACTCAGACACGTGTTTCAGCTTGGTCTTCTCCTTTTTGCTGATTTCATCGTAGATGAGCGACATCTGCATGCGACGATTGACAGCAAACAAGATGGTGAAAAGGAAAGTGAAGATGCCGAACGTCCACCACGAGAAGACGGAAAGGTCACCGATGAAATCGAAGACTGCGTCCATTTGGCTGTCGGAGAGTACGAAGAACGGTACTATCAGCGAACCATAGAAAGCTGCAGGCAATGCCCACCACCACATGCTCTGATTGACGAGCGTGCGCACCAGCAGGTACCACTGGCTGTTGACCACCACCATCAGATGCAGCAGGCAGAGCATACCGATAGCCGCCCATCCCGTCATTCCACCACACCACACGATGAAGGTGTAGGGGAGGAACAGCGTCATCCAGATGAAGTTACCGCCGTCCAGCAGTTGTTGGATGAGGAAGCACTCGATGGCGCTATATTTACTAATAGGTGTCAGCAGATAGGGTTTCACCAGCATCATGGGTGTCTGCTGGGTGGCGAAACGGGCACCGAAGTCCAGTATCAGCAGGAAGGGCATGAAGTAGAGCACCATTTCAGGCGACTGCTCCTTGGCTGCTAACCAGCCGAAGAACGTTCCTAAGCCAATAAACTCGACAGCTAAGAAGGCTACCATGATGTAACCAAAGAGTTTGCCGTACTGGTTTGCCTCGAACATGACGTTACGCTTCTCGCTGAGTTTAACGTTCTTGCGTAACAGAAAGAATAGTTGTAATTTGTTCATCGTAAGTCTATTACCTCTGCGTTGGGGAAGTCTTTAGAGTTAAAACGGAACATTCCATCGGACAGTTTACTTTGCTTGAAGCCTGTGATGTTGATGGTTGTCCAGCCTTTCTGCTGGCGCATGCGTATCTGTGATGGAATGTAGGTTTTTTGGTTGACGGTGATATACATCTCCTGGATGCCACGCTTGTCGGAAGCTGTCAAGTGTACGATGAAACTGCCGTTTTTCTTCTCCATCGTATATTTGTAGCCCTTTTGGTACATGTAAATGAAGTTGTAAGGATTGATGGTCGCCAGTTCTGCATCCGTTGGATTGGCCACATTCACCTCTTCGTTCTTCTTCATGTAGGTCCATTGCGTCTTACCGTCAAACCAGATGGTGGCCTGTGGTGTCGTTGCCTGGAATTTACGTCCCTTGATGGCGATGGTGCCGCTGGTGTTGAACTGATCGCCCTTGATGGAGAACGAAGCCTTGGCTCCCGACTTAGCCGATACGTTGGCAGCAGCCTTGTCGAGCACCTGCTTGGCTGTCTGGGCACTCAGGGGCAATGCCATCATGAGCGACAGCAGGGCGAGTATTCCTCGATGGCTGAACCATCGAGCATTAGTCATTATCCTTTCCATTGTGATAACAGGTTTTCGAGGGACGTTTCGTCCATGATGAGTACTTCGCGGGGCTTACTGCCATGAGCAGCACCTACGATGCCAGCTTTCTCCAGCTGGTCCATCAGTCGTCCCGCACGGTTGTAGCCGATGGCGAACTTGCGCTGAATCAAACTCGTGGAACCGCTCTGTTCACGAACAATGAGGCGGGCAGCATCCTCGAACATCGGGTCAAGGTGCTGCATATCCACGTCACGGCTCTCGCCAGCTTCTCCTTCGTCGGTGTCAGGCTCTGGCAATTCAAAGGCCATTGGGTAGCCTTGCTGGTTAGCGATGAAGTTGTTAATGCGCTCCACCTCTGGTGTATCCACGAAAGCACATTGTACACGAACGGGCTCACCACCATTCAGATAGAGCAGGTCACCACGACCCACCAGCTGCTGGGCACCTGGACGGTCAAGGATGGTACGCGAGTCAATCATTGCACCCACGCGGAAGGCTATACGACTTGGGAAGTTAGCCTTGATGGTACCAGTAATGATATTCGTGGTAGGACGCTGGGTAGCGATAATCATGTGAATACCTACGGCACGAGCCAGCTGGGCGATACGTGCGATAGGCAGCTCTACTTCCTTACCAGCGGTCATAATCAGGTCACCGAACTCATCGATAACCACCACGATGTACGGCATGAAACGGTGGCCGTGCTCCGGATTGAGCTGGCGGTCAATGAATTTCTTGTTGTATTCCTTGATGTTACGAGCCTGTGCAATCTTCAGCAGGTCATAACGGGTATCCATCTCCTTACACAGCGAGTTGAGCGTGCGGATAACCTTGGTGACATCGGTGATGATGGGTTCTTCGCCCTCATCGGGTACCTTTGCCAGGAAGTGCTTCTCGATATTTGAATACACGCTGAACTCTACCTTCTTTGGGTCAACGAGCACAATCTTCAACTCTGCGGGGTGCTTCTTGTATAATAAAGAGGTGATGATGGCATTCAGACCAACAGACTTACCCTGACCGGTAGCACCTGCAACCAACAGGTGTGGAGCCTTGGCGAGGTCGAACATAAACACCTCGTTGGTAATCGTCTTACCCAAGGCGCAAGGCAGTTCCATCGTCGTTTCCTGGAACTTCTTCGAGTCAAGGATGGAACGCATAGATACGGTAGCAGGTTTAGCGTTAGGTACCTCGATACCGATGGTTCCCTTGCCAGGAATAGGCGCGATGATACGGATGCCCAGCGCTGACAGCGACAGGGCGATGTCATCCTCCAAGTTGCGGATGCGCGAAATGCGGACACCAGGGGCGGGCGTAATCTCGTAAAGGGTGATGGTAGGACCAACGGTAGCCTTGATGCTGCTGATTTCTACACCGAAGTTACGAAGTACGTCAACGATGCGGTTCTTGTTGGTGTTCTGCTCGATCATATCGATGAACGGCTTACCGTCACTCTCATACTGCTGTAAGAGGTCGAGGGTGGGGTACTTGTAGTTTTCCAGGTCGCGCTTGGGGTCGTAGGGCGTTGAGATGTCGCCATAGTCGCCAACAACGGTCTTTCCATGAGCGCCTTCCTCTTCTTCGGTCTCTTCAATGACGAACTCGGTGTCCTCGGCAGTCTCTTCTTCATCCTCTGCGTCAGGCTTCTGCGTGTTGACAGGTTCCTTGGGCTCTTGTTTGATGACGGCTGAATCGTCATCCATTGAGAAGGTGATTTCTTCTGTCTCGGGGTTGTCAAAGACGCGCTGCTCTTCTTCCGTCTCGTTATTGTCTTCGCTGTCGCCACCACCCACATTGATGGTCATAGGAATCTTTTTCAGGTAGTGCAGCGGGTTGAAGAACTTGCGGATAATGATGACCGTCTCCATACTCAGATAGACGAGGAAAGATACTGCTGATAAACCGAGAATGGCTGTCAGTCCAGGTACACCTAAGAGACCTTCAATCTGTTGACAGAGCGCCAGTCCGTGGTCGCCGCCGGGATTGAAGCAAGCATCTTCGAAGAACGGTGCGAGGAACTTTGCAAACGTTACCGACGACCATATCATGATGATAGCCAGCGACATGAACCACTTCAGCAGGCGCACCTTGTATGCTCGCATCATGGTGACAGCAACCATCATCATAAAGACTGGCACGAAGAAAGCTGACAGTCCAAAGCAACGCTTAATGAAGAAGTGTGCCGCGTAAGCACCCAGCGAACCGCACGAATTCTGAAACTCGCGGGCTTCGTTCATAATTTCACCATCGCGTGGCGATTCTATCAGACTCTGGTCAGCGGTTCCCGTTGCAAAGTACGAGACGAATGCCCAAATCAGATAGCCTGCAATGATAAGCAGACAGAAGCCTATCACGAAGTTGATACGCTCGTTGTAGAATATCTTGTCTATGCCTAAGGCCTCACGTAGAGTTTTAGCTGTTTTCTCGGAAGCCTTGCTTGTTTTCTTTTTTGCCATACCTTATTTATTATTATGAATTGCAAAATTACAAAGAATTTCTTAGATTTCATCATAAAGTGGCGGTTTTTTTGTATTTTTTGTACCTTTTTTCGTACCTTTGCACCCCAAATGAAGAAAACAATATACAACAAATACGATAAATCCAAGATTGGCACTCTGCCGAGAGCGCTTTTTGAGGGGCGTATCGTGGTGGTCTTGACGGAGACGGAGGCTGAAAAAGCCGTGCGTTACCTGCTGTCACAACCTATTCTGGGCGTTGATACTGAGACTCGTCCGTCGTTCAAGAAGGGAACGGTCCATCGGGTGTCACTCCTTCAGGTGTCCAGCTATGACGTCTGTTTCCTCTTCCGTCTGAACCAGCTGGGTATGTCGCCATCGGTAAAACGACTGCTGGAGGATACGAAAGTGCCTAAGATTGGCCTGTCGTTGCGTGATGACCTCAATTCGTTGCACAAATTGGATGATTTCAATGCGGGCTATTTCGTTGATTTACAGGACCATGTGCGCGAAATAGGTGTCGAGGATATGAGTCTGCAGAAATTGTATGCAAACTTCTTCGGGCAGCGTATCTCCAAGCGTGAACAGCTGACCAATTGGGAGGCTGATATATTAAGTGACAAGCAGAAATTGTATGCTGCTACCGATGCCTGGTCGTGCATCATGCTCTATGAAGAGCTGCAGCGACTGGAGCAGACGGGCGATTACGAACTGATAAACGTTGATGACAATGAAGCAAGTACGGCTGCGTAAGGGTAAGGAAGAGAGTCTCAAGAGATTCCATCCGTGGGTGTTCTCAGGTGCTATCGCCACTATTGACGAGGGCATCGCGGAGGGCGAAGTAGTGCGTGTGGTAACCAATTCAGGCGATTTTATCGCTGTTGGACACTATCAGGAAGGCTCTATTGCCGTCCGTGTATTGACGTTCTCTGACGTGCAGATTGACGATGAATTCTGGCATTCTCGCCTGGCATCAGCTTTGAAGATGCGCCAAGCCATTGGCATTGCCGACAACCCCAACAATAACACCTACCGATTGGTTCATGGCGAGGGTGACAACCTGCCTGGACTGATTATTGACGTCTATGGTGAAACGGCCGTTATGCAGGCTCATTCCATCGGTATGCACCTGTGTCGTAAGGAGATAGCCCATGCACTGAACGAGGTGATGGAGGGTCGTGTGAAGCACATTTATTATAAGAGTGAGACGACGCTACCGTTTATGACGGCAGACGATATGAATTGCTTTTTGGTGGGTGGTTCTGACGATAACATCGCTACAGAGAACGGTCTGAAGTTCCGCGTAGACTGGCTGAAAGGTCAGAAGACAGGCTTCTTCGTGGACCAGCGTGAGAATCGTTCGTTGCTGGAGAAGTTCTCGAAAGGCAAGCGTGTACTGAATATGTTCTGTTATACGGGTGGTTTCTCGTTCTATGCCATGCGTGGCGGTGCTGAGCTCGTACATAGCGTAGATAGTTCGGCCAAGGCCATCGAGCTGACGAAGCAGAATGTGGAGCTGAATTTCCCAGGAGATGCCCGTCATGAGGCCTATTGTGAGGATGCGTTCAAATATTTGGAAAGTGTGGGGCAAAGTTCTGCTTTGACCTATAATCTCATCATCCTCGATCCGCCTGCTTTTGCCAAGCATCGTGGTGCCCTGCATAATGCGCTGAAGGGATACACCCGCTTGAACCAGAAGGCTTTCGAGAAGATTGAGAAAGGCGGTATCCTCTTTACGTTCTCTTGTTCGCAAGTGGTTACGAAAGACCATTTCCGTAATGCGGTATTCACGGCAGCTGCCCTTGCCAAGCGTAAGGTGCACATTCTGCATCAGTTGCATCAGCCTGCCGATCATCCTATCAATATCTATCATCCGGAGGGAGAATACCTGAAGGGCTTGGTACTCTATGTGGAGTAAGATTTCTCGATATATTGAAAGGTATAAACTGCTTAATCCTAACGAATTATATATTGTTGCTTTAAGTGGGGGTGCAGATAGTGTGGCATTGTTACTGCTGCTGAAAAATGCCGGTTTCAACGTGCATGCTGCCCATTGTAATTTTCGTTTGCGGGGTGCCGAGTCGGATAGAGATGAAGTCTTTTGTGTAGAACTCTGTCATAGGCTCGGAGTGGAACTGCATCGGGTTCATTTTGATACCCGTGAATACGCCGAATTGCATAAGGTGAGTATTGAAATGTCGGCTCGTGAACTGCGTTATAAGTGGTTTGAACAGTTGCGTGAAGACATCGGTGCAGCTGGTATCTGTGTGGCTCACCACCGCGACGACTCCGTTGAAACCGTTATTCTTAATATGGTGCGTGGCACGGGTGTGCATGGTTTGGTGGGCATTCGTCCTCGGAATGGCTATATTCTGCGTCCTCTGCTGTGTGTGTCGCGCGATGAAATTGAGGAATTTCTGACATCTTGTGGTCAGAATTACATTACTGACAGTACCAATTTGGAGGATGAGGCGACGCGCAATAAGGTTCGTCATCATATTATTCCTGAACTGCAACAGCTGAATGGCAAGGCGCTGGAGAATATTCAGCGTATGACTGAACGTATGGCGGCTGTTGAGGAACTTCTAGATGCTTATAAAGCGCAGACAATCGTGAGAAAAGAGGATGGGATTGCTATTCGCAAGCTGGATGTGCTCAACGATTACTTGCTTTATGAATTGCTTGCTGACTATGGTTTTAACTCAGCCCAAGCATCTCAAATCTGCGATTCTATGCGTGCTGACAGCGTTGGAAGCGTGTTCTCGTCGGCGGATTATGACCTGCTTGTTGATAGGGAATGCTTGCTGGTAGAACCGCATTTGGAGCCAATGAAGCCGTTCGTAATTCCTGAAACAGGTACCTATATACTGGATGAGAAACACAAAATCCATGTTGAAAGTGGCGCTTTTGAGGTCTCAAAAGACCCGCTTGTGGCTACACTCGATGCTTCGAAGGTGCACTTTCCGTTGACGGTTCGTAGGGCAGAGGAGGGCGACTGGATGGTACCATTTGGTATGAGCGGTCGTAAGTTGCTGAGCGATATGATGACAGATTTGAAGAAATCAATCTTTGATAAAAGGAAACAAATAGTTGTTACTGATAATCAAGGAATTATCATTTGGGCTGTTGGTCTTCGTGTTAGCCAAAATGTAGCGATTCTTTCTAATGATTTGCTTGTTCCAGTACTTCGTCTATCCTTTTCTTAATTTTAACACTTTAGCAGGGTAGAAATTTGGTGGAATAAAAAAAAATGATTACCTTTGCAAGCAATTCGCGAGGGCGGACTGTTCTGTACTTGCGAGATGTCAAAGAAAACAGTAAAAATTATCGATAATTTATGAGTAAGAAATTTGCCGAACACAACGGCTTGAATCTGACGCAGACGAACAATGACGTGCTGCAGATGTGGAAGGAGAAAAACATCTTCTGGCGCTCCGTGACGGAACGTGAAGGTTGTCCGCAGTTTGTATTCTTCGAGGGTCCTCCCTCAGCCAACGGTCACCCTGGCATCCATCACGTACTGGCGCGCTCAATTAAGGATACTTTCAACCGCTATAAGACCATGAAGGGCTTTCAGGTTAAGCGTAAGGCTGGTTGGGACACTCATGGACTGCCCGTAGAGTTGGGTGTCGAGAAGGAATTGGGTATTACCAAGGCCGATATCGACAACAAGGAGAGCGATAAGTATATCTCTACAGAGGACTACAATAAGAAGTGTCGCGAGAATGTGATGATGTACACCCAGGAATGGCGTGACTTGACGGAGAAGATGGGTTACTTCGTGGACCTTGACAATCCTTACATCACCTACGATAATAAGTACATCGAGACCCTGTGGTGGCTGCTGAAGCAGTTCTACAAGAAAGGTCTGCTCTACAAGGGTTACACCATCCAGCCATATTCTCCCGCTGCAGGTACAGGTCTTTCCAGCCACGAGCTGAACCAGCCTGGTTGCTATCGTGACGTGAAGGATACTACCTGTACCGCTCAGTTTAAGATGAAGAATCCGAAGCCTGAGATGGCAGAGTGGGGTACACCATACTTCTTGGCTTGGACGACAACTCCGTGGACACTGGCTGCCAATTCTGCACTCTGCGTAGGTCCGAAGATTGACTACGTGGCTGTGCAGACATACAATCCATATACCGCCGAACCTATTACCATCGTGATGGCCGAGGCTCGTCTGAATGCCTATCTGCCTGCTGAGGGCGCTATCACCGATGGTGGCGAACTGCCAAAGTTTGAGCGTGGCGACAAGCTGATTCCCTATCGCATCGTGGCCCGTTACAAGGGTACTGACCTCGTAGGTATGGAGTATGAGCAGCTGATGCCTGCCATCAAACCTATGGGCGATGCCTTCAAGGTGATTCCTGGTGACTACGTGACTACCGACGATGGTGCTGGTATCGTACATATCGCGCCTAACTTCGGTGCTGACGATGCTTTCGTAGCCAAGAAGGCAGGTATCTGTCCGATTGTGCTGATTGACAAGAAGGGTCAGGAGCGTCCTGTTGTTGACCTGCAGGGTAAATACTTCGTCATTGATGATCTCGACGAGGAATTCGTCAAGAACTATGTGAACGTTGAGGAGTGGAATAAGTTTGCAGGTCGTTATGTAAAGAACGCCTACGACGATACGCTGACCGACAAGGACGAGACGCTGGATATCTCTATCTGCATGGACCTGAAGGCTCAGAACAAGGTGTTTAAGATTGAGAAGCACGTCCACAACTATCCTCACTGTTGGCGTACTGACAAGCCCGTGTTGTACTATCCGTTGGATTCGTGGTTTATTAAGTCGTCAGCTTGCAAGGAGCGCATGAGTGAGCTCAACAAGACCATAAACTGGCAGCCTGAGTCAACAGGTACTGGACGCTTTGGCAACTGGCTGGAGAATCTGAACGACTGGAACCTCTCTCGCTCACGCTTCTGGGGTACTCCGCTTCCCATCTGGCGTTCAGAGGATGGCGAGGAAATCTGTATCGGTTCAGTAGAAGAACTGTACAACGAGATGGAGAAGGCCGTCAAGGCAGGCTTCATGAAGAGCAATCTGCTGAAGGATCAGGGCTTCGTGCCTGGCGATATGAGCAAGGAGAACTACGATAAGATTGACCTGCACCGTCCATACGTTGACTATATCGTATTGGTTAGCGAAAGTGGTAAGCCCATGAAGCGTGAGACCGACCTGATTGACGTTTGGTTCGACTCTGGTTCGATGCCTTATGCGCAGGTACACTATCCGTTTGAAAATGCCGATCTCATCGACAAAGGTATTGCCTTTCCCTGCGACTTCATCAACGAGGGTGTTGACCAAACGCGTGGTTGGTTCTTTACCTTGCACGCTATCGCTACGATGATTTTCGATAGCGTAGCCTTCAAAAATGTTATCTCTTCTGGTCTTGTGCTCGATGCTAAGGGCAACAAAATGTCAAAGCACGTGGGTAACGTGGTGAATCCGTTCGAGATGATTGACAAGTACGGCTCAGATGCTGTCCGTCTGTATATGATGACCAATAGCGAACCTTGGGACAACCTGAAGTTCGACCCAGAGGGCGTCGCTGAAATCAGCCGTAAGTTCTTTGGCACCTTATATAATACGTACTCGCTCTTTGCGATGTATGCCAACGTGGATGGCTTCGACCCGCAGACACCACAGATTCCTGTCAGCGAGCGTCCTGAGTTTGACCGTTGGATTCTCTCTTGTCTGAACTCGCTGGTTCAGGGCGTTCAGCAGGAGATGGACGGCTATGACCCCACACGTGCAGGACGACTCATTGATGCTTTTGTCGATGAAGACCTGTCTAACTGGTATGTTCGTCTGAACAAGAAACGCTTCTGGGGCAAGGAGATGGACAACGACAAGCTGGCTGCCTATCAGACCTTGTATGAGTGTTTGATGACTGTTGCCAAGCTGTTGGCACCGTTCGCTCCGTTCTTTGCAGACCAGCTGTATAAGGACCTTGGTGGTGCTCTGGATAGTGTGCATCTGGATAAATTCCCAGAATTCAACGCTGCTCTCGTCAATAAAGACCTTGAAGAGCGTATGAGCATTGCTCAGCGCATTACCACCATCGTACTGTCACTGCGTAAGAAGGAAGGCATTGCCGTGAAACAGCCTCTGCAGACGTTGATGATTCCTCCCGTTGACCAGGCTCAGCGTGAAGCTATTGACACGGTGAAGGATATCTTCCTTCAGGAGGTGAACGTGAAGGAGGTGAAGTTCGTAGAGGGTGCCGGTATCCTGGTGAAGAAGGTGAAATGTAACTTCCGCACGATGGGTAAGAAGTTCGGCAAGGACATGAAAGCCGTAGCTGCTGCTGTTGCTGAGATGACACAGGAGCAGATTGCTGAACTGGAGACCAACGGCAAGCTGCAGCTGGGTAGCTATGAGATTCTGGCTGAGGACGTTGAAATCATCAGCGAGGATATTCCCGGCTGGTTGGTTGGCAACGACGGCAACCTGACTGTTGCCCTCGATATTACCCTGACAGATGAACTGCGTGCAGAGGGTATGGCTCGTACGCTGGTGAACCGTATCCAGAACATCCGTAAGAAGAGTGGACTGGAAATCACCGATCACATCCGCGTCAGCATTGAGCCTAACGAGGCATCCACGAAGGCTGTTGAGGCCTTTGGTGACTATATTGCTCGTCAGGTATTGGCCGATGACTTGAAGTTGGAGGCTAACGATGGTCAGGCGGTAGAATTCGATGACTTTAATCTGAATATCAAAATAACAAAAATCTAAGTATTATGGCAGAAAAAACACGTTACACGGACGAAGAGTTAGAAGAGTTCCGTGAGATTATCAATGAGAAGCTGGCGTTGGCCAAGCGTGACTATGATCAGATGATGCGTGTCCTGATGAATCAGGATTCGAACGATGTCGATGATACTTCTCCTACGTACAAAGCATTGGAGGAGGGTAGTGCTACACAGTCGAAGGAAGAACTGATTTCGCTGGCTGCTCGTCAGCAGAAGTTCATCCAGGGATTGAAGGCTGCGCTGACCCGCATCGAGAACAAAACCTACGGCATTGACCGCATCACGGGTAAGCTGATTCCCAAGGAGCGCCTGCGTGCTGTTCCTCACGCTACACTTAGCGTAGAGTCAAAGATGGCTGGTAAGAAATAGTCGATGGATAGACAGCAGATAACAAAACGTGGCGCGTTGGCTGCACTCATCGTGGTGGGTGTTCTCTTGGTAGACCAACTCATCAAGATATGGGTAAAGACCAACATGACGCTGCACGAGCAGATAGAGATACTGTCGTGGTTCAAGATTGTCTTTATTGAGAACAACGGCATGGCTTATGGCATGGAAATAGGTTCAAAGCTGGTGCTGAGTCTATTCCGTGTGGTAGCCATCTCTGTGCTGGGCTATTATATAATAGGTCAGGTGAAGCGTCAGGCGCGTTGGGGTTATCTGGTATGTCTGTCGATGATTTTTGCCGGAGCCGTTGGCAATCTGATTGACTCGATGTTCTACGGACTGGTGTTCAATGCCTCGTCGGAGTTCTATACCAGCTACTTCGTACCTTTCGGAACAGGTTATGCATCCTTCCTGATGGGTAAGGTGGTGGATATGTTCTACTTCCCGCTGATAGTGACTACGTGGCCTGATTGGGTACCGTTTGTCGGTGGAAATCCCTACGTGTTCTTCAGTCCCGTCTTCAACTTCGCTGATGCATCTATCTCGGTAGGTGTCGTCGTGCTATTGCTGTTCTACCGCAAGGAAATTAGCGAGATAACGTTCAAGAAAAAGGGCAATGAAGCATAGTGCCCCGTTATTCCTCATGATTCTCATGATGGCTGTGGGCTGTAAACCCAAGGTGCCATCAGAGTATGTCCAGCCAGATGAACTGGAGGATATGCTCTATGAGTATCATGTGGCAGAGGCAATGGCACGTAATGGCGGTACGGATGCTGACTACAAACAGACGGAGTATTTCTTGGCGGTTTTAGAGAAACACAATGTGACGGAGGCTGTCTTCGACTCATCGCTTGTCTTTTATTATTCGCATGCAGAACGTTTGAAGGAAATCTATCTAAGAGTGCACGAACGTTTGGTTAACGACGCCAAGAAGTTAGGTGCCTCAGTGGGTGACATCAATCGTTATTCACAGTATAGCGAGACGGGCGATACTGCCAACATCTGGCGTGACGAGACGGCAATGCTGTTGATTCCTCGTCCTACGAAGAACCGCTTCGATTTTGTTGTCAAGGCTGATTCAACTTTCAAACAGGGTGACTCGTTTATGTTCCAGTTTATGACGGAGCATATCTGGCAGAGTGGCTCAAAGGATGCTGTGGTATGTATTAAGACCACGTATGAGAAAGATAGCGTCATCCAGACGGTCAATCATGTGTCGATATCTGGTATTGCACAGTTACGAGTGCCAAGTAATAGAACATTGAACATCAAAGAATTGCGTGGGTTTATTTATCTTCCACAGAATGATGATGATATGGATGCACGTCGTTTGATGTTCATCAGTCAGATTCAGTTAATAAGATTCCACGACAAGGAAATACAAGAGCAACATGAAAACGATGTTACCGAAGCCACAGAGACAGATAGCGTGCAACGAGTTGATATTGCCGGAGGGACAAACGAAGACTCTCTGCGTCATATCGTTGGAACAGGGCTACGTAGTAAGAGTGCACCCTTTAGAAAAGGAGGAGCCTCAAACGGAGTGGCTACAAGGAAAGATCGAATTAAAAAAGCAGAATAACGGCCTTAGGGCTTATTATAAAGGAAAACTACTAACTTAAAATTTAAAGACTATGAATACGAAAGTACGTTTAGCAATTATGAACTTCCTGGAGTTTGCCGTCTGGGGAGCGTATCTAACGTGTATGGGAAACTATCTTGGCATCGCTGGACTGGGTGACAAGATTTCGTGGTTCTATGCTATCCAGGGTATTGTCAGCATCTTCATGCCTACGCTGATGGGTATCGTTGCTGATAAGTATATTCAACCACAGCGTCTTTTGGGACTGTGTCATCTGTTGGCTGGTGGCTTCATGCTGAGCTGTTGGTGGATGGGTGAGCAGGCAGGCTTTGGAAACGAACTGGCTGACAAGTCGGTATTTATTGCACTCTATACGATGAGTGTGGCTTTCTATATGCCTACCATTGCGCTGACCAATACGGCGGCTTTCGCCATTCTGAAGAAAAACAATATGGATACGGTGAAGGATTTCCCGCCTATCCGTGTACTGGGTACTGTTGGTTTCATCGCCACCATGTGGTTCGTAAACTGCGCCTTCATTGATGATAGTGGTTTCGGTTTTACATTGGGTGAGAATGCGCATAAGTTCCAATATACCTACATGCAGTTCTTTGTATCTGGTATTCTGAGTCTCGTGCTCTTTGCCTATTGCTTCACGCTTCCCGAGTGCAAGCTGGAGAAGAAAGAGGGTAAGGTTTCGTTGGCAGAAAGTTTGGGCTTGAATGCTTTTAAGCTCTTCAAACGTCGTCAGATGGCGCTGTTCTTCATCTTCTCAGCATTGTTGGGTATGTGTCTGCAGGTAACCAACGGCTTTGCAGGTCCCTTCTTGACCAGTTTCAAGGGCACACCTGAGTTTGCCGATTCTTTTGCGGCTAATAACGCCACTATGTTGACCTCCATCTCACAGATTAGTGAGGCCTGCTGCATTCTGATGATTCCATTCTTCCTGAAGCGTTTTGGTATTAAGGTCGTAATGCTCATGTCGCTGTTTGCTTGGGTGTTCCGTTTCGGATTCTTTGGCATTGGCGATCCTGCTATGCCAGGCGTTATCTTCTTCATCCTGTCGTGCGTTGTCTATGGTGTCGCCTTTGACTTCTTCAATGTCTCTGGTGGTATCTTCGTTGATCAGGAATGCGACCCGAAGATCAAAGCTTCTGCGCAAGGTTTGTTTATGATGATGACCAACGGTCTTGGTGCTACTATCGGTACGCTGGCTGCTGGTGAAATTGTCAATAGTTTCTGTGGTTGGGAAGGTGGATATCTCGTTGGTGAATGGCAGACCTGCTGGTTTATCTTCGCCGCCTTTGCTCTCGTGGTAGGTATCACCTTCGCGCTGGTATTTAAGCCCGAAGAGAAACCCATTACTGAAATCAAGCATTAATGAAAGAAGTCAGATTCTTCTACGTCCCTGACGCAGCTCATCAGACTGAGTTGCCTGCTGATGAAGCCACGCATGCCTTGCGTGTGCTTCGTCTGCGTGAGGGTGACGAGATGATGCTGATGGATGGTGTCGGCAACTACTATCGTGCCGAGGTTGCGTTGGCTCATGGACATCATTGCCAATATACCATTCAGGAGACGCTTCCACAAAAGCCTCAGTGGCAGGGACATCTCCATCTGGCTATTGCTCCTACAAAGATGATGGATCGCATGGAGTGGATGCTGGAGAAGGCCGTAGAGGTTGGTGTTGACGAAATTTCCTTCCTGAACTGTCAGTTCTCTGAGCGTACCGTTGTCAAGCTACCTCGTGCTGAGAAGATAGTCATTGCTGCTACCAAGCAAAGCCATAAAGCGTGGTTGACAGTCCTCAACGAGATAACGTCGTTTGATGATTTCATCCGCCAGCCACGAACGGGGTGTAAGTATATTGCCCACTGTTACGAGGAGGTTCCTCGCAGCTACCTTTTTGATGAACTCCGTCAGCAGCCGGATGCTGAGGATGCCTTGGTGCTTGTAGGTCCTGAAGGCGACTTCTCTATCGATGAGGTACATCGTGCCGTTGCTGGGGGCTTTATTTCAGTACATTTGGGTAAGAGTCGACTGCGTACTGAGACGGCTGGCCTTGCCGCTGTGCTGATGATGCAACTGTCTAAAGAACAATAATATATAGAACTAATAAACAATAATAATACTATATGACTGACGAAAAAATCATGGCTACCGTCAAACCCGATGGGGAGTGCTGGCAGCCGGAACTGGAGAAAATGCCTCGTAAACAGCTCGAAGAGCTGCAAGTAAAGAAACTCAAGGACACCATTAATGTCTGCTTGCAATCGCCATTCTACAAGAAGCGCTTGGGCGAGTTAGGCATTACGGCAGATTCTATTAATAGTCTTGAGGATCTGCGTAAGATTCCGTTTACTACGAAGCAGGACCTGCGCAACAACTATCCCTACGGATTGGTAGGCGGCAATTTAGATGACGCCGTGCGTATTCACTCTACTAGTGGTACTACGGGTAACCCTTGTGTCGTTGTCTATTCTGAGCACGATATCTGCTCGTGGGCTAACATGATTGCCCGCAACCTTTATATGGTGGGCTGTCGCAAGAATGACGTTTTCCAGAATTCCAGCGGTTATGGTATGTTTACGGGTGGTCTCGGCTTCCAGTATGGTGCCGAGTGGCTGGGCGCTATGACGGTACCTGCTGGTGCAGGTAACTCGAAGCGTCAGATTAAGTTCATCAAGGACTTTGGTACTACCGCCCTCCACGCCATTCCTTCTTACGCCATCCGTCTGGCTGAGGTGTTCCAGGAAGAAGGCATCGATCCTCGTAGCACGAATCTTCGCACTTTGTGTATTGGTGCCGAGCCTCATACTGAGGAACAGCGTCAGCGTATTGAGCGTATGTTGGGCGTTAAGGCCTACAACTCGTTTGGTATGACAGAGATGAATGGTCCTGGTGTGGCTTTCGAGTGTAAGTATCAGGATGGTATGCACCTGTGGGAGGACAACTATATTGTTGAGATTGTTGATCCAGACACTTTCGAACCAGTGCCCGATGGCGAGATTGGTGAAATGGTGCTGACAACCCTTGACCGTACCATGATGCCTATTTTGCGTTACCGTACGCGCGACCTCACCCGCATCATTCCTGGCGAGTGTAAGTGTGGACGTACTCATCGTCGTATTGATCGCATTAAGGGACGTACCGACGATATGTTTATCATCAAGGGAGTCAATGTATTCCCCATGCAGGTTGAGAAGATTCTTGTACAGTATCCTGGTTTAGGTAGCAACTATCTCATCACGCTCGATACCGAGGATGATAACGACATCATGACAGTTGAGGTTGAACTCGATGGTTTGAATACCGATGTCTATCCAGAGTTACAGAAGATGACGAAGGATATTCAGCGTGCACTGAAAGACGAAATCCTGCTGACGCCTCGTGTCAAACTTGTAAAGAAAGGAACTTTACCCGTTAGCGAGGGCAAGGCCGTTCGCGTTCATGACTTAAGACCGGGTAGGGGATGATTCAGTGTAGAGTTGAGTGTCTATAGTTTAGAGATGAAAAAGCTAATAATAGCCCTATCGTTGATGCTAGCTAGCAGTGCTTTTGCTCAGACAAAAATGAGCGAAGCACTGAAAAGCATGCCTGATTCGCTAATGCCTTACCTGACGCACAACAACCGGTTGGACTGTATTGATTTCTGTGAGGCAAACATGAAGGCAGAAGTTCGTAATGCCTTTGACGGCAAGAGTGAACTTGTTCAACTTACTACTAATTATGCGTTATTCCGTATGAACGATGCCTCTGTGGTAGAGCTTTGTCTGTTGAATGCAGACAGCAATCATGTCGATTCGTCGGATGCCGGTAACCAACAAGTTATTTGCATGATTCATACTTGCGGTACCGATTTGCGCGAAAGTGTTATCTCTTTCTTTACCACTTCTTGGCAACAATTGCCTACAAGACAGTTCCTCTCTGAAGCTTATGGCGGGAGTCTCGCTCATTATGATTCAGAGTATATGGAACTAATTTTAGAGTCTAACAACTATTTAAGTCGTCCAGCCATGGAAGAGCAGAAAGCAGAAGAAAAAATACAAATAAAACTTAAATGGGTACATGATAAATTTAAGAAAAGTTAAAGATAAGCACAAAAATGCTACAAAAACTTGCAGAATGTAAGAAATAATAGTATTTTTGCAGTGTGTTTTTCATGGTATTAGATTATTAAGGTTAATTAAAAAGTTGATTGTCGTGAGACAATCAATTTTTTTTTGTAGACAAATTACCATAGTTTTTATGCAAAATCCGTTGGCCCCAAATTGGAGGATTTGTATTTAACGACATAGAGAAAGGGAACCCAAGTGGGCTCCCTTTTCTTGTTTGTTTGGAATAAATTATTTGTTTGTGTTCTCTTAGGCCTGAGCTTCAGGAATTACAGAAACATAGCTCTTGTCGCGCTTACCCTTGTGGAACTCTACAGTACCATCAACCAGAGCGTAAAGAGTATCGTCCTTACCCATAGCAACATTGTTACCTGCGTTGTGCTTAGAACCACGCTGACGAACGATGATGTTGCCTGCTACTACCTTCTGACCGCCAAAAATCTTAATGCCGAGTCGCTGAGCTGCACTCTCGCGGCCGTTCTTAGAACTACCTACACCTTTCTTATGTGCCATAATGTTGTTCTCCTTTTGTTTTAAGCGATTACTGATTTAACTTCTACCTGGGTGTACTGCTGACGATGACCGTTGCGCTTACGAGAGTCCTTACGACGCTTCATCTTGAACACGATAACCTTCTCACCCTTAACGAGTGGATTAACCACTTCGCAAACTACCTTTGCACCATCTACGGTGGGTGCGCCTACCTGTACTGAACCTTCTTTGTCGACAAGCAGTACCTTGTCGAATTCAACAGTCTTACCGGCTTCCACATCTTTCATGTGGTTAACGAAGAGCTTCTTGCCCTCCTCAACCTTGAACTGCTGACCGTTGATCTCTACAATTGCGTACATTGTTTTTAATTGTTTAACGGGTTTTTCTGCCTGGCGTGTCACCTCGTGCGACAACTTCTTTGAGCCAAAACAGACCAAATCGGCTACAAAGGTACTCATTTTTGAGGGAACTGTGAAAAGTGAAGTATGAAAAGTGTAGAGAATTATAGAAAATTAACACTTTTCGTGTGTGAGGATGCTGTCAGCTATATATAGAATATATATATAAAACTATAAAATCAATAAAGCGGTGACCCTCACAGGCGACCGCTCTATAATCTTCAATAGGTATTAGTCCTTTTTAAGGTAAAAAGATTGTTTTCAGGATAACGATTGCAAAGGTACGACTTATTTTCTTATCTACCAAAACTTTTTGACATTATTTTGTTTCTTTTTAACTGTGTGGGCACACAATTATAAAATTTTTGTAAATAACTACTCTTTTTGGCGTTGTTTGTCTAAGAAAATGCATCGTTTGTCTTGAAACTTAAATGGAAAATGCACCATCAATTTTGGAGGCTGATAGTGCATTTTGATATAAAAATAAGTGCTTTTTCTGAAAATTGTGTTTTTCAGGATTCAGCGTCTTACTTCTGAACAGGAATTTTATCCACGCGCTTCTGATGGCGGCCGCCTTCGAAAGTAGCGGTGAAGAACTCGTCCATAATTTTTCGAGCCATATTGTTGTCGATGAAACGACCTGGCATTACCAGAACGTTGGCGTCGTTGTGCTGACGAATGAGATGAGCAATCTCAGGAATCCAGCAAAGTCCGGCGCGCACCTGTTGGTGCTTGTTCAGCGTCATGCTGATGCCCTCGCCGCTGCCGCAGATAGCGATACCAGGATAAACCTCGCCGCTCTCGATGCCCTCAGCCAGTGCGTGACCGAAATCGGGATAATCGACACTTGCGTCACTCCAGGTACCATAGTCCTTAACGGGATAACCCTTCTCTTCCAAGTACTGGAGTACGAACTTCTTTAATGCGAAACCTGCGTGGTCGCAGGCTACACCTACAGTTTTTACTTCCATAGTCGTAAAACTTTAAAAGGCACGGACCTGAATCCGTGCCTTGTTAATTATGCTAACAGGGCTTTAACCTGCTTGTAAACATTCTCACCTGTGAAGCCGAGCTTCTCGTCGAGCACCTTATAAGGAGCAGAGAAACCGAAGCTCTCCAAGCCCCATACGGTACCGTCGGCACCTACCAGACCTTCGAGGTTGACGGGCAGACCAGCGGTCAGACCGAACTTCTTCTTGCCCGCTGGCAGCACGCTCTGCTGGTACTCCTTGCTCTGGCTGCGGAACAGACCCTCAGAGGGTACGCTGACGATGCGACACTTCACGCCGTCCTCGCGGAGCAGTTTGGCACCAGCCTCCAGCGTAGAAACCTCAGAACCTGAAGCCAGTAGGATGACATCGTAGTTCTCGTCAGAGCCAGCAACAACATAGGCTCCCTTGGTTGCCTGACTGTAATCGTTACCCTCAGGCAGCATCTCGATGTTCTGACGAGAGAAGATAAGCGCAGTCGGAGTGTCGATGTTTTCCATTGCCATGCGCCAGCAAACGGTGGTCTCCTCAGCATCGGCAGGACGAACTACCAATACAGAGTTCTTGCCGTGGTGGTTCTTCAGCTTCTCCATCAGGCGAATCTGTGCCTCCTGCTCAACAGGCTCGTGGGTAGGACCATCCTCACCAACGCGGAATGCGTCGTGGGTCCAGATGAACTTAACAGGAAGCTCCATGAGGGCAGCCATACGTACGGCGGGCTTCATATAGTCAGAGAATACGAAGAAGGTACCGCAAGCGGGGATAACACCACCGTGCAGAGCCATACCGATACAGCAGCAAGCCATTGTGAGCTCAGCTACACCAGCCTCGAAGAAAGCACCGCTGAAGTCACCGCGAACGATGTCCTTAGTCTTCTTCAGGAAGCCATTGGTGTTATCTGAGTTAGACAGGTCTGCAGAAGCACAAATCATATTGGGCACCTGCTCGGCCAGCTGACCCAGAACAGCAGCAGAAGCACTACGTGTAGCGCTGCCAGCCTTCTGCTCAACCTTGCTCCAGTCAATCTTTGGAGCCTTACCGCTGAACCACTCCTTCAGCTGCTCAGCCTTCTCTGGATTAGCCTTTGCCCACTCAGCCTTAGCAGCATAGCGCTCAGCAACAATCTTCTTCAGTTCCTCAGCACGCTTTGCGTAGAGCTCTTGAACTTCTGGGAAAATCTGGAATGGATTCTCAGGATCAGCGCCCAAGTTCTTCATGGTGTTGATGTAAGCGTCGCCACCGAGAGGAGCACCATGTGTAGCGCAGTTGCTCTCGTATGAAGAGTTGTCTGCCTTGCGGGCACCCTTACCCATGATACAATGACCAATAATCAGTGAAGGACGAGCGGTTTCCTTCTGTGCGTTCTTGATGGCCTCGCGAATCTGGTCGACGTTGTTACCGTCAATCTTCTGAACATACCAGCCCCATGCCTCATACTTCTTGGCGGTATCCTCGCAGGTAACCACCTCAGTCTTGGTAGAGAGCTGAATATCGTTAGCGTCGTAGAACATGATAAGGTTATCGAGACCGAGGTTACCGGCAATACGACCAGCACCCTGTGAAATCTCCTCCTGCACACCACCATCAGAGATGTATGCGTAAATAGTCTGGCTCATGACTTCGCCTAGACGAGCCTTCAGGAACTTAGCGGCGATAGCTGCACCAACAGCGAAGCAGTGACCCTGTCCGAGAGGACCAGAGGTGTTTTCGATGCCACGCTCAATCTCGCGCTCAGGGTGACCAGGAGTTACTGAACCCCACTGACGCAGGTTCTTCAAATCCTCCAGTGTGAACTTGCCGATGAGGGCCAGCTGGCTGTACAGCATTGGAGCCATATGGCCAGGGTCAAGGAAGAAGCGGTCACGACCTTCCCAAGCGGGATTCTCTGGGTCGTATACCAGGAACTCTGAATACAGGGTGTTAATAAAGTCAGCACCGCCCATAGCACCACCGGGGTGACCTGACTTGGCTTTCTCAACCATTGAAGCAGCAAGGATACGGATGTTGTCCGCTGCTCTGTTCATAACTTTGTTGTCGTTCATAATAAGTACGTTAATATAATGAATTAGTGTATTTACATAATGCATCTGCAAAAATACTGAAAATTTTTCAAATGACATACATTTTTTCTGCAAAAATACGTGAAAATTGCAAATAAACGGGAAAACGTGCAAAATAAAAAGTCGGAACCATTTCTGATTCCGACTTTACTAGAGAGGTGCCTGGCGGATTCGAACCGCCGTAGACGGTTTTGCAGACCGTTGACTAAGCCACTCATCCAAGGCACCGTTTCAGCGAATGAAGAGCGATGCTCGCATCAGCTCTTCTGAGCGTAGGTGTCTGACCAAAGGTCAAGGCACCGTTTGGTTTAGCGGATGCAAAAGTACTACTTTTTTTTGGACTGACCAAATTTTTGGCAGTTTTTTTTCAATTCACAGCCCGAACAAGGGTCTGCATCACTTCTCAGCGCTTTGTATAGGCGCCATGAAGCGTAGCTTAGGGCGCCAAAAAGGACAAGGACCGTGATAGATATCTGCATCATAACGTTCAATGTTCAACGTTTTACCCTCTGAGTTTCTTCAGCAATACTTTGTTGATGGCCTGTATGCGTCGTCCGCCTTTCTCGATACCACTTCCTATGTCTTCGCGTACATTATTTATATTATTAAAGAAGTCGCTGAAGGCATTGAGCACGGGGTTCGGCTGTGCAGCGTCTTCTGTAGCTTCCGGATTGGTCAGAATGCGGATGCCCAGATGCTCTATGTGTACGTCGACATCTGTGCCCGTTACTACGGGGTCGCCATCATAGTGGATTGCTCCTGGCTCTTTGCGGTGTATGCGAATGCTCTTTGCTCGGAAGGTTTTAATCTTTGAGTTGTTCTGCAGTGTCTTCATAAACAGGTCAGCGGCAATCTGTGGCGCGTCAAGTGCTGTGAAGGGTTCCATGACGATGACATCCATCATGCCGTCACGCATAGTAGCGCCAGGGGCAATGTAGGCATTGTTGCCGTATTGCGAGGCATTGGCGCAAGCTATGAGGAAGGCCTTGTGATACACCGTACCGTTCTCGTCGACAATCTCATACGTTTCAGGCTGGTACTTCAATCCTTCCTTTAGCACGTTTTCTACATAGGTGATAGGTCCGCGCTTGCCAGCTTCTGCGAATTTCAGCGAGATGAACGCGTCGAAGCCCATTCCGCAGGTACAGAAGAAGGGTAGGTCGTTGATGACGCCATAATCGAAAGCCTCTATCTGGCAGTGGTTAACCAGCTCGATTGCTTTCACTGTATCAATAGGAATGCACAAGTGGCGCGCCAGCCCGTTACCCGACCCGCATGGAATAATGCCCAGTGCCGTCTGGGTATGCACCAGCGAACGAGCCACCTCGTTGACGGTACCGTCGCCACCAACAGCCACCACGATGTCTGCACCTTCTGTAGCAGATTGGCGTGCTATCTCTGCAGCATGGCCAGCATATTCGGTAAACCGCACTTCGTAGTCGAATTGCTGCTGGTCAAGATGCTCGCTGATGAGTTGCGGTATCTCGTCCTTGTTGTTCGTTCCCGATATGGGGTTAATAATAAATATGATGCGTTTCTTGTTTTCCATTTCTTTTGCAAAATTACGAATTATCGTTGAATTTTTGATGATATTAGCGATAAAAATCGTAAAAATGAAGAAATATCTTCTTTTTTGTGCACTATTTTAATAAAAATGTGTAACTTTGCAGTCTGAAAACATTATTTGTAGCGAAGAAAGCTATCAGACCTATCAATTATGGGACAATTACAAGAAAGATACAAACTTTATCGTGAGCCGCAAAAATATATGGAGGCTGACGTTTATCCCTATTTCCGCGAGATTGAGGGAAAGCAGGGAACAGAGGTTGAAATGGGCGGACACAAAGTTTTGATGTTCGGATCTAATGCCTACACAGGATTGACGGGTGACCAGCGCATTATAGATGCTGCAAAGGCAGCTCTTGATAAGTATGGTTCTGGTTGTGCCGGTAGCCGTTTTCTTAACGGAACCCTTGATATTCACGTACAGTTAGAGAAGGAGATTTCAGAGTTCATCCATAAGGATGACTGTCTTTGCTTCTCTACCGGTTTCTCTGTCAACCAGGGTGTTTTGGCAATAGTTGTCGGTAAGGACGACTATATTATCTGTGATGATCGTGACCACGCTTCTATCGTTGACGGACGCCGTCTGTCGTTTGCCCGTCAGCTGCACTACAAGCACAACGACATGCAGGACCTGGAGCGTGTGTTGCAGAAGTTGCCTCACGATGCTATCAAGCTCATCGTTGTTGACGGTGTGTTCTCTATGGAGGGTGACCTCTGCAAACTTCCTGAGATTGTAGAATTGAAGCATAAGTACAATTGTTCCATTATGGTCGATGAGGCTCACGGTATCGGTGTCTTTGGTGACCATGGACGTGGCGTTTGCGACCATTTTGGACTGACCGACGAGGTAGACCTCATCATGGGTACCTTCTCTAAGTCACTGGCTTCTATCGGTGGTTTTATTGCTTCTGATGCTGACACTATTAACTTCTTGCGTCACACCTGTCGTACTTATATCTTCTCCGCTTCCAACACGCCTGCAGCTACTGCCGCAGCTATGGAGGCTCTGCACATCCTGCTGAAGGAGCCTGAGCGTATCGAGGCTCTCTGGAAGGTGACCAAGTACGCCCTGAAGCGCTTCGCTGAAGAAGGCTTTGAGATTGGTGAGACTGAGAGCCCAATCATTCCACTCTACGTTCGCGATGTCGAGAAGACTTTCCTTGTGACAGCTCTCGCTTTCAAGTCTGGTGTATTCATCAATCCCGTTATTCCGCCTGCTTGTGCTCCTCAGGACACGCTGGTGCGTTACGCTCTGATGGCTACCCATACCGAAGAGCAGGTTGAGCGTTCTGTTAAAGCACTGAAGAAAATCTTCGTAGAACAGGGAATTATTAAGTAAAGCAAGAAAAAATTGCTGAAATATTTGCGGGTGTCAAAGAAAATGTGTACCTTTGCAGCGCTTTAATAAAAAGCACTGCGAAATCAGGCTTCGCCTCAGCATAGAGCGAGCTCTCTGCGTTCGGCTTGCACTGATTTTGTCACCCAACAATCGAGGTGTAGCGCAGTTGGTAGCGTTCCTGGTTTGGGACCAGGCTGTCGCAGGTTCGAGTCCTGTCACCTCGACTCCATCTAACCGATCATGTACTGTTTCATCAGTTCTTGGTCGGTTTTTCTATTGAAACAAAAAATGTGGGGGAATCGTTGGTGGTTCGCTCACTTTTTAGTACTTTTGCAAGCAAATGAGATACAGCACGAATACACAAGGTGAATATGACCACTTTCAGGTGACGGAGGAACAACCTCTGTTGGAGTTCTTGTTGGCGAATGTCAAGCAGTCGAAGAACAAGATTAAGTTGACACTGCAGGGACAGGGCGTGAAGGTGAATGGTAAGACGGTAACACAGTTTGACTACATGCTTCTGCCAGGCATGAAGGTGGCTTTCTCGAAGACAAAGCGCAACCAGCAGGCCTTCAAGAGTCGCTATGTGAAGATTGTCTATGAAGACCGTTGGCTTATTGTCATTGAGAAACAACCGGGCATCCTGTCGATGGCTGGTGGCCATTCGTCGCTGAACGTGAAGACGGTGCTGGACGACTATTTCAAGAAGTCGCGCCAGAAGTGTACTGCACATGTAGTGCATCGTCTGGATAGAGACACCAGCGGTCTGATGGTTTATGCTAAGGATATGGAGACGGAACAGGTGTTGGAGCACAACTGGCACCAGATAGTCTATGACCGTCGCTATGTTGCTGTGTTGTCGGGTGAGATGGAGCAGGATGACGGCACCATCGAGAATTGGCTGAAGGACAATAAGGCGTATGTGACGTACTCGTCACCCGTAGATAATGGTGGTAAACTGGCTATCACCCATTTCCACGTGTTGGACCGCACTACCGACCACTCGCTGGTGGAGTTTAAGCTGGAGACGGGACGAAAGAACCAGATTCGCGTGCATGCCGCTGACATGGGCCATCCTGTTTGTGGCGACGTGAAATACGGTAATGGTGACGACCCGCTTCACCGCCTGTGCCTGCATGCATGGCTGTTGTGCTTCGAGCACCCATGGACGCACCAGCCCATGGAGTTTGAGACTACGATTCCTGCAACCTTTAAACACTTGTTCAAATGATAGCAGGCAACTTTACATACTATCTGGCGTTGTTAGCCTTAATCATTATTGGCGTGCTGGTAGTGAAAAGAGTAGCGTCGTGTCTGGTGAAGACCATCGTCACGCTGGTGCTGATTGCAATTGGCGTAGCGATTTACTGGCTCTATTTTAGAATTTAGAGAAGCAGTACCCCGATTGCTACGCAAAGCCCATAGACGAGCATGTTGCGCGCTGTTTCTCCCAGACACACATTGAGTTCGCGACCATGATTGATGTGTCGCATCTTCTGCCAGGTGAGCACGTGTAGCAACAGGTAGAAGAAAGGCAGTAGGAATGCAAGAATGTGTCCGTTGAGCCAGAAGACGATACCTGCCAAGACAGCTATGACGCCCAGCGACAGATAGAGCCATTCGGCGGCCTCTGCACCAATTTCCACCACCAGCGTCTTCTTCCCATCTTCGCGGTCGTTGTCGCGGTCACGATAGTTGTTGATGATAAGCAATCCGTCGATGACCAGTCCACAGGCCACGGAGGCAATGAACACCTGCCACGTGCACGTGTGCAACTGAATGTAATACGTGATGCAGACGGGTACAATGCCGAAGAAGACCACCACCAGCAGGTCACCCATGCCGATGTACGACAGATGCGTGGTGTAGAGGAAGCAGAACACGACACATAGGATGCCAATCATAATCATTTCCAGACCACCATACCAAATAAGTGGCAAGCCTACGATACAGGCGACGCACGTCGTCAGTGCAATGGCTCGTTTCATGGAGTCTATCTTCACCCAGCCTTGTGTGCAAGCACGTAGCGGTCCCAGGCGTCGGTCTATGTCGTCGTTACCTCTTGTGTAATCAAAGAAGTCGTTGATGAAGTTGGCGTCAATCTGCATGAGCAAGGCAAAAGTCAAGCAGAGTAGTGCAGCAGGCCATTTGAAGACGTTGGCAATGTACTCTTGCGCATCTACCCACGCCAATGCCAGCCCAATGATAACGGGAACAGCGGCCCCCGTCAGTGTCTTTGGTCGGGCGGCTAACAGCCATGCTTTCAGCGAGTCTTGTTTGATTTCGTTCTGGTTCATTTTCGTTACGAAATATCGTTATTTCGAATTGATCTCTTCTTGGAAAATCCTGTCGAAAACGGGACGCATCTTGTCTGGTTCTGCAATGAGCAGGCGCAATTCGTTGAGTTTGCGCTCGTTCTCTGAACCCTGTATCCACAGGCGTATGTAACCATTGACGGAGTATTTCTCGTCCATGTGTTTCATGAAGCGTTGCCAGTGGCCCTCTGTGTCCAGTTCCGGATAGTTGGACAACCCGTACTGGATGGTGCGTCGGATGACGGTTTCTGGTTCGATATCGCGGTCTGCCTCTGCCACTATCTTGCCATAGATGCTACGTGGAGCCCTTGATGCTGATGCCCGATGGTCCTCCACAGCCTCCTTCATCATAACCAGTTTGTCTGCTGAGAACCAGCGCTTCAGACGGGCGTCGGCCAAGAGAATCTTTCCGCTGGTCAGATGGTGGATGGCACGTGGTCCCGACAGTCCTAAGTCGTGGTAGGCGGCAATTGCATAGGCCATATCGAGGTCTGCCCCCGTCTTGCGAGCCAAGTCCAGCGACCGACGGATGACACGCGTCACGTGCTCCATGTTGTGTGCTTTGTCGAAAGCCGCATACTGAGGCAGTATCTGTGTCTCGACAAATTCCACGAGGTCAAGTGAAGGGTTGTTCGTCATAGCGCAATTAATTATAGAAGTTCCAAGAGACACCCAGTCGCATAATGCGGGTGTTAGTGGGATAGTGGGGAGTCAGGAAGTATTCTTTCGAGCCTGAGCTGGCGTTCACATGATTAAACGCAATGAAGAAGCGAGCGCGCTTCAGGTGCATGTTGGCATAGACGTCGATAAACGGATAGCCTCCGATGCGAACCGTGCTGGAGCCATTCTGCTGAACGGCAAACTGACCGATTTGCGGTAGATAGTCCGGTGCTTCATAGGTTGTGAAGTAGGTCATGCAACCACCAATTTCCACACCCAGTACGCGGGCAATCTTGAACTTCAAGTAGAGGTTTGTGAAGAGGTTCAGCGTGGGCAGTGGCAACACGCTCTTCATGCTGGCATTCTGGTAGGTCACAATGTTCTCCCAGTTCAGTGGGCCCAGTCTGAAGTCCTGCTTCAGTTGCAGTGTCAGCACGTTGATGTTGGTAGCCTCCTGGAAGACGCCGCCCGTCAGTGCCGTTCGTGTGCTGTCGCTATAGTTATAGCTCATGCCGAAGTACGTGTAGTTCTGTATCTCGTCAACGGCCACGCGCAAGGTAGTATGTGTCTTGTCATAGGAGAAGATACCCTCCAGATGCGTGCGTGTCTCAGGATTCAATGAGTTCTCCCACCAGAGGTGCTTGGAGTGGTAGTTTCTCTGGAAGTAGGTGGGCCTTATGCGTGAGAAGTTAGCCTTTGCCGCCAGTCGCACGGTGTCGCCAAACAATGGGAAGTTCAGGTCGGTGCTGAAATGGAGGTCCAGCTTTCCTGGGTCAGCACCCACCACGCCAATCTCGGCACCCACATTGAAGTGGAACGTGCGCCCCTGCGTCTTCGACAGCTTTCCACCCACCGTTAGGTCATATTCTGACTGGCGCTCCAGATGGTAGCCTGTCGCTCCGCTTTCTAAGTACGGCATCTTATAGTAGCGCTGTTCGTAGGCGATGAATCCTTTCAGACCCGCTTTCACGTATTTGTTGAAACCTTCGAGCAAGGCCAGCGCAAAGGTGTTCTTGATGCTGGTCATCTGGAATTTGTCATAGATGCCCTCGCCAGCGTAACTGCCTTCGTAGTCCGTATCGTAATACGTGTTGGCGTAATAATTCTTTGGCGTGGCGTATGCCTGATAGATGCGGTCGTAGTTGTTGATGTCGAGCGTGTGGATGATACTGGTGACAGGCACGTATTCGCGCTTCATATACTGTTCCAGGCTGTCCTTTTCGTGCTGAATGGTCAGTACGCTGTCGAGCGATTCCGCAGAGTCAATCTTGATGCGGGTGGTGTCTGGCTGTTGCGTGTCAGTAGCTGCTACGGGCTCATTGCCCATAATCTTCGCATCCGCTGGACGTCCGGCAGGCACATCGCTAATAGGTATGTCGATGGGGCGCCCTATTGACGTTTCCTCCTCGTCCATGTTCAGTCCACTCGTCTTGACATTGGCCTTGGCTGATGCCTCTGCAAACTTACGCGCCCTGATTTCTTCGTCGGTCATCTTTACTTTGCGATAGAAACCGATGTTGTATCTGTGCGACAGGAAGAGGTGCTGCGACGTGTTACGGTTCCAGTTTTTCTCCAGCACCGTGGGAATCTCGCTCTCTGTGTACTGTTCCGTAAACAGCTCAGGGTGAGTGATATAGTTGTCGTTGGTGATACCGCCATTCTCGTTGGCCTTGTGCTGATAGCTGGTGGCCAGTATGTGCATCTGGTATCGGTCGCCACGATAGGAACCGAACAGCGAGGCACGGAAGTGAGAGTTGCTCTGGTTCTTGTAGTAGCCGCGGGCGTAGTAGTAGTCCAAGTCAAAGCCGAAGCCCAGTCGCTTGTTGGCATTCACGGCAAATTTCGCATCGATATGGTCTTCACCGTTCTGCTTGTCACCGCAGTTGTCGTAGCTGATGTTCGTATAGGGCGACAACGTGTTCAGAAAGTGGAACTGGTCGGGCTCCTTGCGCATGTAGTCGTAACTGTCCACAAAGAAGAACTCGCTCTGCCTCTTGCGGTCTATGAAGATACGGCTCAGGCGAGGCGTGTAGTTACTACCTGTGGAGTTGTACTCGCCGTAGATTCCCGTATTATAGATGCTGTTCTGGTAGAGATGGGGCATCGTGTCGAGCTCACAAGGGGTGATGTCACCAAACAGGCGATCCACCGTCCACGCCCATACGCCTCTGGGAATTTCCTTATTGCTGGCCAGCGAGTCGCGCTTGTTGGGGTTGAAGTTTCCGTTGCTGTTGTAGGTCTGATTGACGTTGCCGTTCTCGTCCAGCGTTTGAAACGTTTGTGCCTGCATGGTGGTCATGCAGGCAATGAGTAGGAAGTATAGTGTGCCTCTTCTTATATTCATGTTGACTTAATCATTCTCAGTCCCGACTCGATGAACTTGATAATCATCGCGGCCAGAATAATATAGGTACCCGTCTCGCGACTTTGGGCATAGAAGATATACATGCCGATGGCTGCACCCAGAATGAAGATGAAGTTCAGCCAGTTGCGAATCACTTTCAGACTCATTTCAGCAGGCTCTCGAATTTGTTGAACAGGAAGTCCTTGCGGTCGATGGTCTTACGACGGAACTTGCCGGAAACGGGCAGCACGCGGGTGCCTTTCTTGTTCAGCGCTTCCTTGTCGGTAATCCAGTTCTCGGCCGTGTAGTTCTGGGGATTGCGGTTCTCGTCATAGACGTAGCGGATGTTGGCCATCTGGATGTCGGCCTTGCCATCGTAGCAACGGGCTTTGAGGGCATACAGCATGCGTGTCTGGTCCAGCATGATGGCTGTTGATTTGAAGACGAGCCACTCGTTGAACGTAGCGCCCAGCTCGTGCTTCTCCTTATCGTCTATCACGATGCGTGCCGACACCTGGTTCTTCTCGCCCGTCATCTTCTCCAGATAGGCTTTCACGATGTCGAACACCTGGTCGGCCGACTTGCCAGGGGCATTGATGGTTGTGCTGAACACCACCTTGCCGTTCTCCTCAGGCACGGCGCCCTTCAGGTACTTGGCGTCTTTGCTTACCTCTTTCTTTACTTCCGTTTCTTCCACCTCAGGCTTCTCCCAGGTGTTGGCTTGTGCCCACATGGTCAGTGGCATCACGGCCATCATGGCTATCAGAATCTTTTTCATTGTTTTGCTGTTTTATTTCTATTTTCGTGCAAAGTTACGAAATAATTCATAATTCATAATTCATAATTCATAATTATTTCGTTGCAGTAGTGTATTTTTTACTTTTCGCTTTTCTTTTTTCACTTTATTTAAGCTCCAGCTCCTTCTGCAGACGGATAATCTCGTCGCGATACTGGGCGGCCTGTAGGAAGTCGAGCTTCTTGGCGGCCTCCTTCATCAGGCGCGTCGTCTCGGCAATGCTCTTCTCCAGCTGTGGTCGCGTCATCTGTTCGATAATCGGGTCTGCAGCAAAGGCGGCAGAAGGCTGCTGACCTTTGGCTGTCAGTTTCTGACCATTGGCCTCGCGTTCCAGGTCAACCAGCGAGACGGTCAGTGCCTTCTTAATCTGGGTAGGCGTGATGCCGTGTTCCTCGTTGTATTTCAACTGCTTGGTACGACGGCGAAGCGTCTCGTCGATGGTCAGTTGCATGGAATGGGTGATGGTGTCCGCATACATAATCACCTTGCCGTTGACGTTACGTGCGGCACGTCCTGCCGTCTGCGTCAGACTACGGTGTGAACGCAGGAAACCTTCCTTGTCGGCATCCAGAATAGCTACCAGCGACACCTCTGGCAGGTCCAGTCCCTCGCGCAACAGGTTCACACCCACCAGCACGTCGAAGGTACCGTTGCGCAGGTTCTCCAGTATCTTTACGCGCTCCAGCGTGGTCACCTCGCTATGGATATACGCAGTCTGTATGCCGTGGTTCAGCAGGTATTCGCTCAGCTCCTCGGCCATGCGCTTGGTGAGCGTCGTCACCAGCACGCGTTCCTTGCGTTCTATGCGTTGCTGTATCTCGTCCATCAGGTCGTCTATCTGGTTCTCCGTGGGGCGCACTTCTATCTCTGGGTCAAGTAGTCCCGTAGGACGGATAACCTGTTCCACGACCACGCCCTCAGACTCCTGCAGTTCGTAGTCGGCAGGCGTGGCAGAGACGTAGATGACCTGTGGCGTCATCTCCTTGAACTCGTCGAACGTCAGCGGACGGTTGTCGAAGGCGGCAGGCAGACGGAAACCATACTCTACGAGGTTGGTCTTGCGAGCGCGGTCGCCACCATACATCGCGCCAATCTGCGGCACTGAGACGTGGCTCTCGTCGATGACCAGCAGGAAGTCGTCGGGGAAGAAATCCAGCAGACAGTAGGGGCGCTCGCCAGCCTGTCGCCCGTCGAAGTAGCGCGAGTAGTTCTCAATGCCCGAGCAGTGGCCCAGCTCCTTAATCATCTCCATGTCGTACTCCACGCGTTCCTTGATGCGCTGAGCTTTGATGCCGTCGCCCAGTTCCTCGAAGAAGGCCACCTGCTTCACCAGGTCGTCCTGAATCTGGCGGATGGCCGAGTTGGTCTGTTCCTGCGTGGTAGTGAAGAGGTTGGCAGGGTAGAGCTTATACTCCTGAAATGAGGCCAGCCGGTGCATATCCATGCTGTCCAGTTCCTCGATGGTGTCTATCTCGTCGTCCCAGAAAGTGATGCGCAACACAGCCTCCGAGTAAGCCATCGCCACATCCACCGTATCGCCCTTCACGCGGAAGCATCCACGCTTCAGCTCTATGTCGTTGCGGACATACAGTGCGCCTACCAATTTTCTTAACAATGCATTGCGGTCGATAATCTGTCCGCGATGTATCTCGATGATATTCTCGTTCAGCGCCACAGGACTTCCCATGCCGTAAATGCATGAAACTGAAGATACAACGATGACGTCTTTTCTTCCTGACATTAAAGCACTTACCGCACGGAGTCTCAGTCGGTCTATCTCCTCGTTGATAGCCAAGTCCTTCTCGATATAGGTGTCGGTAGTAGGCAGATAGGCCTCTGGCTGGTAGTAGTCATAATAACTGACATAATACTCCACCGCGTTCTCTGGGAAGAAGCCCCTCATTTCCTCATACAGCTGGGCGGCCAGCGTCTTGTTGTGCGACAGGATGAGCACGGGTTTACCTACGTTGGCAATGACGCTGGCAATGGTAAACGTCTTACCCGAACCCGTCACGCCCAGCAGCACCTGGGCCTTGTCGCCACGACGGATGCCGTCCGTCAACTGGCGGATAGCTTCAGGTTGGTCACCTGTCGGTTGGTATTGTGAGGTCAGAATATAGTCCATAAGTTGTGCAAAATTACAAAATTATTCCTAATTCCGCGCCTTGAATCCTAATTTTTATCAAAAAACTTTGTTTTTCTCAATATATTTATGTACTTTTGCACGTCAATTTCGAATATAGCATGAAGAAGAACGTTTTTCTCACTCTCTTGGCTGCTGTCTTGTTAGCAGGATGCACCAATGAATATAACAAAATATTGATGTCGAGCGACACGGCTTACAAATACGAATGTGCCAAGCAGTATTTTGCTATGGGCAAGTTCAATCAAGCCTCGCAGTTGCTGCAGGATGTGGTTATCGGACAGAAAGGCCGTTCTACCGCTCAGGAGAGCCTTTACATGCTGGCTTTGGCAGAGTACAACAATCGCGACTACGAGTCGGCCAGCCAGACCTTTAAGAAGTATTTCAGCAGCTACCCTAAGGGTGACTATGCCGAGCAGGCCTGCTTCTATATCGGACGTTCCCTCTTTGAGAGCGTGCCAGAGCCCCGTCTCGACCAGACACCTACCGTAGGTGCCATCACGGCTTACCAGAACTTCATGGACTATTTCCCAGATTCCAATCTCCGTGAAACAGCCCAGAAGCACCTCTTCCTGTTGCAGGACAACCTCGTACAGAAGGAATACCTCTCTGCCAAGCTGTACTATAACCTCGGCGGCTATTTCGGCAATATCAACGCCAATACCGAGTCTAACTACGAGGCGTGCATCATCACCGCCCAGAATGCGCTGAAGGCCTATCCCTACACCGACAAGCGCGAGGCCTTCTCCATCCTCATTATGAAGAGCAAGTACTACCTCGCCAAGAACAGTTCAGAGGCCAAGAGGGTAGAGCGCTATCGCGACGCTGAGGACGAGTGCTATGGTTTCCTCAACGAGTTCCCAGAGTCCAAGGAGGCCGAGACCGCCAAGGAATATATCGAGAAATGCAAGAAAATAACAAAAGATTAATTTTAGAATATGGATTACAAAAAGTCAAAAGCACCGGTAAACACCGTAACACGTAACATCATGGATCTCTGTGAAGAGACCGGCAACATCTACGAGAGCGTAGCAATCATCTCAAAGCGTGCCAACCAAATCAGTCTGCAGATCAAGGAAGACCTGTCGAAGAAACTGGCAGAGTTCGCTTCCTACAACGATTCACTGGAGGAAGTCTTCGAGAACCGCGAGCAGATTGAGATTTCACGCTACTACGAGAAGCTGCCCAAGCCCTCACTGCTGGCCACTCAGGAGTTTGTAGAAGGCAAGATCTACTGGCGCGACCCCATTCGCGAGCAGCAGGCCGCTAACGACTAAACCCGTCGGCAATCATGATTCAGCGCAAGCAATCGCTTTTCCTGCTCATCGCAGTCATCTTAGGTATGGTGCATTTCCAGGGCTGGCTGCTCTTTGGCATACAGATACTCGCATCGGCCATCGCGCTCATTGCCATCTTTATGTTCAAGCAGCGACCCCTGCAGGCCACCATGTGCCTCTTTGCCATCCTGGTCAACATCCTCTGGTACGTAGCCTTTGCCGTACTCATCCAGCAGGGAGCACTCCCCGAGACGTTGCCCCTCACTGCCACGTTGCCCATCATTTCAGCCATCTTCTGTCTCATGGCCCGTCGTGGCGTACTCGCTGACGAGAAACTGGTGCGTGCCGCCGACCGACTGCGATAAAGGCTGATAAGATACATAAGATAATATAAGAATCGCCCAGAGGACCCTTCCCCTGAGCGATTTTTCTTTCTGGAATAGAAAAACTGAGTAACGACTCCAAACTTAACAGGAAGACATGTAATGTCATATTATTGTAATACACGCTTTTCTTTTTTCTAGGAAAAATTCACTATCTTTGTCGCCAAAAAGCAGTAGAATGAAACAAAACGTATTGAAGAAATTATGAAAATACTTGTTGTCGACGATGAGCAGGATATCTGCGAGATACTGCAATACAACCTTGAAACTGAAGGGTTTGAAATTATGACTGCCAATTCGGCCGAGGAGGCTTTAGAGCTTCCTCTGCAAGAGTATGCACTGATTCTTTTAGATGTGATGATGGGTGAAATGTCTGGATTCCAGATGGCACGAAAGTTGAAGGCCAATCCCGCAACGGCACAGATACCCATCATCTTCATCACGGCTCTCGACGGTGAAGACAATCTGGTGAAGGGACTGAACATCGGAGCAGATGACTATATTGCCAAGCCGCTGAGTATGAAGGAAGTAAAGGCAAGAGTCCGTGCTGTGCTCAGGCGTTCAGCTCAATCACAGTCTCAACAAGACATTAGTAGTAGCACTGACAGCAGGATTTGTTACGAGGGCATCACACTCGACCTGAACGCGAAGACCATCACCCTTGATGGTGAGGAACTGGTATGCACGAAACTGGAGTTCGAACTATTGTCGTTCTTCCTGCAGCACCCCGGCAAGGTGTTCTCACGCGAGGACCTGCTGAAATACTGTTGGCCGCAGAATGTGCTGGTACTCGACCGCACAGTGGATGTCAACATTACCCGGCTGCGCAAGAAGATAGGCCGTTATGGCAAACAAATCAAAACACGTGTGGGTTATGGCTACTGCTTTGAAAAGTAAATCGTTCCAGCGCAACCTGCTGCTGAGCATTGGCGGCGTGTTTCTGCTCTTTGCCGTCTGCTTCAGCGTCTATCAATACCAGCGTGAGAAGGTGTACAAAATAGACATCTTGCACTCACGGCTTCAGATGTACAACTACGAGATGGTGCAGACGCTTGGCGAGGACAGCCTGACCAACAACCGCCTGTTTCGCGACTATGTAAAACACCAAAGCATGGAAGGACTCCGTGTATCCATCATCGATAAGAATGGGCGAGTTCTCCTTGACAGTTACGAAACTAATGTGGATTCGCTGGGCAACCACCTGCAGCGAACGGAAATCCAACAGGCGTTGCGCGACGGCAACGGCTACGACATCAAGCGCCTGTCGCAGTCGACCCACGCAACCTATTTCTATTCTGCCACCCTCTTCGGCAACGTCATCGTGCGTGCTGCCGTTCCTTATTCTGCCGAGTTGACACGCTCGCTTCAGGCTGACAATACCTATATTTATTATGCCGCCAGTCTGACACTGCTCCTGGGCATCGTGCTCTACTACATCACCCACCGCATCAGCCGCCACATCGGCTATCTGCGTGAGTTTGCCGTCAAGGCTGAACAGGGTGAGCAACTTGACCACGAATTGGAGCGTCGACTGCCCGACGACGAGTTGGGCGACATCAGTCACACCATCATCATGCTCTACTGGAAACTCCGTCATTCTGAGGAGGACAAGGTGCGCATCAAGCGCCAGCTGACTCAGAATGCCGCCCATGAACTGAAGACCCCCGCCTCCAGCATCCACGGTTTCCTGGAGAGTATCCTTGACCATCCGGAAATGCCCGATGACAAGAAGAAGCACTTCCTGGAGCGCTGCTATGCACAGAGCGAACGCATGAACAAGCTGCTGCAAGACATGAGTGCACTCACCAAGCTCGACGAGATGGACGACAACAAGTCTAAGACTCACGATGAATACCACCAAGTCAATGTACTGCAAGTCATACAGAGTGCGCTTGACGATACCGCTCTGCAACTTCAAGGCAAAGGCATTAAGCCATCGCTCAATGTGCCACAGCATGTCGAGGTGCAGGGCGACGCAAGCCTCCTCTACAGCATCTTCCGCAATCTTATTGACAATGCCATTGCATACGCTACAGGGGCATCTCTCCTGAGTATTTCCTGCACCGGCATTGAGCATGAAGGCCGTCATTTCTACGAGTTCACCGTCAGCGACAATGGCCCTGGTGTAGAGCCGCAACACCTCGGACACCTCTTCGAGCGTTTCTACCGCACCGACAAGGGACGCTCGCGCAAACTCGGCGGCACCGGCCTTGGCCTCGCCATCGTAAAAAATGCAGTTGCCGTTCACGGTGGAACAACAACTGCACAACTGACTCCTGGTGGAGGGCTCACCATCCGCTTCACCCTTGCAAAGTTCTAACGGAAAGCGCCCCGTTCGTTTGGGCGAATGGCGCATTGAACAAGGCTACGATTGTGGACGGTCCTCGTAGTCGTTGCTAAGGCCTTTGCCTGCCTGCACCACATTCATCACGTAGTCGCCGAGCTTTTCACACTCGGAGATGAAGTCGACGTAGAATACGCCGAGCTGATAGCCGTAGAGGCCTGCGTTGACGTCGTGCAGGTTCTGGTTCTTCAGCTGCGTGCGGTAGTTGTTGATTTCGTGCTCGATGTTGTACGAGGTGGTCGGACGGGAAACGGGCGTGGCGATGCGCTTCTGCATCTCGGCGAGAGCACCGTCCACGAGGCCCATCATCGTCTGCATGTGCTGCATCTGCTCAGGGGTGAAGGCGTCGTGGCAGTTCAGCCGATGGCGGTTCAGCGTGCGCCCCAGGTTATACACCGAGTCACCGATACTCTCCAGTTCCGAAATCTGGCGCAGCATCTTCTGAATCTGTGTCTTCGAGGCATCCGACAGTCGGCCCTCGCTCACCTTGTTCAGGTAGGCGGCAATCTCCATCTCCATCGAGTCGGTGATGTTCTCGTACTTCTCAATGCGCGAGAAGGTTTTGTTGAAGGCCACCTCGTCGCTCGTCTGCAACAGGTCGGTGACGAAGCCGAACATCCTATGGCAGCGCTCGGCAAAGTTCTGTATCTCCTTCTGGGCCTCCATGATGCTCAACTCGGCAGTGGAGAGCAGACCGCCGGAGATGAACTTCAGTCGGTGGTCCTCGTCCTGCTCCTTCATCGGCAGCACACGGCATACGAGCATCTCAATCTGATGGACAAAGCCGATGAGCAGCAGCGTGTTGATGATGTTGAAGGCGGTATGGAAGGTCGAGAGCTTGTAGAGGTCGTTGCCTCCGCCCAGCACGCTGTCTACAAACCAGCTGACGGCGTCGCAGGCAGGATAGAACACGATGAGGAACACCACCACACCGAAGACGTTGAAGAACATGTGGGCCAAGGCAGCACGGCGTGCCTGTGTGTTAGCCGTGAGCGACGCCATGACGGCGGTGATGGTCGTACCGATGTTCTGACCCATCGCCAGAGCCGCAGCCTGCTCGAATCCGAAACCGGGGATATTCATGCCGAAGAGCATCAGCGTGATGGCCATCGTGGCGGCAGAGGCCTGCACAATCATAGTCACCAGTGCACCCACGATGACAAACAGCAGGATGGTGAAGAACGAGTCCTGTGGCACATGGGCCAGCATGCCCGCCACCATGTCGCCGATGTTCATCGCCGTAGCAGCCTCCTGCAGGAACGACAGTCCCATGAATAGAAACGAGAAACCAAAGATGAACTCACCGATACTTTTCCTGTTGCCCTTTCCACTAAAGATTAATGGCATTCCAACTGCCAAAAGAGGAATAGCGAAAGCCGCGATGTTTACCTTAAAGCCTACGGCAGAGATAATCCACGCCGTTACCGTTGTGCCGATGTTCGCGCCCATGATGACACCGATAGACTGGGCAAGTGTCATCAATCCTGCATTCACAAAACTCACCACCATCACCGTCGTGGCACTTGACGACTGGATGAGTGCCGTAATCAGGATACCCGTCAGAACACCCATCACGCGGTTCTTGGTCATAGCCGCCAAAATGCTGCGCAGACGGTCGCCTGCAAACTTTTCAAGTCCTTCCGACATTGTTTTCATTCCGAAGAGGAACAACGCCAGAGAACCAATCAACGAGAAAATGTTGATAATTAATTCCATATATCTGTTTTCTATAATATGTCGCAAAGGTATGATAATCGTGTTACGACTCTATTACGCAGATATTACAACCTTGTTACAATTTACTCTTGTAACCTTTCCATCATATTATTGAAATATTAATGTAACATATTCCATCTACTTTTGCAGCAATAAAACCAAATACATAATACTGAAAATGAATAGAGAAAAGGCAGATAGAATCATCAGGTTATGCAATTGGATGAGATTCATCATCCTAGCATTGTTCCTTATATTAGTTTTTATTGGGTTAGGTAAAGTTCAGATCAGGGGACTCTAATGATTATTCAATAAGAAGCGAGTGAATTTTTGCTAAAAAGGTTGTATTGTTACAACCATATCAAAAAATAATTTGTATCTTTGCAGCACGATAGCTGCGAGAATGCTCCCGCTCGGCAAATGAGAACATGTTCTCTTTGCACTCGCTTAATCGCATCCTTGTGGCGTTAATATAAAAATTTTGTGATCGTATGAAGTATCTGAATATTAAGAAGGCATTGGCAGCATGGCAAAATTTACAACCATTGTCTGAAAAAGACAGGGATAGACTTAGCCGTCGTTTCACTGTGGACTTCAATTACAATAGCAATCATATTGAAGGTAATACGTTGACTTATGGTCAAACGGAAATCCTGTTGCTATTTGGTAAGGTAATTGGCGAGGCTGATGTGCGTGATGTACAGGAGATGACTGCGAGTAACGTGGGACTTCGTATGATGTCTGAAGAGGCAGCGGTGAAGGAGGTGCCTCTGACACAGAACTTCATCCGTACACTGCATAAGACCTTACTCCGTGAAGACTATACTGTGTATCGTGAGCTTCCTGGGGGCGTACAGACAAGCTATGTCATCCATGCTGGACATTATAAGACTCGTCCAAACAGCGTCATCACTCGCTATGGTGACCGATTCGAATACGCCTCACCAGAAGAGACTCCCAGTTTGATGACTGATTTGGTGGATTGGTATAACAAGGCAGAGCAGGAAGGAAAGCTTTCTCCTGTTGAGTTGGCTGCACTATTCCATTACAGATACATCCGTATTCACCCGTTTGAGGATGGAAATGGACGTATAGCCCGACTGATGATGAACTTTATTCTGACTCGTCACGATTATCCGATGATTGTAGTACGCAGTCGTAAAAAGAGTGAGTATTTAGAGGCTTTGCATCAGACTGATATTGAGGTCGGCCCTGTACCTGCAGATGGTGCACATGCTGATATAAAGGACATCAAACCATTCTTGAAATACTTTAATGAACTGGTAGCTACTGAGGTTTATAATGATGTACTCTTTGTGAGTGAGCATGATGAAAACGTGTGGTGGTATGATGGTGAACGGATAGCTTTCCGTACACCAAACTATACGAAGATACTGAATGCTATGCGAACACAACCTACGCTTACATTAGCTGATATGAAAGAGGTAACAGGCATCAGTATTGCTGCTATTCAAAAACTCCTTGACCAGTTGATTCAGAAGAAGTACGTTGAACGTGGAGAAAAAGATGGAAGTTGGAGAGTGTTTGTGACTCAGTAAAGTATAATAATTATATTAAGGGATGAGGCAATCAAAGGGACAGGTCTGAAGTGAACCTTTAAGTTGTGTCCAACTTTCTGGGTTCACTTCATCCCCGTGTGCACTCGTGTTATGATACTTGTGGACGCCTTCTGTAAAGCCGTTGAGGGGACAGAGTAACGGAAAAACTATCAGAACTATCAGAAAAACTATCGGATGCACCCTATACTCCTTGGGGTGCATTCTTTTTGTCTTTACTTTTGCAGCGTCTTGGCCGAGACACATGTGTAATATAAAGTAAAGATGATGACAATGACAACGAAAACAAAAACGAAAAGTCAGGAGACGCAGAAGGAGCGTAAGAAGAATTGGAAGGAGGTCTATGCCTCGGTGGAAGACATCCAGCAGTTCGAGACGGCACGCTCTGAACATGAACTCATTGACGAGTACTTCCGTCAGCCTGTCGGCATAGAGGGTGGCGAATACCTGCCCGCATCAGTCATCTTGCAGCTGGTGGGTGGTACGAGCATGAAGGATATCAATGCCACCAAGCTGGGACGTGCCCTGACAGCCATGGGCTTCGAGTCCAAAATGACAAGGGGCATCCGTCGCTATCGTGTCGTACGCCGCTCAACCTCGGAGATGCAGCAACATCGTCAGCTGCAAAACGTAGACTTAGAAAGTGGTGGTGTGGTGGAGTAGGTGGAGTGGTTTTTAAAAACTCCTTGCGTACATATACACACACGTACGCGAGAAAGTTTAGAAAATATATACACCAACCACACCACTACACCACCCTATCAACAAAACGAAAAAAGCAAAATAACAATGAACAAACCAATAATTTTCAACCCAGAAATACGCCTGTCGGAGCACTTCCGGCTGGGCGAGTTCACCAAGAGTATTACTGCCGAAAGGCTCCGCATCGTCAACGAACCAGGCTACGAGCAGATACTGGCACTGCGCCACCTCTGCAAGCGCTGCTGGTGGACGGTCTATGGCCGCCGCCTTCGTGAGCGCTACATCCTGAAGCAACAAGAAGCTGAGAAATACAGCTAGTACGTATCGTTATACAGCTAATACGCACGCGTATTAGCTGTATTTACCATCCTGGTACAGCTGATTTGCGCACGTATCAGCTATATTCCTCCGCCAATAGTTTTTAGTATAGCACACCGTAGGGGAAAACCTTGGAATTCGGCAAAAAATGTTGTAACTTTGTACTCGCAATTGAGATGCATCACGTTGCACAGAGAGAACTTTAAACTTTAACCCTTAACCTTTAACCTTTTAACCCTTAAAACTATGAGTGTATTTTACAGATTGCATCAAGACCAGAGTACCGGTACCAAACGTTCAGGGAAGTGGTACGCCCGTGCAGTGCTGACAGCAGTGACAACCACGCTGGGTGTTACCAGCTGTATGTAAAGGAAAGGCGCTTGGCAGATGCTCAGCGCTTTTTTCGTAAATGACAATAAAAACAAAAAAAACGTTTTTTGTTTTGTATTGTGCTCATTTGTTCGTATCTTTGCAACAGAATATTACACTAATTGAGAGATGATGAAGAAATACGTATTTCTGGCAATGACAGCACTGCTGTTTGGCACGACAACAGCAAAGGCGGAGAATGCACCGGAATGGCGCAATCCGCAGGTGAACCAACAGAACCGTGAGGCACGGCGTGCGAACTTCTTCGCCTTCGAGAACGAAGAGACGGCGAGGGTGGGAGAGAAGGCGCAGTCGAGCCGCTACCTGTCGATGGAGGGCACGTGGCGCTTCCTGTTTGTGAAGAACCATCAGGATGCACCCAAGAACTTCTGGGCATTGAACTATGACGACACGCAGTGGGAGGACTTCCCCGTGCCTGGACTGTTTGAGTTGAATGGTCACGGCGACCGCATTTACAAGAATGTGGGCTATGCGTGGTGTACGACATTCGACAGTAATCCGCCGTACATTGGCGAGACGGAGAACTATACGGGTTCGTATCGTCGTGAGTTCGTGTTGCCCGAGGGCTGGCAGGGTCAGCAGGTGCTGTTCCACGTGGGTTCAGCCACCAGCAACCTGAAGGTATGGGTGAACGGCAAGTATGTGGGCTACTCGGAAGACTCGAAGGTGGCGGCAGAGTTTGACATCACGAAATTCGTGAAGAAGGGCAAGAACCTGATTGCCATGCAGGTGATGCGCTGGTGCGACGGCTCATATCTGGAGGATCAGGACTTCTGGCGCTTTACGGGAATTGCCCGTGAGGTTTACCTCTATTCCCGTCCGAAGGTGCACATCGAGGACATCGTGGTGACGCAGGACTTGCAGGGCGACAAGGCGATGCTGAACGTGGACGTGAAAGCTACGGGAAGTCCGAAGATTACTATGGCGCTGTATGACCCCGCAGGCGAACTAGTGGCTGAGGGTATCAGCAAGATGGCCGAGTTTAACAACGCGAAACCTTGGTCGGCAGAAACGCCCAACCTCTATACGCTGTATATCACCGCCAGCAAGGGCGACAAGGTGCTGGAAGTGGTTCGTCAGAAGGTTGGCTTCCGTCATATTGAAATCAAGGAAGGTCAGTTGCTGTTGAACGGTCAGCCTATATTAATAAAAGGTGTAGATCGCCACGAGCTGGACCCCGATAATGGTTATGTGGTGTCTGTAGAACGCATGAAGCAGGACATCCAGATTATGAAACAGCTGAACGTCAATGCGGTACGTACCTCTCACTATCCTGACGATCCGCGTTGGTATGAGCTTTGTGATGAAGCTGGTCTGTATGTTGTTGCTGAGGCCAATCTGGAGAGTCACGGCATGGGTTACGGTGAGAGTACGCTGGCTAAGCGTGAGGACTTTCAGCAGATGCACCTGGAGCGCAATCAGGGCAATGTGCTGACGCTGCGCAACCACCCCAGCATTATCATCTGGAGTATGGGCAACGAGGCGGGCTATGGTCCTAACTTCGAGAAGTGCTACGACTGGATAAAGACGGTGGACAACCGTCCCGTGCAGTACGAACAGGCAGGACACTGGGGCAAGACCGATATCTTCTGTCCGATGTATTTCGGCTATGGCGACTGCGAGAAATATGCGCAGTCCGATAATCCCCGTCCGCTCATCCAGTGTGAGTATGCCCACGCCATGGGTAACTCGATGGGTGGCTTCAAGGAGTACTGGGACCTCGTGCGCAAATATCCGAAATACCAGGGTGGCTTCATCTGGGACTTCGTGGACCAAGGCTTGCGCGACAAGAGTCCTATCACGGGTAAGGAGATATTCACCTATGGCGGTGACTACGGTCGCTATCCTGCCTCGGACTATAACTTCAACTGTAACGGTATTATCGCTCCCGACCGCAGACTGAACCCGCACGCCTACGAGGTGGGCTATTACTACCAGAACGTCTGGATTAGTGATAAGGGCTTCAAGGAAGGCCGCATTGAGATTTACAATGAGAACTTCTTCAAGAGCCTTGACGACTTGGAATTGGAGTGGTTCGTCGGTGGTGCAGGAAATAGTCATCATGGAGGCAACCGCCCTGATGGCATGACGTTTGGTCATGGTGGCAAGATGGAAATCAGCGGCATTGCTCCACAGCAGCGTAAGGTCTTTACCATCGAGGCTATGCAGAAGACCATTGCCCGTGTGCTGGGCCATCATGGTGACCAGGAGCTCTTTGTCAGCTTCCAGCTGAAGGCCAAGGACGACAATCAGCCTTTCGTCAGCAAGGGACAGGTCGTCGCACGTCAGCAGTTTGTGCTCAATCCCTACCAGTTCCCAGAACTGACCGCTGAGCAGGCCGCTGTTGCTAAGGAGGAAACCAAGAGCTACGTGAAGCTGACAGCTGGCGGTACCGTGCTGACCATCGGCAAGCAGTCGGGCATGATTGACTATCTGGATGTGGACGGACAGCCGATGCTGACAGACCGTCAGAGCATTGCACCAGAGTTTTGGCGTGCTCCTACGGACAACGACTATGGTGCCTGGATGCAGCGCCGCTTCGCCCAGTGGAAGGCGCCACAGATGAAGGTCGCAAGCTTTACCGTGGGTGACAATTCCGTTGTCGCCGAAATAGACATGCCCGACGTGCAGGGCCAGCTGACGATGACTTATACGCTGCAGGCCGACGGCGCCGTGCTGGTTCGCCAGCAGATGAAGGTGGCTGACGACGCCAAAGAGTCGTGGCTGTTCCGTTACGGCATGCAACTGCAGATGCCTAAGCAGTACGACCAGATACAGTACTACGGTCGTGGCCCGCACGAGAACTACTGCGACCGTAACAGTTCGGAATTCATAGGCAATTATAAGAACAAGGTGAAGGATGAGTACTTCCCCTATATCCGTCCGCAGGAGTCGGGCAACCATACCGACGTGCGTTGGTTCCAGGTGACTGACGGCACGCGTGGTCTGAAGTTTGAGAGTAACGCGCCGATGGAGTGCTCGGCACTGCCATACCTGGTGGAAGACCTCGACGCAGGCATGCATAAGGACCATCGCTGGGGACAGCATAGCGGCGACCTCGTGGAGCGTCCGCTGACACAGGTGCACATCCAGCAGAAGCAGATGGGACTGGGCTGTGTCAACTCGTGGGGCGCATGGCCGGAGAGACCCTATATGTTGCCTGCCAAGCAGGGTTACGACTTCACATACAGGATAATACCTGTGAAATAATTAAGATTTAAGAATGAAGAGTTAAGAGTTAAGAATGTTAAAAAACGGTAAGCGGAAGCAAATTCTTAATTCTTAATTCTTAATTCTTAATAATTCTTTGTACCTTTGCACCCGCTTTTACGAGATAAGAGCATGAAATTCAATTTTTTAACAACAAAAACAAACATTTAAACAATGGCAACAAAAATCAGATTGCAGCGCGGCGGACGTAAGAGCTATGCTTTCTACCGCATCGTTATCGCTGACGCTCGTGCACCACGTGATGGTCGTTTCACTGAGAAGATTGGTACTTACAACCCAAACACCAACCCTGCCACAGTAGACCTGAATTTCGAGCGTGCACTTTATTGGGTCGAGACTGGTGCACAGCCTACCGACACTGTTCGTAACATCCTCAGCCGTGAGGGCGTTTACCTGATGAAGCACCTGAAGGGTGGCGTAAAGAAGGGCGCTTTCGATGAGGCTACCGCACAGAAGAAGTTCGACGCCTGGAAGGCTGACAAGCAGAACGGTCTGAACAAGATCGCTGAGGCTGAGGCTAAGGCTAAGAAGGACGCTGCTGCTAAGGAGCTGGCTCAGGAGAAGAAACTGAACGAGGAGATTGCTAAGAAGGTAGCTGAGAAGAAGGCTGCTGAGGCTGCTGCTAAGGCAGAGGCTGAGGCTGCTGAAGCTGCTGCAGAGGCTCCCGCTGAGGAGGCTGCTGCTGAAGCACCTGCTGCTGAGTAATTGTCAACGATTCCAGAAATCAACGTATTGCATCGCGACTTTTATGAAGTCGTGATGCTTTTTTATGTACTCAACGCTCTGGCGTTTCAGCTCTGGGATACGTTCAGGGTGCAACACCAACTGTTCCAGTTCGTGATAGACGCTATCGTAGTTTGGTTCGACATTGACTATAGGGCGCAAATCCTTCTCACCCAGAATTTCGTAGTTCTCAATTTCTCCACCTCCCACAACAACGATTCCCTTCGACATTGCCAAGAGTGCATTCATCGCTGGTGTATAGGCATACAACTGATCTAATAGGACATCACTGCTGTCCATCAGGTGCTGGTACTGTTCGAAGGGAACACCTTCAGTCTTGATGAGTACTGCCTGCTGAGGGTATTTTCTGACAATTTCTTCAGCAGCAGCCAACATAATGTCTGTCCCCTTATAGGCAGATCTTTGCTTACTAATGCCAATAAAGATTTTGATGGGTGTATTTGAGGTCAAAGGTGTAGGCAACGATGCAGGAGTTATAGGATAAGGAATAAACTGCGTTTTCTCAGGGAAATTTGATCTGTAGCAGACATCATATTCATAGAGACCCGTAATGATTCCGTCGCAGTCGTTTGCAATCAGCATATTCAAGTGTTCCTTGGCAGTTCCTAGCCAGTCTGCACACTCCTTCAAGGCGTCCTTGTTGGTACGCAATTCGTCTCCAATGTTGAAGTCACTATAGCGTAGTGGCTTATGGTTGATACACTCATGAACCCAGTAATAGTCCATACCAAAAGCTCCCAAAAATACGCGCTTATTATGATGTCGCAAGTAACGATAGAACCAGAAAAGCCGCTCGGCTTTCAGTTCGAAGAACATAGGATTGATGAGTTGAACTACGTCGTAGCCTCGCATCTTTGGTAATAGCGACCAAAGTTTGAGTATCAGAATGATACCACCGATTTTTCCTGCTTTGCGTGCCACATCAATATCGCGCGGATAGTCCTTCCAGAAGTCACCATTGGAGACGACACACACTTCATGACCAAGATTTCTCAGTCCTTGAGCTAAAGTCCAATGGACATTACTATATTCACCAAGCAGTAATATCTTCATAGTTATGAAATGTTGTTGAATATTTATATGCGAGTTGGTTTTTTAAATAAATGGATTAGTTGACTTATCCTACAAAGCGTTTTAATTCCAAACAAATTAAGGAAAATAGCCTTAAATTTCAACGCTCCTTTTATGTTTCGAATGTTAATCCGTCTTGAAGGGATAATTATTTCTTTTCTGTTTTTTCCCCAGACATCTATTTGTATGTTGACCATACGCATATAATAATAGTCATCTATGGGCATGCCATTGTTGATGTTTGCATCTAATAGTTGTGCCAAATCCTTGCCATTTGCTCTTGCTGTAATTCCATGTGTGTTATTAGTATAATGGTAAAATCCATGACTGCAGGTACGGACTTTATTGCATTTGCGAAGTAATATAGGAAATATGTAGGCATCCTCGAAAACTTTGCCTTTGGGGAATTTTGTGTCATAAAACAACTCTTTTCGATAAATTTTATTGCAGGCATATGTGTGGGTATATGCCCTTTCTTTTATCCAATAGTCGTCAATGTTTTCATAGACTCTGTCTTGAAGTTGTAGGCGTCCTTCAATACTATATTCCATTATGTCACAATCAATAAAACTATCTATTAGTGGAACTAATGTGTTATCTGATAACCAGTCATCAGAGTCAACAAAGGTGACAAAATTGCCTTTGGCTATATCTAAGGCTGCATTACGTGCATCGCTCAGTCCGCCATTTTTCTTATGAATAACTATAATGCGGTTATCCTTCTTTGCCCATTCGTCGCACATTTTGGGACAGTTATCTGGTGAGCCATCATCCACAAGAATGACCTCCATATTTGTCAAATTTTGCCGTAGTACACTCTCTACACAGCGGTCGAGCGTGGCTTCTACACGATAGACGGGAATGATGACAGTTAGTTTCATGTGCACAAAATTACATTAAAATAACGGAAAATCAAAATTTTTGTTGTACTTTTGCATTCGCTAAGTAAGAAAAATTATGAAAGAGCAACGCGACGAGAGCTACGGTCACGTACTGAAATACACCAGCCTGTTTGGAGGCGTGCAAGGTTTTGTCATCTTGATAAGTCTTGTGCGCAATAAGGCTATGGCGCTATTGTTGGGTGCTGGCGGTATGGGACTGAATGCGTTGCTGCTATCCATGCAGAAGTTTGCCTCGCAATGTACCAATCTGGGCATCTCGTTTGGTGCTGTTCCTAAAGTCTCTGAACTCCACGAGCAACAGGCCGAGGAACAGTTACACTACAACATTCAGATTATCCGACTGTGGAGCCTCATTGCTGCAGTACTGGGCTTCTTGTTCTGCATTGTCGTCAGTCCGTTGATGAATGAGGTGTCGTTCACGTGGGGCGACCACACGTTGCACTATGCTATGCTGGCAATATCGGTGGCCATGATGGCTGTTACTGGTGGCGAGACAGCTATCATGAAGGCTACGCGACAGTTGGGTAAGTTGGCACGTACTCAGATATATACTGTTATTGCCACGCTCATCGTCTCTGTACCGCTATACTATTTCTATGGCCATTCGGGTGTCGTTCCTGCTATTGTATTGATTGCTTTTGCCACAATGCTTATCACCATTGCCTATTCCTATCGCACGTTCCCGTTCCGCTTTGATTTCCGTCGAAGCATGCTACGCGAGGGTGCTGGTATGATACGTCTAGGACTGGCTTTCGTATTTGCTGCAGCTGTTGGCAGTGCCTCTGAAATGGCTATTCGTGCTTATCTGAATGTGGTGGGCAGTCTTGACGAGGTCGGACTATATAATGCCGCCTTCATGATTACCATCACCTATGCCGGTATGGTGTTCTCGGCCATGGAGTCAGATTTCTTCCCACGATTGTCGGGTGTGGCCAGCGATATTGAGGCAACAAACAATACGGTCAACAAACAGATTGAGGTATCGTTGTTGCTGTTGGCACCGATGTTGGTAGCACTGTTGATGTCGTTACCCCTGCTCATCCCCATGCTCTTTAGCAGTGAGTTCCTGCCTGTCGTAGGTATGGCGCAGGTGGCTGTATTGGCGATGTATTTCAAGGTGCTCACCCTTCCCGTGGCATATATCACGCTGGCACGTCGCCAGTCGCTTCCTTACCTGGTGCTGGAAACCTCCTATTTCGTCGTGCTCATCGTGGCAATTGTCATGGGGTATCGTCTGTGGGGTATCTGGGGAACAGGTGTTGCTATTGTCATAGCCCATGTGGCTGAGAATTTCTTTGTGACAGGCTATGCCACATGGAAGTTTGATTATCGCACTACATCGTCGGTCATGCGCTATGCCGCCATCCAGATGACGATAGGTTTTGCGGCCTATGCCGTTACGCTACTTACGGATGGCTGGCTTTACTGGATAACAGAAGCCGCACTGACGATTGTCAGCACGGCTTATTCTGTTCACATCCTGCGTCAGAAGACGCATCTGTGGGAACGCTTGCGTAGCAAACTTAGAATCTGAAGTCCATCTCTAAGTCTACGAGGTTGTAGTCGTGTTTCTCCAGTTTGCGGTCGTTGATGCGTGCATACTCCAGGTGCATCTCCAGATTCTTTGTGAAGAAGTAGTTGAGACCAGCTTCGTATGAAGTCTTGGCGGTGTCCCATTCCTTCTGTGCACGATAGCACTGGTAACGGGCCTTTGCGTGAAGCTTACCCTTGATGATGGGCACGATACCGAAGACATACCAACCATCGGCCTTGTCGCCCTTGGTGTAGTCAATGGTGCGCACGTTGTTGCCTGCTGAAGCAGCGCCCCAACCCTGAGAGTGCAGATACTCAGAACGGAACATGTATTCGCCCTGAGAGTACTCAGCAGAGATAGCATAGCGGTTCTTGCCAACGCTGCAGGTGGTGTTGGTGTTTGGATCAAGCATGTTGCCACGGCTACCCGTCCATCCGAAAGCACCGATGCGCAGACCCTTGATGGGCATCACCCAGATACCACCGATAATATCCTTGCGATTGTCCGCATCCTTCTGGTTGACACCCTCACCATTGTAGATACCAATCTGATAGTGGAACAGGCGGCGTCCGTCAGCATTGGGGAACAGGTCACCAGAGAACTGGATACCGATATCACGACCACCAGAGCTCTTCTCGCCAGTACGGTCTCCGAAACCTGACAGGTTGTTGATAACGTCTGCATAGCCACGCCAGCCCTGCGTAATGGGGTGGGTGGGGTTCTCATACGTGAAGGCGCGCTTGAACTGTCCGGCACGAATCTTGAACTCAGGATACTTGCGCCATTCTGCATAGAGGTCTACCAGCTGAACGGTGGGCTGACCAGGACCTGTGGCGTTGGTTCCCTGAATCTGGGCACGCCAGTCGAAGTCGCCAATCTTACCATCAAGGATGAAACGGGCCAGACGCAGGTTGAAGGTGTTCGACTTGGCATCTTCCTGGTCAGTGCCTTGATACTGCAGCATGCCGTAACCGCTGAACTTGATGTTGTTTACCCACTGGGGTACTTCAATCGTGGTCTTCTCTTGTGCATTGGCGTTTAATGCTAATGCCATAAAGGCTAACATGAAGTAATTTTTCATAATACGTTGGGTTTAAGTTATTTATCTTTTAATGAGTAATACTACATTTTCGACATGCGGCGTATGCGGGAACATGTCCACAGGTTGCACCTCAGCCACCTTGTACTGCTCGTCCATCAACTGTAAATCACGAGCCTGCGTAGCAGGATTACAGCTGACATAAACGATGCGTTCAGGTGCGGCATTGAGGATGGTCTTCACGACGTCGGGGTGCATACCTGCACGTGGTGGGTCGGTGATAATCACGTCTGGGCGCCCGTGCTCCTGAATGAACTCATCAGTCAGGATATCCTTCATGTCGCCAGCATAGAACAGCGTGTTCTCGATGCCGTTAATCTGTGAGTTAATCTTTGCGTCCTCAATAGCTTCAGGCACATACTCGATACCAATCACCTGCCTGGCTTTTTTTGCCACGAAATTAGCAATGGTGCCTGTGCCAGTATAGAGGTCGTAGACCAGCTCATTGCCAGTAAGGTTGGCGAATTCTCGGGCTACGGAGTACAGATGGTATGCCTGCTCGGTATTCGTCTGATAGAACGACTTCGGACCCACCTTGAATTTCAGGTCTTCCATCAGTTCGAAGATATGGTCAGTGCCCTTGAACGTCAGTATCTCCTGATCGCCAATGGTATCGTTACATTTCTGATTGTCCAGATACATCAGTGACGTAATCTGTGGGAACGTGTCAGCAATATGCTGCAACAAGTCTTTAGCCTCTTTTTCACCACCTGTCTCGTCGTAGTGGAATTGGATGATAACCATCAATTCACCGCTGGCACTATTGCGGATAATGATATCCCTCAAGAGTCCTATCTGTGCACGCAGGTCGAAGAACGAGATGCCATGCGCTATGGCGTAGTCGCGAATGTCATTACGTATCTGATTGTGCAGGTCGTCCATCAGCCAGCACTTTTCAATGGGCAGTATCTTGTCGAAGGCTCCTGTGATGTGGAAGCCGATGGCGGGCGTGTCCTTTACCAGTGTTTCGTCCTTCAGTTGTTCGCTGGTCAGCCAGCGTTTATTAGCACAACCGAAGTCTAGCTTGTTGCGGTACTCCTGCGTCTTTACGCTACCCAGAATAGGACGGAACTCAGGCAACTCCACCTTGCCGATGCGATGCAGCTGGTCATACACCTGTTGCTGTTTGAACTTCAACTGCTCCGGGTAAGGCAGGTTCTGCCACTTACAACCTCCACACACGCCAAAGTGCTGGCAGAAGGGGGTTGCGCGTACCCTACTATATTCTACGAAGCGCACCACTTCGCCTTCCGCAAAGGAGTGCTTCTTGCGTCTGATTTGTACGTCGCACACGTCGCCAGGCACACAGAAGGGTACGAAGACCACCAAGTCCTGCCAATGGAACAGGCACTTGCCTTCAGCGGCGACAGCCTCTATTGTTACGCCCTCCAGGAGCGGTAATGGTTTCTTGTTTCTTGCCATTCTTTCGTAATTTTGTTGCAAAGATACAAAGAAAAAGTGATTCTGCCAAATTTACTTGTCATTAACCAGTGTATTGAACAAATCCATCCAACGCTGCATGATGGTCTCACACGAGAAACGCTGTGCCATCTCGCGCGCTTTCTCGCCCATCAGTCGGCGACGCTCGGCATTGTCCATCAACAGTGTCAACGCACTGACATACGCCTTGTCTTCGTTCAACGCTATCAATAGGCCATTAACCCCGTTCTGAATGATATTTCGTGGGCCATAGGGACAGTCGAAAGCCACAACAGGCAGGCCAATAGTCATTGCCTCAAGCAGTACCATGGGGAAACCTTCGGTGTGTGAAGTCATCATGTAGATGCTGGCTTCGCTGTAGGCCTTTGTTACGTCGTTAGTATTGCCATGAAGAAGTATCTTGTCATTCATCTGTGCCTCTTCAATGCATTGTCTGACGTGTTCACTTTCTGGTCCGTCGCCATAGATATCGAGTTGCCAGTCTTGATGCTCTTTTACTGCTTCTTTCCATAGTCTCGCCATTCTGGGGTAGTCCTTGGCAGGTACCAGGCGTCCCAAAGCCACACAACGTTTTGTGTCGTAGTCCGGCTGTTTGTTGCAACCTATCGTCGTAAAGTTGGGAATGACCTCCACCTGTTGTGCTTGCGTAAAGAATTGAGCATCCTCAGGAGTCAGCGTTACTACGACATCCGTACGGCGTTGCAGGGTGCGCAATAACCAGGCATGCTTCATGGTTGCCGCTGAGTGGTGTAGCTCGAAAATGGTCTTACCCACATGTTTGCCGAAGGTGGCGAGCATAGCACCAATCACCCACGACAGTACGGTGACGTCAGGTTTCAGGCGTTTCACCAACTGGTTATAGCGCCATACGACAATCGGGTAGGTGATTCCTCCCTTCACCATCTGTGCGTCAATGTGTTCTATGTGAACCCTGCTGTCAAGATTGAATACAGGTCTCTGCTGGTCTTTCCATACCAACAACAAGGTAACCTTGATGTCCTCCTGACGTGCCAGCCAATTGATTTTGTCGGCAAAGATACGCTCCATGCCCCCAACACCTGACATTTTCTCTATGACGTACAAAATGTGCATTACCTGTTGTCGTTTCGTTATTCTTCGGCAAAGATAATAAATAATTCTGAATTATGCATTATCAATTATGAATAATTTTGTACCTTTGCAGACGATAAGTCAAAAACCGGAAACAAAAGTGTATAGTATTGTCATTCCTCACAAGAATACAGCCAGTCTGCTTGAACGCTTGCTGGACAGCATCCCGTGGGTGCTTTCGCCACAGGTTATCGTGGTTGATAACAACAGTAGCGACGAGGAATTACAACAGGTTGAGATGCTTCGCCAGCGCTTCGATTTCCTGCTTTGTCACAGCACTGGCTGTGGCGCAGGCGATGCCCGTAACGTCGGATTGCAGCAGGCTACGGGACAGTGGGTACTCTTTGCCGACTCTGATGACTATTTTATGCCGGAGGCTTCCAACCTTATCAGTGCTCATGCAGACGATAGTGCAGACATCGTGTTCTTTGATGTTGTCAGTGCTTATTCCGAAACGTTGGAACCTGCGTATAGGGACCGTTCCGTCAAGCTGCTCTTCCAACGCTATCACCGTGAACACGACAATCCTGATGTCTTTCGCTGTCTGTACACCAATCCGTGGGGAAAGATGATTCGTCGGCAGTTGATAATCGACAACGACATTCGTTTTGAAGACATTCCCTCAGGCAACGACTGCTATTTCTCTGTCGTCGCAGGACTGACAGCCAGGCAGGTTGCCGTTGACGAACGACCGCTCTACTGCATCACCGTGCGTCCTGGTAGCATCACGTCGACCCTGGATCGTGAACATCTGGAGAGTAATGGGCAGTCGCGACTGCGTGTCAATCGTCTGTTGCGCCAACGTGGATATGGTCGTTACCAGCTCTCCGTATTATATTATATAGGTATGGCACGGTGCTTCGGATGGCGCTATTTCCTGCATGCTTTCTACGAGAGTTGTCGTCACGGAAACCGCCCTTGGGTGGGTGTCTCCAGACTGCTAAAACCAGACACTCTAGGAGGTATTCATTATAAACAAAAATAAAAAAGGAAAAATTATTTGCATAAATAAAATTTTTATTGTATCTTTGCAGTCCAACTGATAAATACAACAATTTATTACTTAATAATACACAAACTATGAGTCAAAAAAGAGTTTACCTCTTCGGTAATGGTAAGGCCGAAGGTAATGCAAAAATGCGTGAGGAACTTGGTGGTAAGGGTGCAAACCTTGCTGAAATGAACCTTATTGGTGTACCTGTTCCTCCAGGTTTCACAATTACAACTGACTGCTGTAACGAGTACTACCAAGTAGGACAGCAGAAAATTATGGAACTGCTGAACGATGACGTAATGGCGGCTGTCAAGCACATTGAGAACCTGATGAACTCAAAGTTCGGTGATAAGGAGAACCCACTATTGGTTTCTGTACGTTCAGGTGCTCGTGCGTCGATGCCAGGCATGATGGATACCATCCTGAACCTTGGTTTGAACGATGAGGTAGCTGAAGGTATGGTCAAGAAGACTAATAACCCTCACTTCGTTTACGACTCTTACCGTCGTTTCGTCCAGATGTACGGTGATGTGGTGTTGGAGATGAAACCCGTAAACAAGACAGATATAGACCCATTTGAGGAAATCATCGAAAAGGTAAAGAAAGAAAGTGGCGTCGTTCTGGATAAGGACCTCTCCGTAGAGGATTTGAAGAAACTGGTGAAACTGTTCAAGGAAGCCATCAAGGAGCGTACTGGCAAAGAGTTCCCCAACGATCCTATTGAGCAACTCTGGGGTGCCATCTGTGCAGTATTCCGCAGTTGGATGAACGAGCGCGCCATCCTCTACCGTAAGATGGAAGGTATCCCCGACGAGTGGGGTACTGCTGTCAGCGTTATGGCTATGGTATTCGGTAATATGGGCGACACTTCAGCCACTGGCGTATGCTTCAGCCGCGATGCTGCCAATGGCGAGAACCTGTTCAATGGTGAGTATCTGGTTAACGCTCAGGGCGAGGATGTTGTAGCTGGTATCCGTACTCCCCAGCAGATTACCAAGATTGGCTCTCAGCGTTGGGCTCAGCGCGCTGGCATTTCCGAAGAGGAACGCGTAGCAAAGTATCCTTCTATGGAGGAGGCCATGCCTGAAATCTATGCTGAACTGAATGGCATTCAGGACAAACTGGAGCACCACTATCATGACATGCAGGACATGGAGTTCACCGTGCAGGAGGGCAAGCTATGGTTCTTACAGACTCGTAATGGTAAGCGCACTGGTGCGGCCATGGTAAAAATAGCCATCGACCTGCTCCACGAAGGCATGATAGACGAGAAGACAGCTATCTTGCGCTGCGAGCCCCAAAAACTCGACGAGTTGCTCCACCCTGTATTCGATAAGAAGGCTCTCTCACAGGCTAAGGTCATCGCTCAGGGTCTGCCCGCTTCTCCTGGCGCTGCCTGCGGTCAGATTGTGTTCCACGCCGACGATGCCAAGGCTTGGCATGAGGATGGCCACAAGGTGGTGCTTGTCCGTATCGAGACATCTCCTGAGGATTTGGCTGGTATGGCTGCTGCAGAGGGTATCCTGACTGCTCGTGGCGGCATGACGTCTCACGCTGCTGTTGTGGCTCGTGGTATGGGTAAGTGCTGTGTATCCGGTGTTGGCTCTCTGAATGTTAGCTATGTAAATAAGACTGTCGAGATTGACGGTGTTGTATATAAGGAGGGTGACTACATTTCTCTGAATGGTACTACGGGCCAGGTTTATGCTGGTGAAGTTCCCACTAAGGCCGCAGAGCTTAGCGGTGATTTCAAAGAACTGATGGATCTGTGCGACAAGTATACCAAACTGCAGGTTCGCACCAATGCTGATACACCGCGCGATGCTCAGTTGGCTCGTGAATTCGGTGCCAAGGGTATTGGTCTGACACGTACTGAGCACATGTTCTTCGAGGATAAGAAGATTATCGCTATGCGCGAAATGATTCTGGCTGACAGCGTTGCCGGACGTGAGAAGGCACTCGCCAAGTTGCTGCCTTACCAAAAGGCAGACTTCAAGGGCATTCTTGAGGCTATGGATGGTCTGCCCGTCAACATCCGTCTGCTCGATCCCCCACTCCATGAGTTTGTCCCCCACGATTTGGCCGGCCAGGAGACCATGGCTAAGGAAATGGGAGTCTCTGTGGAGGATATCAAACGCCGTGTTGACTCGCTAGCTGAAAACAACCCCATGCTGGGTCACCGTGGTTGTCGTCTGGGTATTACCTTCCCCGAAATCACCGCTATGCAGACTAAAGCCATCCTGGGTGCTGCCTGCGAGCTGAAAAAGGAAGGAAAGAACCCGATGCCCGAAATCATGGTTCCGCTGATTGGTACTATGTACGAATTGAAACAGCAGAAGGAAGTCATTCAGCATGCTGCCAAGGAAGTATTTGCTGCCGAAGGCGTAGAGGTTGAGTTCGAGATTGGTACAATGATTGAGATTCCGCGTGCTGCCCTGACTGCTGACCGCATCGCTACCGAAGCCCAGTACTTCTCATTCGGTACTAACGACCTGACCCAGATGACCTTCGGTTATAGCCGTGACGACATCGCTTCGTTCCTGCCTGTATACCTCGACAAGAAGATTCTGAAGGTAGACCCGTTCCAGGTACTCGACCAGAAGGGTGTTGGCAAACTCATTAAGTACGCCGTAGAGAAGGGTCGTGAGGTTCGTCCTGAACTCCGTTGCGGTATCTGCGGTGAACATGGTGGTGAGCCCAGCTCTGTGAAGTTCTGCGCTAAGATTGGCATGAACTATGCTAGCTGCTCTCCATTCCGTGTGCCCATCGCACGCCTTGCCGCCGCGCAGGCTGCCGTCGAAGAGTAATCGCAAGATTCTGAATATCAATAATTTGGGTGTAACGTCCTTTAAAATAGGATGTTACACCCAATTTCTTTTAAAACGATAATCACGATAAATGTGACGAATTCGACGCAAAGTTTACAAATAGTTTACTATTTTTTGAGTAGCTGTTTACTGCATGTTTACTGTGAGTTTACAAAAAT